>Ga0307377_10004950_pt1 | contig 14405 bp, 13 predicted proteins | sample TR3MG_FD_202535 | JGI IMG/M metagenome (GOLD analysis project Ga0307377, IMG submission 202535) | Soil microbial communities from Risofladan, Vaasa, Finland - TR-3 | ecosystem: Environmental > Terrestrial > Soil > Coastal area > Acid sulfate soil | place: Finland: Risofladan, Vaasa | collected... | reverse complement strand
GATTAAATATAAGGAAAAGGTGCATAAAATATACCAGCAAAAAATGGAGAGTATAAAATGAGCGATTTTGCCCCCGTAGCCTCGACAAGAATGAAAGACCAACCAGGAAATGAAGATTGGTTGATGGAGTTTGCCGCAAATGAAATGGAAAAAATAAAAGAAGCGGCCAGTGACCTTGCCGTAATCGATAAAGAGAAAGCCCCTCTAGCAGGAACTTCTTCTACAGATCCATTAACGGTTACTCCTTCAACTCCAGACCCTGAGCCTGAAACTGAAACTGAAACTGAGCCAGTAATGGACGCTGAATTTACCAGTACCCCCGAAAACGCTCTTTCATCAGAGGTTGCTAGAGAACTCAGCGAAATGGCGTCTTTAGTCCAAGACGAAGTTGCCGGAATTTTACAAATTGATGCAGATTCGTTGGCTGAACTTTCTAAATCTGATCAAAGATTTCAAACCATTCATTCTTATTTTAGCAAACTTCAAGGAGTTGCCAGCGGGTTTGCGAACACACTGGCAACAATGGGCGAGACGGTAGCCTCTCCAACTGCGACTATTGCCTCTAAATCAGATAAGATAATTACAGCTGCTGGATTATTTGATAGAATTAAAGGTGCATGGGAGGGGTTTTTAAAGGGCAAAAGCAAAGCAGAAAGACAGAAAATAGCGAATGCAGCATATGCAGAATTACAGCAAAAAATACAAACAATAGTAGGAATCCTCGCTGCCTTAGCTAATAGAATATCAATGCTAAAAAAGAAAACATCAGCAGAAGAAGCCGATCCCAATGTGGTAGATGCCATTAATGGGCTTGACGCAGAGTTTGATAAGCTCCAAAATTCAGTAAATGAAGTTGCCGATATATTAAAAGTTCCTTCGAAGGTTCCCGATCCAGTCGAAGCTGTTGGGAAGACTGATGCCCCAGAAGGAGAGACGCCTTCGGGATTAGCTGATGCCACTGACACTGCTGTCGTCGAATCACCGGAAGCCGCCGCCACTGCCCCTGTCGCTCCTAATGATCCAGCTGGAACTAATGTTCAATATCCAGCTCCAGGAGGGGGAACGGAGTCAGGATCATTAGTAGCTCCTCCAGCAGGAGGGTATGCTCAAGTAATGCCATCTGGAGGCGGAGCCCCTATACATATTGAAATTAAAGACTTAGTTAAAAATACAAATACTAATACGCAAATACAAGGTGAAGGGGCTGACAAAGTTGAAATGACTTTTGAATTGCTTATTACGAAACTTGAGGAAGCTATCAATGCTGATGCAAAAGCAAAAGAAATCACTCCAGAAGAATTGGTGGCAATTGAAGGTTTTACAGACCTAAAAAAAGCGGCAATAGATGCCATCAATGCCTTGAAAGTAGGGATTGCCAAGCCAGTCGCCCCAGAAGCTCCCGCTCCAGCTGTTCCCCCTTCAGCTACTCCCGCCTCTTCTGGATCTCAATTAGACGAACCTGAAGGAATGACCGCAACAGTAACTCAATTAGACGAAGAAAAGTATAAGGGCGGAATGAAGGCAAAAGTAACGAAAGGCGACGAAGGCGAAATTGTAGAATTTGAACTTTAAAGGAGACGTGGAATGGAGTTGCCTGAAATCGTCAAAAAGGCAGAAAAATATGCTTCTCAGGGATTTGATGAGTATTCTATATGCGACCTCCTTCAAGTTGATGGTTGTTCGTCTGAATTATCGATGAAAATCGCCATGGATGTCATTAATGATCTTCCCGAAAAGTTTGCAACAGATACTTTTCCTAGATCTTTTGAAGATGTAAAAGATTCGGTAAGAAATGCCGTGCTTACTGCTTCTGAAGAAGATTTAGATGAATATTTTGATAATTATACCGGAGAAATACATAAAGGCATTAAAAATCGTATATTATTAGCAAGAGATAGCGGAGGAATATTCGTTTCAGAAGTAGTCCAGGAACTGGAACCTTTGATTGACGATCTCATCGTAACAAACATGGCCTTATCGTCAGATAAAAAAGTAATAAACGCAGTGGACGATAAAGAAAGATTAGAGTTAAGATTGTTTGGTATATGGCCAGCATATTTAATTAGAGAAAGAGAAAATATAGATGTTGGCGACAAAAAGATCATTTCTAAATCAAAAGTAATTCCTGGAAAAAATTCACTAATCTAATTCCAGGAGTAACCTATGAGTGATGACCCATCAGAAACAACCGAAATCATTGAATTAAACAGTGCAGGGATTTGTTCGACATGCCCTGTGTGCAAACACGCCATTAATGAACGATTAACGGAAATCTATTTTGAGAAAAGCAAAGACGAAAAAGAAACAATTAAATGGTTCGATGAAAAATTCAAACGAGTATTCGATGATGATGTTTTTGTAAAACATTTCAAAGAACATATAGATCCATTTGTGAATGAATTAGCCTTTGTTAAAAAAAGAAAGATAGAAGATTTAAAACAAAAAGCCCTTGCATCCAAAAAAGAAAACAGCATGAGATTCAACCTCATCAAACAGATGACGTGGGAATATATGCAAGATATTTTCATTAACAGAAAAGAGTTATTGAAAACAGATAAAGAAAAAAGTAGCCATCAAAGGATGACAAAACAGTTTAATGATTTAGCTAAAACATATCGAGAATACTATCAATTGGAATTGCAAGTTATTGGAATGGGGAAAACGGAAGAAGAGCAAAAAGCGGCAATGGAAAATTTTGTTGCAGGGATGTTAAAGCAAGCCGTTAATTCCCTTGATGATATTCCAGAGGCGAAAGAGAGACTATCCGAATTTTTAGATTTACATTTGTCTTCAGATAAAAAAGAAGAATCTGATGATATAATAGAGGAGCCTGACGATGACTTTTAAAGTAAAAAAGGCTTCTTTTGATCCATCATCCGTTTTCGAAGAGGCTATTAAAAAAGTAAAAAAGGATAATCTTCGAAGCACAGGAGTGGTTCTAGATGTTATTTCTTTTGCCAAAAACATGCTGAAAATATTCCCTTATAGAACTCAAGAAATTATTCTTAAATTTATATATTCTGGCACAAGGTATAATGAACATCTTTTCATTACAGACGAAGACATTGAAACAATTAATAATTGGAGTTTGCCGAATCCATGGTTAACTGATGGAGAAAACTCAAAATTAAAAAAGCTAAAAAAAAATATAGAAAACATAAAAACAGACCCATATAATAGCTTTTTCAAAGATGTTATTATGGTTTTGGGTAGAAGATCTGGTAAATCATTTATTAGTGCATTGATTGCCGTTTATGAAGCATATAAATTAATAATGATGAAAGATCCGAAGAAATATTATGTTGACGCAGAAGGAAGAGAACTAGAAGGCGAGATATGGATAATTAACACAGCCATAACTGAAAAACAAGCGAAAACAATTGTATTTAAAAATATCAAAGAAATGATATATAATTGTACTCTATTCTATGGAAGAATCGGCAAAGAAAATGATGACATGATGTATCTCCTTACTGACGCAGATATAGAGAAGAACAAAAGGATTAAAGAACATGGAGGAAAAGAGCTTTTTGGAAACGTCGTTATAGCCTGTGGAAACTCAAATTCACCTGCCCTTAGAGGTCATTCAACTATCGCAATTATTTACGACGAGATGGCTCACTATGTGACAACTGACGGAACAGCATCGGCGGAAGAGGTTTATACGGCCATTGAGCCTTCCTGTTCAACGTTTTATAATTGGGGTGATGGACGAAATATCGTTATTTCAACTCCAGATTTACCAAGTGGGTTTTTCTACGATCATTATCAGTCATCTAAAACAGTAGATACAATGGTAATGTTTCAGGTTCCAACATGGGATGCTAACCCAAATTACACAAGGGAGGGACTCCAAGATAAGTTCGATAAAAACCCAGATCGAGCCGCCGCTGAATATGGAGCGGAATTTAGGCGTTCTGGTGGAAACATATGGATTCCTCATGATATTATTGATGAAGCCATATTAAGAAGAAAAGGATGGTTTAAACATGAACAGGGGAGTCCTTCTGTTGACTATTATCTTCATTTAGATCCAGCTAAAAATAATGATTTATGGGGAGTTATGGTTGGTCATGGAGAAAAAAGATTTGATGCCGATAGCCGATCATTTTTAACACATATAGTTGAAGATTATTCTCGGGCGTTTAAAGCTGAACCTGGAAAAATACTAGATCCAGATGATATTATGGATAATTTCGTGTTACCTTTATTTAATAAATTCAAAATTGTAGGAGTTACTTCGGACGCTTTTTTTAGTATGGAGCAACAGAAAAAGCTTAAAAGACATCGAATTAATTATAGAGAAATCTCATTCGCTGGAATTAACAAAAACAAAATATACGAAACAATGAGAGATTTTTTTGTTACAGGAAGGCTTGAATTATGTAATGATGACATGGAATTGCAAGGGGAATTGAAAAATATAACAATAAAACAAACAAGAAGAAATCCCGTCATAGAGAACAATCCATCAGATAAAAACTTCCCCAATGATGATTTAGTGGATTGTTTAGGAGGAATTATAGACTCTATTATCAAAGGGGCGGAGGGGGTGACTAGGCTCCCGAGGTCTAGGACGGTTAGAACCTCTGCGAGATAGATAAAAATAGAGGAAATGATTTAAGATCTTTTGAATTTGAGAATATAGTTTGACCTAATAAGGAGAAGAAAAATGGATTTTCAAATTAATACCGACGATGTTAAAATAGCATCAAAAATAGAAAAAATCTCTCAAACGATTGAGGGCCTTTTGGCTCTTAATGATCGGATTCCTGCCCATAAAGACTCCGAAGTCATGGATATTACGGAAAAACAACTGGATTCAAGCGACTACGAGGGTAAAAAGGTTCGTGGAGAAGAGGAAGGAATAACAGAATTCCAACTTGACGAAAGCGACATCCACGAAGGCTCCGTTGAATCGGTTCAGCAGGTACAGATTGAAGAAGCCAATCCTTCAGATGGAGGGCATAGACCGGAAACATGGGATAAAGACGATGAAGAAGTAAGGGGACACAAATCAGTTTCTCCCCTCTGGCATCAGGTGTACAAGCAGGAAGACGAAAGAAAAAATAAACCCATGAAAAAAAGTTTATAATGCTATGAATGGTATAATTTATAAAGCTGAAAATGAAATAAATGGAAAAGTTTACATCGGACAAACTTGGAAAGGGCTTGATTTAAGAAAAAAAAGTCATTTTGAAAGAAAAACAGGATGCACTAAATTTATTAATGCTATAAATAAATATGGAAAAAATGCTTTTTCATGGAATATTTTAGATAGTTCTGATAATCAAAAGAATTTGGATGATTTAGAAATAAAATATATAAAAGAATATAATTCTATAACTAATGGATATAATTTAAAAACAGGAGGATTGGGAGGCAAGCATTCCAAAGAATCCAATATAAGAAACCGAGAAAGTAACCTTAAATTTTGGAAGTCTAAAGATGAGAGAATAAAACATAGTAAAAGACATGGAGGGAAACCATTTTTTGCTAAAAAAGGAGATGTTTTATTAAAATTTGAATATCAAGCCATCGCAGCAGAAGAACTTGGTGTTTGCAGGGCGAAAATAACGCAAGTATTAAACGTCCAAAGAAAAACAACTGGAGGATGGTATTTCTCCTATAATGATTTGTCGAATTTTAAATGCGAAAATCGTTTTTATATAACGAAAAATGGCGAAGATATATTTGAATTTTATAAAACATCAGAAGCTGCTAAATTTATGGGGATTGCACAAGTATCGGTTCAGGATCTTTTAAGAGGGTCTGCTAGGCAAATGAAGGGATGGTACGCATCAAAAAATAAAGATGAAATAATAGGTAAAAGAAATAAAATCATAATTGCCACTAATGGTGCGGAAATAATAGAATTCCAAAAGCAAAAAGAAGCATGTGCTTATTTTGGATGTAGTGTTAGCACGATAGGATCTATGTTGGGTTCAAGAACCCAAAAAAATGTTTTTAGAGGATGGGCTTTTAGATATGAATAATAATTGGTATAAAAAAGCCCAATTTGGCACTGATCCATTTGGCGGAAGCCATTTATCGGATAAAACCAAGTCGTCTCCATGGGGATTTGCCGGTGGAGATGAGAAAACTGGTATTTTTGAACCCTCATCTGGAAAACATCATCCCAATAATCTTATGAGCGAAGAGACTCAGAATTTTCTAACCGAAAAACAACTTGAAGAAGAAAAGAAAAAGAAAAGAAAAAACAAAAACAAGAAAAAGAAAATGATTAAAGTGAAAAGAAAAACTCAAGCGGGAAAAGATTTTAACACATTAACTCCCAATGAAATGTCAAGCGTAATGAATAACTTGGCGGGGGAATTAAAAAAAAGAGGAGAAAATCAAGATTCTAATGATCTGATTCACTTACTTAACTTTATGCCAATTGCAGAAATGCGAATAAAGGACTGCTCTGATGAAAAAGTGATTCATGAAATGGAAAAAAATTGCCAAGAGGCATATGGAGAATTTATTCCAAAAGCAAAAATAAAAATCGAAAAAGCCATTAACCATTTAGGGATTACATTATCAGATGCTGTTAATGGTGATTTAATGAAAGAGGGGCAATGGGGAAGTCAAGGCCCTAAAATGCCAACATGGGGTGGCGAAGACGATTGGGTATTGAATACATACAAAGAAATCATGGGCGGAGATAAAGAGCCTGCTCAAGAGCCCGCTCAAGAACCCATTGAAGAAAAAGCGGATATCGAAACTTTATTAAATGCAACGGTTACCGTTAATTCCATGGCAGGTAATTCTCAAGAAACTGGAAGTGCGTTTTTCATAGGGCCAAATAAAATGTTAACGTGCTACCATGTAACATCTCCAGAAGAAGGAGCCCCGACACGAATTATTGTTAAATACGGAGAGAACGAGTATGAAGCCTCAGTGATATCTTCCGACCCATCATTAGACGTGGCCATCTTGGCCATAAATGATCCTGGATTTTCTGTTGATAACTATTTAAAAATAGGAAATTCTAACGATATTATGCAAGGAGAAAAAATATTTATCATAGGAACTCCTTTAGGATTTGAAAATGTTGTTGGAGAAGGAATCGTTTCTTCAACACCGGTCGATTATAGTGAAGAAGGGTCTGATAGAAAATACATATTTATTTCTACCAATATTAATCCTGGAAATAGTGGTGGGCCAGTTATCAAAGAATCAGATGGGACGGTTATAGGAATTGCTGCGGCAGTTATAACGACAGAACAATCCGGCAATAGCGGACTAAATGCAGCCATTCCGATTGACGACATTAAAGAGTTTTTAAAAGTTTAAGGATGGAAAAATGCTATATAATCTTTACAAATCAGTATATCTATTAGACAGGAGTCAAAAAGAATATCTTAATAATTCTTTTGACGACATTGTAGCGTCTATGAAAGACGACAACGGCAAAATGGTAATTGCAAGTAACGTCAAAGAGGCTAAGATTATAGCGACAAAAAACAACGTATTCAAAGAAGTCATTGCTGGAGGATTACATGACCCAGAAACGCCAGAAGAAATGGGGGATTTGATTAATCTTTTGGAAAAATTCATTGGAATTGATGGAAATTTTTCACGGGATAATATCGGAGTATTCATAAATCCCATGTCGATAGGAGCTAAGAAAATAACGCTCAGACCTTGTAAAATCGTAGGATTAATGAGAAAACTTGACCGCCTTTCAAGAAAATTCAAAAATAACATGAATTGTAAAGATTGCGACACAGAATCTATTCGTCAAGATTTCAATCGAAATCTCGGGGAAGTAAAAACAAGACTAAATGGATTTAAAGCTGAAACGAAATTAACAAAAAAACATTAAAAATGACGGCGGTTTTCATTTGATTTTATGTCCATGATGGCATATGCTCTCTTGTGACATACCACGGGGCAAGCCCCGTGGCTTCTTGCTTCATTGAGACTGCATTTTTTCGATTCTAAAGGAATCTCAAAATGTCTTACATTCTCTCCACAAGCTTTAGTTCGGCGAAGCCCTCGCCTACTTCTTGGTTGCCAAGCAACCAAGAAAATCCGAGTTTCGTTTCTTTAGGCTATCGAAATTCTTATGCTTGGTTATCGCATTTTATTTTGTACTCTCGGAAAAACTCTTTAGCTATCTTAAACTCCATAAATTTTACCCCAAACGAGCTCAACGGTTTTACCGTTGACGAGTTTGGGAACCACCTATCTATGTCAGAGAACAGTATGAGATTTTGGAAGTCTCATATCGTATTATACGATAAAGGTGCAAAAGAACCCTTTATTTTATATGCAAACGTTCTAGACAATACGAAAGAGAGAAAACATGCCGAAAGAATACCCAACAAAAATAGTGCAGCCTTTAGGGAACCACAACAAACCTCATCCATGCGTGCATACGGATGAAGTGAAGCAATATATTGATCTTCCTTTTGATTATTTAAACCCTGTGCAAAGCGATTTTCTTCCTTATTTAGAAGAGGACAACACGAATATTATCGTGGCATCGGAGACGTCTAGTGGCAAAACCCTTATTGCCGAATTATTTGCTGCTAGGGCAATATCATTAGGGAAGCGGGTTATTTATATTTGCCCAATGAAAGCCTTGGCAGATGAAAAGTTCTTTGAATGGACGGACGAAGTTCATACGTTTAGTAAATATAATGTGAAGATTCTTACAGGGGATATTGAAATTACTGAGAAATTGAAAAAATCCCTCATTAATGCGGATATAATAATTCTCACTCCAGAAATGTTTAACAGTAAATGTAGATTTTTCAGTAAACATGACTGGCTATCCAATACAGTTCTTGTGGGAGACGAAATTCATCTGATTGGGCTTGATGGACGAGGGGATTCTGAAGAGGTTGGAATTATTCAGTATTTTGAAAACAGTAAAGATTCAAGAACTCTGTTTTTGAGTGCGACCCTTCCTAATGTAGATGATTTTGGGAAATGGCTCGACCATATGACTGGTCGTCCATCAATTCTTATAAAAAGCGCATATAGACCATGTAAATTAAATAAAGTATTTATTGAATTCCATTCGTCTTCGAGCTATGCCCAGACAGAAGAAAACCGAATGGAAAAAGTCATTGAACTTGTTCAGAAGTATGATGGGGAATCTATTCTAATTTTTGTTGGAGCAAAAGCTTTCGGATACAAACTTTCCGGAAGGCTAAAAAGATTAAAAATAGATCATCGTTTTCATAGTGCCGATTTGTCTAGGGAAGATAAAAAGTCAAAAAGTGACGACGGCACAGTAATGGTTGCGGAAGGAAGGAGAAGCATTGAAGAAGGGTTTAAAAATGGGGATTTCAATGTATTAATCGCCACAACGACTATGGCTTGGGGCTGTGTAAATGGTGACACTAATGTATTGACGGCAAATGGTTATGAAAAGATAGATTCAATAAATTGCAATAAAGCAATAGCTGTAAATACTGAAAATTTTAATCATAAAGAATCTGGTTTCAGAATCAAATTGGTTACAGATAATAAAATACCAATGAAAAGAATAGTATTAGAAAGCGGCTTATCAATAGTATGCACGAAAGATCACGTTTTCCCTTTGATAAATGGTAATGAGAAAAAAGCTTCTGATATTTTTATAGGAGATTATTTAATTACCGATTCTATTATTCCAAATAAATCTTGTAAAAATATAGAAAATGATATTTGTTATTTGTTAGGTCTAATTGCTGGAGACGGATATGTTTCTGAGAAATCAGTAGATATATGCTGTAATAATGAGGGAATTAAAAAGAGAGTAATAGAAATATACAAAAAGAATAAAATATCATACAGAGAATCGGCAAATAAATTTAATGGAATCAATCACATTGTATCCAGGAAGGAGTTTAGAGACATTATTTGCGACAGTGTTAGCTACACCGAAAACAAATATAAGATATTAAACTATGATTTAATATCTTTAAAAAATGAGGAAAATGTTTTTAGTATTATTGCTGGGTTGATTGATTCTGATGGAAGCATTGATAAAAATAAGATATGTTTTTATAATACCTCATATCATCTTGTTAACTTTTTTATTCTATCTATGAAAAGATTTGGAATAAAAACGTCTGTAAGATTAAGAGAACCGTGTGAAAACATAATAAAAGACAAAAAAGGTAATATAAAAAAAATTATTAGTAAAAAGAAAATTTACGAAGTAATAGTCGGGTCTAGTATTGGTTTTATGTTTTTTAAAGATAATATATCTAAACATATGGCTTTTGCAAAGAAAGTGAAAAAGATAAATATTTTAGGCGAAAACGCTTACCTTTCAAGTATATCTTATTTTATCCATAATGAGAATAAGATTCCAGTCTATGGGATTAGAGTAGAAAAAACATTTAATTTACTTAAGAAAACTTGTAGATATTGCATTGATAATGGACCGAAAGCAATGTCTGAAATATTGACAAAATTAAACAAAAAAAGATTATTCATGAGGGAATCTTCTTTCTTTCCTTTTTTCAATATAGAGGAAAATAAAATAGCAAACAAAGGAAGGAAGAGAAAACATTATTACCCCAATCATATAGGGGAATATTTATCTAATTCATCAAATATAAATGATTTTAAAAAATATTTATTGGCGGCAGGATGTATTCCCGTGTATAAAAATAAAAAAATAGAAAAAGAATCGAGATTTGTTGGAGAAAAAGTAAGATATATTTTAAAAGAAAACAGTAGTGAATTTGTTTTTGATTTATCAATGAAAAAAGAAAAATATCATCATTATGTTGCTAACGGGATAGTGACGCATAATTGCAACACTCCCGCCAGATATGTCATTCAATCCCATACGAAGTTTGGACTCACGCCGATGCATCCGAGTAATATTATCCAAAGTACGGGTCGGGCAGGACGTGCGGGGTGGTCTGACAAGGGTGACGCTTTAATTGTTTGCCCACAAAGAGAAGTTACAAAAGAAGCCCGTAGAATATTTAGCAATTACAAAATTTCGTCAACAATGACAGATGCTAATATTCTAATGTTCCATATATTGTCATATATCCATGATGGAACAATTAAAAATAGTAAAGATCTATTTGAATGGCATCAGAAAACATTAGCAAGCGTCCAGGGACAGTCTTTATCTCCGGAAAAATGTTCTATAGTTTTAGATAGCCTGAAAAGTAGAGGGATGGTAGTCTGTAAGGAAGGGGTTTATAAGACGACTAGGCTTGGGGAAATTACGGCAAGAATGTACATGTCACCACTTGATGTAAGTGATTGGTTTCGTAATTTCGCAAAATTAGATAGAATAAAGACTCCAGCAGGAAGCGACCTAGACACTCAATCAAGAGATAATGTAAAAATCGCCCAGGCTTTATCGAGATGCTATAATTGGGGTCTTACGTGGAAAACGAATAAAGATGGCACTAAATCATTAGCTTCAGTCCCTGGAACGTATATTTCAGAAAGAGAAAAGAACGCCGAGGAGGTTCTTGAGTATTGTCACCTTCTCGGAACTGCCCCAACTGAGCCAAATATGAAATATGCCGCTTTGTTTTATCGATTATTGAGTGGAAAAACTGTTGGGCCGACATTAAACTCGTATTATATGACTATATCGCAAGATATTGAAAGAGTTATATCGACATTGCATCAATGCGATATGAAAATAGGAAAATATTATCACAGAAAAAACCCACTGAAAGTTCCTGGATTCGAGTGGGGAAATGACTGGAAGAATCTCGAAGGAAGATTGAAATATGGAGTAACTTCTGATCTAGCGGATTTTGTTGGGATTCCAGGAATAGGGAAGAAAAAAGCGGAAAATTTACGAGATAAAGGGATTACATCCATAGCCGCAATGATGAATCCAGAAAATAAAGACGCATGTGAAAGGGCGATAGGCAAAAAAACTTTCGAAAAAACTGTTATTTTACTTCGAAATAAATAATAAGTCATTAAAAATCAGTGATCTATGGCCTGCCTTTTCAATTCATAAGGTGGGCTTTTCTTTTTACCACAAGGTATTTTTTTTGAGCAATTGGAATAACTAAATATATGGATAAAAGGTCTAAAAAGATGGGAAACAACTGGTATAGAAAGGCTAACGAGTTTTTAGGGGTGGATGGGCTTATGTCTCCGGCAGATATAAATTCTACTCGTAATTATAAAGCCAATGGGATGTCTCCCGATGGGCCTCAAACTCTTCCTGGGATGATAACAGATATAAGAAAGCAATCTCCAGAAGAAGAAAGCAGCAATGGAAAACGTGTAAGTTGTTGTGGAGGAGAACCAAAAGGAGGCGGCTGCGGAAGAGAATTTTCTGATGAGCATGACTGTAAATGGAAAGGCTATCCTATAGTTTTAAATGATGAAAAATATGAAGCTTATGAATGTAATCATTGCAAACATGAACTAAAAGCATTTGATATACAATATAGTAAACATCCAAGAAAGACAAGAAAAGACAGGAAAAGGAAACAAAAAGTAAGAAGATTAAGTAAGAGAATGACTCTCAGGACATATAAGGAAGCTGCCTCTCCTGCCGCTCCTACTCCGGGAGGTTATAACAATCCTGGTAACCAAATGCAGGGAAGGCTTGATTTAACCGAAGACCAAAGAATGATCCCCTGGGATAGGATGGAAGAATCTACTGGACAAGAATATGACGAAAGAAAACAAAAATCTAATAAAGATTTTAAATTAATAAAAATCAAAGGAAAAAATGGAAAGTTTAAATATATTAAAGTAAGAAAGGAAAATACAGGTGGAGATAGCGTTTCTCCCGCTAACACTTATAATCAAAGAGGAGAAAGGAAAAAACATCCGAGATACAATCCAAGCGATAAAGCCAATAAGGGAAATCCAGGAGCATGGCCTCACAATAAGGATGATAATCAAGGATCTTATGGGATGTATGTGGATAAAAACAGGATGAATTCAGATATGAGGGAAAGAGTTATTCCATGGAGTCAGTATATAAATGAAAGAGGACATCACGGATTATTAAAGCCATATTAAGGAAAGTAAAATGGGACCAAAATGGAAATATGTATTAGCTCAAGAGGGTGTCGAACAAGTCGTAGACGAAACCCAGGCAGAAAACGTTATACCTCCAGATACTAATGCTCCGGCTGAAACAAATGGACTAAGAGAACAAGTAATAGAAAGACTTAAAGGAAGTTCGATAAACTTTAATAATCCAGAACATAAAAGAATATTAGATAGCTGTTTGGCAAATATGAAAAATACCGATGTGGATTCTGTTCTGAATTGCATTCAAATTGGACTTGTCGGTTTGGGGGCGGACGATATGGCGAATGAACTTGAAAAATTCTTAAGCGGACAAGCAATGGCCGAAATGTCTTTTAATAGATGGCACAATACCCCCATAAAAAGTCCACTTGGTGAATTTAATAGAGTAATGAACGAGAATCCCAAAAGATAGACGGCGAAAATAGAAATCGTCATAAAGGAGATAGAGAAATGCCATTACCTATAAGCAAAGTAAAAGAACGGGACAGACAATGTGAAGCTCAATTTGATCCTGCGGAGTTAATGAACATATTACCATTAATCCAACTAAATCCTGTTATGTTAGTTCAAGAGAAACAACACAATAGAAAAGAAAGAGATGCTATTCGAGAAGTATGGCTAAACTCTTCTGATGTTAATGGAGATCAAATGGAGATAACTCCAGGTGTGTCTAATACGTCTTTGGCGTTTCTTCAATCAAAAGGATTCATTAAAGGCGATGGTAAACGATATAAATTTACCGCAAATGGGCGAAGACTTCTAAAAGAAGCCATCCTTGAAGATGAGCAGTCTGAATTTTGCAAGCAAGCATCAAAGCAGCTTGTTTCGAAAAACAGTTATGATTTCGGAAACGAAGTTTTAGTCAGAGTTAACGACCCGGAAAAATTTGGGGCTCGATATGTATGCCTTTCTAAAAAAGTCTTTGCAAAAAAGAACATGAAACCGAAAAACATGGACGAATACGTATTGGCTACAAGAACAGAAAGTGGAGATTTGAAAGGAATGAGAGACTATTCCGATGAAGACCTGATTGCTGTTCTTCGTTTAGCAAAGAAGATTATAAAAAACGCATCGACAATATCGGCAAGAACGGGGAAGTCGGTTCCCGTAAATAGGATTAAAGCTTTCTCAAAGATGGTGATGTCGGAACTTAGTTCAAAGAGACAGTAATGAAAATTATACTTATTGCAGATACTGAGATGAAAAGAACGAGAGGGCTAATGCATCATCGCCCTCTCGAAAAGCATGAATGTGCTTTTTTTGATTTTCCTAGAGAAGGGAAACACTCATTTTGGAACAACAATGTAGATTTTCCAATCTCTCTTATTTTCTGCAAAGCAAGCGGAGAGGTTGTTGACGTAAAACATTTAGAAGCTCAACAAAAAGTTAGTATTGCTCCAGATTCTTTCGATATT
>Ga0307377_10004948_pt1 | contig 14413 bp, 14 predicted proteins | sample TR3MG_FD_202535 | JGI IMG/M metagenome (GOLD analysis project Ga0307377, IMG submission 202535) | Soil microbial communities from Risofladan, Vaasa, Finland - TR-3 | ecosystem: Environmental > Terrestrial > Soil > Coastal area > Acid sulfate soil | place: Finland: Risofladan, Vaasa | collected... | reverse complement strand
ACTACCACATATTCATTAAAGGTCTTTGAAATGACTGAAAGATCTTCGGCACTATCAAACAAATATCCTATATCATATAATTGTTTAATTATTTCCATTGTCTGACTGTGCCCACTCTTCTGATAAGGTATTCCAGTTGTATTTGGAGCAAAAGCTGTTAGCTTATCACCAAGTATATCATCAAAAGATGGAACAGTTACAATAGCTGGAGGCCCTTCCTGTTCTACAAAGGATGAATCCACATTTATGTTTACAAGGTTTTCGTAATGTGTCTTTTCAAAGAGTATATCCAAAAGAACGTATTGTTCAGTATCTGAAGTACGATATACCGGGGTATAAAAAAACTTATAATGGGACTTTGGTATTTTGGATTTAGTCGTCCTTTCTTGTTCTGAATAACGGGTAAACCATTTGGTTTTAACAATATTTTCAAAAATGTTATTAAGATCCTTTTTTTCAGGTACAATTATATCTATGTCTATTGACAATCTCCTCGTACTACCAAACATAAGCATAAGTGCAGTTCCTCCTTTAAAGACAAATGACAATTTGGATTCTGTGAGCCCTTCCAATAATAGCAATGCCCGGATTACTTTCTCTATCAGTATCTTATCGGCTTTATTGTTTCTGTTTGAAACTGTTTCGAGCTATTCAGAGGTCAAAGTTTTTTCTGATATCATAATACAAATTTACGGCAGCAAATCATTATCTGCTGCCAAATTATTAGTCCTCAATATTTGCAAAATCTCTGGCTTCTTTCTTTTCCTGTCTGCATATCTGATCAGCTTACTGATGTTAATAGAATACCGGTCAAAAGCATTTATAAAGACATGATTGATTTCATTCCCCTTTAGAAACTCAAATTCCTCATCCACCAGAGCATCAACAAGGAGCTTTTCAATAGTTACTGTAGGTACATTCTTTATAAACTGTAGAGGGGTTTCAGAGACTAATGGACGTACAATTACTACTCCTTGAAGTTCATTGATATAATTATCAAAAAGATCCTTACCGGGTCTATAAAACACCGCCTTATATTCTTCTTTTAAAGTATGAAAAACCGATTCGGCTGAATCTCTATCAGCATCAACAAAAACAATATTAGTCCTTGGGATATGATGGCCAAATTCAATTATAGAGGAAGATCCCCAGATACAATATTGAATAAAGGGAAATTTCACTTTAACAACTTTGCTAATCTTTATAATTCTATTATCTAATTCCGGAATATAAAGTGAACCCTTACCGAGTTTGAACTTTCCTTTTCCGATACGTAGCAATACCCCCAGATTTACTAAACTGTAAACTCGCCAGTTAACTGTCGATGATGGAATGCATGGTTCCGTCTCCCTGTAGAAAAAAAGGATATCTTTAGTGGTGAAAACCAATCTGTTTTCAAACCTTTGTTTAAGTTGTGGTATGTACAATTTCTTTTCGAAGATGATATATTTTTGTTAAAGTTAAACAAATTTTCGGCAGCAAAACAAGAATTGCTGCCGAAAATTTGAAATAATATTAAAGTCGTTTGGCAGGACAGGTAGTAAAAAAAAGGAAGCATAAAAACTTCCTGTTTTTGTTACTACCGGAGAGCGACTTCAGTGACTCCATACTTCTCACGGATCATCTCAAGAGGAATTGGCTCTTGGTTCCCGGATCTTCTCAGTTGCAGTTGCTTTCTCTTTCACAACATTTTCAGACACGGTGGCTTTTTCTTTTACTGCCTCAACAGGGTTAGATTCAGTAAGAACATTCATTAAAGTTGAATATTCTGTCTTAATTGTCTTAAGCATCTCATCCTGGTTATTAAAAACTTTATAAAGATTCTCCGGGCGACACCTTTTACTTTTATCAGACAGTAGATCAGCAGGATTGTATTGCAGAACTTTCATTATGACTTTCAATTTATCGAACTTACTACATCAATTCAATTAAGGAGATAACGTTAATTATTTAAAATGCATGACATGAAAAACAAAGAAGATATTGAAAAAGACGATGAGCAATTTGATCCGCATGTAGCATTTGACAGAATGTTAGAGCTTTTTACACAATTAAGGAACATCGACACTACCAACAAAAAAGAAGCAGATAATCAAAGGAAAGAAATCAGTAGAGAGGTTATCGGCTTAAGCAAATTGCACAAGGAATATTATAAAAATAAGATTGCAGAATTTAAGAAACAAAAAGATATTAAATAAGTCTGATCCATCGGCTTTCAACATCAATCAATCAAGGGAATACATCTTCTTTTAAGTTCTTTCTTGGTCTGGGGACATTGACCTTTAGGCGGTACATTTATTAATCCCTTTTAGCACGGGGATTACTCCATACCACATGGAGAATGCAGCGAGACAATATGTACCGCCTTTTTTTTATACCCTTAATGAAAGGATGAAATAAAAGGAATAATATTCTTTGTCTAATGCAACATTATTAGTAAAATTGAGGTCATAAAGAATAACTTAATAATCTATAACTTAAAACTTCCTTTGTCTTTTATAAGCAAAGTGAATCTGAATCATGTAATATAAAAACTTTAAAGTAGTACCATATAAATATTTTTTGGCTTCCTTTACAAACTAATAATGGAAAAACTATTTGATATATCAATTGTAATTGCCGGGAAATGGAATGTGAAAATTTTTACACCCTTTTGGATATTGAAAGAGCTTATTGGTGTGAAAAGCAAAAATGGATTAATTGAGGTTGCATTTAATCAGAATAGTCTTCAACCTATTTATAAACACAAAACAATACAATTAATCCCCACTGATTCACTCTTTGAGATTAAAATTCCAAAACCTTTTAATATTGAACTACTAAAGGAAGCAAATTCTATTGCTATTAAATTATTGCACCTTTTACCATATACTCCAGAATTGGCTGTCGGATTTAATTTCAGATTTAAGAAACCATGTTCAATTTCAAATTTTAAAATTGACAGCTATCATAAAGATTATAATGTAAATACGATCCAATTCAGTAAAAAGATTGATAATTTTATTATTAATGTGATTTTAAATTGCGAAAATGACAAGCAAAAGGATGATATTGTATTTTACAATTTTCATTATAAGGATACTTCAATTATAAAAGAAGATACCATTATCATGCATTTTGATTATTTAAAAAAGAAGGAACTATGGGAATAGATGTACTAACAGGACCTATAAAATTTGATGAAGATGCCAATATGAGTGAATTTAAGGCTATTAGCTTTTCAAAAAAAACTAATATTTTCTTTAAACTTTCTCCGAAGTATGAATATTTTTTGAATTTCAGCAAAGCTAAAGAAGAACTGTATACTAAAGCAATAACAAATTTGATGAAGAAAAATGAATTTCTTCAGTTGTTGATACAAATGCTTCAGGAACAGATTTCCGAAGAGGAGTATGAAGAAGAATTATTGAAGAACAGAGAAAAATATTTTATTGAACTTAAAGCTATTGAATCACCAGAATATTATAATGCTATCGTAAATATTTGCAAAAGCCTTAAAAGTTCTATTTCTGTTGATGAAGTATCTGAGATATTTGGTATTAAACAAGGGGATTTATTTACAGCCATAGAAGCGTAGTATGGAACTATTTCTATTTAAAGAATCTATTGAATGTAATAAATGTAAAGCAATTGCACGAAAGATAGTTCCAGGTGCAGTTCAGTTTGATGATATAATAGGAGATCACATGAAATACACCTGTGATAGGAATGCATCTACAGAAATATTGGAAGAATGTGATCCAGGAAAAAAACTTTTTAGAGCGACTTCGAAACTAAGCCTTGGTGATAAACTTAATGCTGAGGCGATTACAATTCTAACAAATCAACTCAGATTAGTAAAAACAGAGGTTATTAACAATACCCACACGCATAAATCAGTAAAAGCAGTATTTAATAAATATACCTTTGCTGAGATTAAATATCCTTTTGAACAAATAGCTAAAGCAATTGAGAAAAGGAAAGGTAAATAAGGAGCCATATTTTATTAATGCTATGAACCTTTTTGCCTTACGCCTTTTGCCTATCTCACTCCCCCCACACCTTTGTTATCCGCTCTTTGATCTTTTGCTCAAAAATTCTAATCAATAGTTTATTGGATGTAACAATATTTTGCTCCTTCTCTATCTGGGTGACAATATTTGTTTGGATTTTATAAGAAGGCATTGGTATCTGGAGAGAACAAAAGTTAGTTTTTGAAAGCTCTTTAAAAGTACCCCCTGTAGCCAGAATATTCATTTTCTCTTCAAGACTTTTCATAATTAAAGCTATGAAATTGGGAATGATTGATTTGCTCTTAATAATTATATTTTTGAATCCTTGATTTGTTGCAATTGGTACTTTGTTAATAGCTACTCTACCAATAGTTGCTCGGGTTGACACAATAATTGAGTTTGGTGGAATTATTTTTGCAGAGGAGTTTTTTAATCCTGCCTCCGTAATTTTCCTTATTGTGGAATTAATTTCAGATATATAATCTGACTTAGGTAGATCAACCAATGTTGCCCAATCAATATCTCCATTCCAGAATGATTCTATCTTGGAGCTTGGAGTTCCCCCAGCTTCAATTTTAAAAAAAGTTTCATCTCCCAACTCCACCATCTCCCACTCCGGATCAATATCAATCCTCGGCTTGTAGTTCTCCACCACCTGCCTTGCACCATCAATAATCTTCTGATAACTGTCTATCTCTGCTACAATCTCCTCCTGGACCGATAGAGGAGGAAGGGGAATTTTAATTGATTCAAGATTTTTTCTACTTATTCTACTTCTACTTGAACCGGTTAGAAAGGGATTTATACTTTCATAGTATTTTTCTGATTTAGTGTAATAAACAAATAATTTTGGTATAATCTTGGTCTGTTTAAATCGTAATATGGTGCAATCAACGGCTGTAATTAATTTGGTACACAATAATGGAATTTGACATGCTCTTCCAACAGGATCAGGTAGTCGTGATATTAGAATATCATCTGGAAAAACTTCCGTGCAATTTAACCTTTGGAAGGTATCTTCAGATATGAATCGTGCCTTTTCATCTTTGTCCTTATATTCACCAATCCCAATATTCCCTGTCTGGATTAATCTTATACCTGATTCAGCTTGATCTTTACTTTCTATCCAGTTCCCATCTGTCATAAATTCAACAATCTCCCCAAGTGATTTCCACTCATTCTGACTGCTTTTTACCTCATGCAACTTAAATCTTTCTGCACTTAGATTATATTCTCCCGTACTTGCGATGTCATTCTTTGCTACTAATAATAAGTTCGTATCAGATTTGAAATCTGATTGTTTCCCAATGATAATTTTATCCTTATGCTCTGAAATACTCTGTAGAGCTAAAGGAAGATCATTACCCCTGACAGCTCTCCTTTGTGCACCAAGATCAAAGCCATCATTCTCAATTTTAATGAAAAGGATCTTATCCGTCTTCTTTGCCAGAGTCTTATCAAGCCATAGGATTGATGTCTTAACTCCGGAATAGGGATTAAAAACTCCAGCTGGCAAGGAAATAACTCCTACTAAGTAATTATCCACCAACATCTTTCTAAGCTGCTTATACGCATTCCCAGACTGAAAAATGATCCCTTCTGGAACAATAACAGCAGCCCTTCCATCAGGAGTAAGATGTTCAGCTATGTAATCAACAAACAATACTTCACTCCGGTTACTCTGAACTGAGAACCTTTTATGCGGTCTGATACCTCCCTTAGGTGACATGAAAGGAGGATTTGCAAGTATAACATCACTATATTCGTGCCAGTGATCTTCACTGGTAAGGGAATCGTATTCAAAGATCTGTGGTTCTTTTACTCCATGTAGGTACATATTCACCAGGGATAATCTAACCATATCCGGAGAGATGTCATATCCGTGCATATTATCAGCAAGTGTGCTTCGCTCAGTAGCTGTCAGATTATCTCCACTATATCCATTGGTTGTAAGAATTACTTCATTAACAGACTGAGTTCCGTTAATTGCAATCCCTTTGTCTTCATCAGGAGTGTAATTTGATGAGTTATGCTTTATAATATGTTTATATGAAGATATTAGAAACCCTGCAGTGCCACAGGCAGGATCTAAGATGATCTCATGCTTCTTAGGATCTATCAGTGCTACCATGAAGTCAATGATATGTCTGGGAGTTCTAAACTGACCTGCATCGCCCTGGCTGCCCAGAATTGATAACAGAAACTCAAATGCGTCCCCAAGCTTTTCACTGTGGCTGTACTCAAATTCATTGATGATCTTCAGAAAGCTCTTTAAAGTTTCTGGATCGCGATATGGAAGGTAGGCATTCTTAAATATATCCCTGAAGAGCTTTGGTACTTCAGGATTAATATCCATCTTAGCAATAGCCTCACTGTAGAGGTTCAATAGCTCATGTCCACTCTGCCTGGGATCAAAGATCTTTCTCCATGAGTACTTTGCATATTCACCGCTAAAGAATGTTCTCTTGCCACCAAGCTCTTCTGCCTCAACATCCATATCATCCATGAACTTATAGATCAGAGCAATCGTGATCTGTTCAACCTGACTTTTAGGGTCTGGGACTTTGCCTACAAGAATATCGCGTGCAGTATTAATTCGTGTTTTTGTTTCGCTATCCAGCATAATGGTCAGTTAGTAAATTTGTTAAGTGGTACATAATCCTTAATGTACTCAGGTATTGCAAATCGCCATTGCTCAGATACAGCTTTAAAATCTTTTGTACTGAATGAAGGATTAACATTCAGCTCCGCATATTTCTTACTTTCAATTATGTCCCGCAACTTGCCATCTGTTATGTATGATTTGAAAAAATATTTCAAAGCAATGATGTCATCTTTCTCTCCGGGTTTACAATCTGTAATAAACTTGTTAAATTCCTCATCAAGGAGCTCTTCCTTTGACTTTATAAACGGTATCAATCCAAATATATACTCAACGATTTCCCTAAGTGTAACGCGTCGGTCTGTATTGATGGACTTACGAAGTTTCTCAATAGTATAAAAATCTTCAGGTTTATTCAGTATCTCACGGTTGATGTGATCAAGTATCTTATCCCAGTTACCCTCTTCCAGGCTCTGTACTACTACCTCATCTTTCTTCACAGTTTCTCCAAAGCGGTCAAAGAACATCCTGTCGATCTTCATACCCTGCAGTCCGATTGCAATCTCATTTACAGGATAAAGTATATCAGGATCAAATAATTCATAATCAGGTGGCATTGGATGAGGTTCGGGACCAGGTCCAGGAGATTCTTTCTTCTTTCCATATGGAAGTTTAAGTACCTGGTCATATTGAAATTTCTCCTCAAAATATTCATAGTTACCAAAGAAATCAAAGAGCTTAAACTTCTCCTTTTCAACTTTACCTATCTCTTTTGCCCGGGAAGGATCGGTAACCTGAACCGTGAAGTTATGTTTCCGTGTACCGCGTCCTTTTATCTGGATAAAATCAGTAGGAGAGAATATCGGACGCATAAGACATATATTAAGTATGTCAGTGCAGTCATAACCTGTGGTCATCATACCAACAGTAACACAGACCCGTGTTTTGCTTGTCCGGTACCAGGGTAGGAAATTTGCAGTGCCTGAAAGATTATTGCTTTTATCTGAAAAGTTTAGGGTGTATTGTTGTGCTCCCTGAACAAGAGAAGTAACCTGTAGTGCAAAGTCAGAGTTATATCTCCCAGGGAATAGCAGATGTGCAAGTTCATTGAGTTTCTGAGCGATCTTAGCAGCGTGATTCTGGCTCACGGCAAAGATTATTGTCTTACCTATCTCTCCGGTAATAGGATCGCGAAGGGCATTGTCAAGGAATGCCTTACAGAAAACTGTATTAGTATCATCTGAGAAGAATTTCTTCTCGAAGTCCTTCTGGAAAAATGACTGTTCTTCTTCCTTTTCCCCTCCTTCATCCTCAACAGGAATGAGAACTGCATAACCTTTATCTGAGAGAAGCTGTGTAGTAACATCTGTCCTTGCATCCACAACAACCGGGTTTATCAGAAAGTCTTCATTTACCCCTTCAATAAGAGAGTATCTGAAAGTAGGTGTTCCGGTTTCACATCCGAAAGTACGATAGGTATCTAGTAGAAGTCTCCGTTCATACTCCCTGGGATCATTACGTGAAGGATTCTTAGCATCAAACCGCTTAAGGTAGTCCTTGGGCGTTGCTGTTAACCCAAGTTTGTATCCTATGAAATATTCAAACAAAGCCCTGGCATTACCACCGATAGACCGGTGAGCTTCATCTGAGATAACAAGGTCAAAGTCAGTAGGTGAAAACAGACGGGTAAACTTATTATTGAATAGTAATGATTGTACAGTGGTAACAACTATTTCTGCATGGCGCCAGTCATCCCTTCGCTCTTTGTATATGATTGTTTTGCAATCATTCTTCAAGTACTCATTAAAAGCTTTATCGGCCTGTATTTCGAGTTCAAGTCTATCCACAAGGAATAACACCCTTTTAGCATTACCTGTGCGTAAGAACAGCTTAATGACTGCTGCCGAGACAAGGGTCTTGCCGGTACCGGTTGCCATCTCAAAGAGGAACCTTTCATTGCCCTTTCTTACTGATTCCTGGAGAGCCTTAACAGCTTTTACCTGATACTCTCTAAGAAACCTTAGCTTATTAGCCTGGACAAACTGTTCCCGGGTATTTTTATCTTTATATTCCGGTACCTCACAGTAGTTTGGTTTTTGTGTGATAGCAATATAATCTTCAAAGATCTTTTCATTGATAAGGCGATCCGGCTGTGGCTTGTATGCGGTGTAATCCTTAATAGATTTCTGAGTGGGATATTTTGTAATGATCGTAGGATTTGACTTTTCAATATCCCAGAAGTAGTGCATATTACCGTTTGAGAGTATCACATATCCGCAGTTCTGTGCCCTGGCATATTTACGAGCCTGTTCTTTCCCTACCAATGGGTTCTTATCTTCAGATTTTGCTTCTAGTACTATCAGTGGGAATCCCTTTTCATCGAGTAAAAGGTAATCAGCATATCCATTTGAAGTCTTTTCATAATCTTCACCCATGTCATCTGCAACCGTGTGAGTTATCTTTACGTTGTTCTCAAGGACTACATTTGCAAGACCTGTACTGTCATCAAGTAGTCGCCATCCTGATTCCTGAAGTAGATTATTGATCTTAATACGGGCTTTGGCTTCTTTAGGAGGCATTGACTTATATTTTAAGAAGACTAAAATTAAACAATATATCGGAAATACTAACTATCGACAATTCAATTACAATCCTTTACTGAGAGTCTAAGTAAAAAAGGAAGTGCAAAACTTCCCTTTATAATATTACCTTAATAGCAATATTCTATATAACAGTCTACTAAAGATATTTTAAGAGGCATCAACTCAAAATCCTACGATCCGGTTTATGTTTTTATTGGAGTTATACTCTTCCAGGACAAAGTGGTCCGGCCTGCACAGGCAATTAACTATACCGACCTTATTATTATTATTAGCGGTTATAACTATTTTATTGTCTTTCCATTTGCCCATTTTTCAAGTTTATCAATAAAATCAAATAATAAAAGATGATAACCGCTTGTTATTGGATCTTTGTCATTAAAGTCAAAAGTATTCCATGCAATTATAAAATCTTCTAATATCCGATACAACTCTTGATCAATCTTTTTTAAATCAGTTAGTTGATTGAAGTAATCAATTGATTTGTTGGGGCAAGAAACAGCAGCAAAATATTTTCCAATATATAAGCCGATAGCAGTTGCATTATAAAAAACCTTTTTAAATAGTCCCTTAGTAATGAAGTGTTTTTTTATTTTGGAAATATTTTCTTTGGTCAATTTGTTTTCTGAATAATCTGAGAGAAATTTTTCAGGGTCATAACCAAGTTTAAGAAATTCAGGAAACATTTTGATATGGTCAAGACAATTACCAATATGTTCAATAAGATTATCTGAAAATATATTGGAAAGAACTTTACTTTCTTTTATTGAAAGTTTTAAACCGGCTCCAATAAAAACGTCCTTGATCCTTAAAAAAACATGTAAAAGCTCGTGAGTGAAATATGCTGGATCATTGTCGCCTAAGGGAACATAAATGATTGTCTTATTATTCTTTGAAAAAACATAATAAGTACTTCGTTTTTCTCTTTGAATATTTATTTCACACACAGTACACAAAGTATTCCACAAATCAATGTTTCTGTTGTCTATAAGTCCTTGAGTATCCATTTTAATATGACCGTTAATGTCCGTGTTGAGTTTAGTGGTGTGTCCTGAGTTGTTGCAGGGTACGAGGAGTAAAAGTTCTTTGAAGCAACAACAAAACTGTAACCATGATGATAGTCAAGGTACTTTGTCATTGTCAATGGGAAACGAGCCAGTCCAGAGACTGGAGGTCTCACCGAACAAAGAGATGACAAAAGACTTTGAAATTGGTCTATCGGTCAGGGGTGTTCAGGCACAGTGACCAAACCGCCTTGTGGTGCTCACTTTTCAAGAGTAGGGTACTTTTAGCATCAAGGTTAATGACTGAAGGTCCGGAAAAAGTCTGGATACATTCAGTCCTAGTGTGGGTAGAGGAGTTGAACGAAAGTAAACCGTTATTGAAGTGTCGTAAATAACAGTCATGGTATCGAAATCGAGCGGCTGCCAACTGCGAGAGAGCAAGGTGCAAGGTGTAACCTGATTATTGCTTGCATGGTATCCGGCATTAAGACGGCAGGAACTCTATCTGGGCATGTTTACGGAACAGGAGAAGCAAACAGTCGATGTTAAGTGAAAAAGCCGAGAACCCGAATGGGAAAGGTTGAAATAGCGATGCGTCTGTTTATGGCGGACTGACTCGTAGTAGCGACTATACCCAAGAAATGAATGAGTAATGTCATTATTAGCGAAGGGGTCAGCGGACTCAAGGCTATTCTAATCTCTTTCGGGGTTAGTTCCCCGCTGCTTGCCGCGGGGAGTTTCATTGAAGTGACTTGGGTAATAGGTTATTTTACAAACATCAAAGAGCTTTATATGAATTTTGACAAATCCACAATTCAGTCATATTCAACAATATGCTCCCATATAAAAAAGGAAAAGTATTACATTACAAAAGATTCAAGATTTTTAACTGGCCGCTATTATGAGAGATTTAATGAAATAATAATTAGAGAATTGGTTACAAATCAATTATACAAAGGTAGAAAGTATGTCTCGTTAACTGAATTATTAGCAAAAGAAGCTAGCAACGTTGATATGCAGATAGGATTAGGAATCTCAAAAAAGTTTTGATTTAACTGTCTTAGGCAAAACTTTAAGGTTACCATATTATTAAATCATTTTGAATTCCAGATGATTTCTTTTGTATTTCGAATTCTGGATAAACATCAGGATCATTAAACTTCAATCTTACTAAATGTGCACAATTAAACTTAATAGTTTTCATATCAATTAAGTCCTTATAATACACTATATTAAATCCTTTCAATTTGTACGCAACACTTGGATACATTATACCATCACAAATATTTTTCTTTGGATCTATAATCTGAGATGCATATATTGCGCTGTAAGCATAGTCTTTGGGGCAGTTGATTATGGATTTCGCAAATTGATCAGAAAAAAACTCACTTTTTGCTAATAAGGCAAGATATTGATCTTCTGTTCTTCCCTTTCTCATCATTGGATCAATCGATTTTGCAGCAATTGGGAGGTCTGTCGCAGTTGATAGCGCATGTTTAGAATGACACATTATGTCTATTTGAAGATTCCTTTGTATATCCCATTCTCCAACTGTTACAAAGAATTCTTTGATCCCGCTTCTTATTCCATCTTGACAAGATTCAATAGCTGATGTGTCAAGTGATGTTGATGCATAAAAAATACTTTCATTAATCAGATTCGCTCTGCCAATCACCTTTGAAGGGGTTGGATTGTAGGAGATTCTGCTAATACTGTTATAAGGTAGATTTGAACAAGTTTGTCCTCTAAATGCTTTGCTGCCTGCTATCTGTGGAAAGATATGATAAGGGAAGGTAAAGGATTTAAAAAGCATTTTTTGAATAGCCTCGATACTTTTATTACATAGAACTTGCTCAGTAAGTAGCTTAATCCTCTCATTTACATAGCCAAGTGTACTTTTCATAAGTATGATATAAGAGTTCTTTGTATAGCGATTAAGAAAAACATTTTTATAATTAGCAAGAGATATTTTCAAAATAAGACTTAAGCATATCTTTTACGAATTCTTGCATTTGAATGGTTCTTATATTTAGATCCTTTGACTTTGTTTTTCCAAAATGGACGAAATTTGATCTCAAGTCATATGCTTTGCTAAAAAAAGCAGAAGGAAGAAATCCATTATACCTTTTGTCATTATCAAGCAGATATTCAACCAGAATTTTCCCACTTCTTTTTATTGAACCCTTTTTTTGTAGACCTAAAGATCCAACTATAGATGTTTTTTCTTCACTATTTATTTTTAATCTATTAATTCGCTTAATATAGGAATCTAATGAGTTTTGTAACCTTTTTGAGACTTTTTTCTGATCAATCAACGCCTCTATTGATGTCATTAGAAGAATGAATCGTGCTGAATGATTTACAATATTTAAATATGTCGAGGAATTATAAATTTCGATTGCCCGTATAAGTTTTTCAGATTTTCGATATTTTATCCTGATATACTTATTTAAAAGTTCTTCAAAGATTTTAAAGCTTGATTCACTATGTATTGTTACTGGATTTGAACCTATGAAAATAGTTCCCGAAGGAACTACTTGAGCTCCAATAAATTCATCTTCGATATTCATACCATTCTTTGATTTCATTTCTTCAAGAAATGATTTTGTGAACCAAGATGATTTTAGGTCAGGATTGATTAGGATTCCAACACCGAATTCTAGACTTGTAAGGTATAAAGAATCAACTATTTTCTGAACAGTTTCATCATTCATCGGAAAGTCAAAATCATTTGACTTAAGAGTATATGTTCTATAACTTGTAGATTCTGTGGTGCATACACTAAATGTAAATAATATGTCATCAAGATCAATAGTCAACTTTTGATTATTCTCTAGAGAAAAAGAATAATTATTTGGAATCAGAAATCTAATTTTAAGAAAGTACATTCGGTCTTTAAGTTAAGTTGATATACCTATTGTCATTTTTACGGCTGCCTTATTTACTTTCTTGTTCCCATTGTTTGTAATATTCTTTAAGTCCAGTTTTGGCTCCTCCTTTAAAGAAAAGTCCATTGTTCAGGGTTTCAATAAGTTTTTCTATTTCCTTGGCGTGTTTTGTATGCCAGCTTAGTTCTTTTATTAAATAAGCTCCCACAATATCAGGATTTAATTCTGGTTCATATTTATGTAAAGCTCTTATAAATGTTTTAGCTCTCTCATTATCACTTGGATGTGTAATTCCTGTTGATAAATTTATCGTTCTCGTCAAGTGCTGTAAAGCTATCTTAATAATCGGGCTAGGCTCTGGCATTTTTTCAGATTTGGTTTTACCTGATATTTCATCCGCATCCCAGGTTCTAATCCATTTTTCAGTCAACTCTCTAAGCCAAGGTACTGCTATGATATATTTAACTGAATAATAATCATCAATTTTAAAAAGATCTTCAGAATCAATCCCGCAAGTGATAACTATGTCTGAAGCATTTCCAAATTCTTTGTAAGTTAGTTTTGTCTCAAACTTAAATGGGACAGGGCAATTTGTAAATTTATGTCCTTTAAAGAGTTGTTTAACAGTGTCAGGACCAAAAATTCTATTAAACCAGCCTGTTGTCTCTATGGTAGAGATAAACAAAACAATTCTTTCAATTTGGTTATCTTTTTTAGATAGTTCACAGGCAAAACTCATTGCTAATTGATAAGCTTTGTCATCATTTGTTTCAGCATCGACGTAAAATTTAGATTTCATAGTGTATTTATTTAGTGAAATTTCATTTCCAGATTGAGCAAGAGAGATTAATCGTCATAATGCATTTGTCTAGGAAGATGAATTGAAGTTACTTCTGTAATTGGAATATGCTTTTAATGTTAGGGTTAGTTATCGTAGTCATTATCTAACATGCAGGGAATGAGGAATTAACCCTAACGGGAGTCTGTCTAATAATCTATTTTATATACATTCATATTTAGGTACCTGTCCACGAAAAAATTCAAATATTCGATTCTCAGAGGCTTCATTTTAGTTATTAGACAGTCTGACGGCCCGGCAATAAAGAGGGCCGAGCGTTAAGAAATTGCCTATTAGGCAATTTTAGCGCAGGAGCCAGCCTGCAGGGCAGGCCTGTTACCTGGCGCAGCCATCCGGCCACCGGTCCTGGTACTTTAGGCAGAAAACTGTCCCGGTGGCAAGACAGGTATGGCACGCGTTTTTGCCGTCCGGGAACAAATTATATTGAGTGCAGGTGCGATCACGGTACAAATTTGATAAGTGGTCGGG
>Ga0307377_10004947_pt1 | contig 14415 bp, 9 predicted proteins | sample TR3MG_FD_202535 | JGI IMG/M metagenome (GOLD analysis project Ga0307377, IMG submission 202535) | Soil microbial communities from Risofladan, Vaasa, Finland - TR-3 | ecosystem: Environmental > Terrestrial > Soil > Coastal area > Acid sulfate soil | place: Finland: Risofladan, Vaasa | collected... | reverse complement strand
TGCGGTTCAAAGTTGTTCCCTTCCGACGTTCACAAAAGTTTGACACTCCAAAAAAAGACCGCCACAGCCGGGCGGCCTCTTCCCTGCCTGCCTTGTATCCGTTCAACCGGCGGCTTCTACCTGTTCAGCGTCCATGTCGAAGTTTGAGTAGACGTTCTGGGTGTCGTCGCAGTCTTCGAGAGCTTCAAGCAGACGGATCATCTGATTGGCGGCGCTGCCTTCGAGCTTGGTGTAGGTTGAGGCGACCATGGTTACTTCACTCATGACTGTCGGAATACCGGCGGCCTTGATGGCGCCACTCACGGCTTCATAGGAACCCGGATCGGTAGTGATTTCCCAGGTGTCGCCCTCGTCGTTGAGGTCTTCGCCACCGTGCTCGAGCACTACATCCATCAACTGCTCTTCCGTAGCGGCCGACTTCTCAACGGCGATGACGCCTTTTTTGGAGAACATGAAGCGCACTGAGCCCGACTCGCCGAGATTGCCTCCGTTTTTGGAGAAGGCGTGACGAATTTCGCTGACGGCGCGGTTGCGGTTGTCCGTGGTGACATCGACAATGACGGCGACGCCGCCGGGACCGTAGCCCTCGAAGGAAATTTCTTCGTAGCTGACGCCTTCCAGCTCACCAGTGCCGCGTTGAATGGCCCGCTTGATGTTCTCCTGGGGCATATTTTCGGCTTTGGCAGCCAGGATCGCTGTGCGCAGACGGGGGTTGCCGTCGGGGTCTCCGCCGCCCTTGGCGGCGATGGTGATTTCCTTGATGATGCGCGTGAATGTCTTGCCGCGCTTTGCATCCAGCGCGCCCTTTTTGTGCTTGATTGTGGCCCATTTGGAATGGCCGGACATAAGAACCTCAACAGGAATAAAAAATAGCGGCGCACGCACGCGCCCGACATGTGAGTATACCATTCGCGGCGATGCTGAGGATACGCCCGACTGAGCAGCGGAACCCCAGCAGAGCGCGCCTGTGACCCACCCGTGGGTCATTTGGCGCTTAGGGAAATAATTCGGCGTCGCGGAGCTTTGCGCCCTGGCGGTCTTTGTCTGAGATGATCGTGTCCGGCTCAGCGATAGGCCACGGAATCGCGAGGTCCGGATCGTTCCACGCGATTGTTCGTTCGGCGGCCGGCTCGTAATAATCGGTGACTTTGTAAGCGAAGCCTGCGACCTCGGAGAGGACCAGAAAGGCGTGGCCAAAGCCCTGGGGAATCCATAGCATCTGGCCGTTTTCGCCGCTCAATTCCATCGCCGTGTGGTGGGCAAATGTGGGCGAGCTGCGGCGCAGGTCTACGACTACATCGAGCACGGCTCCGTGGGAAACGCGCACCAGCTTTCCTTGCGGCTGAGTGATCTGATAGTGAATGCCGCGGAGAACGTTCCTTTTCGACAGAGAGAAGTTGTCCTGGACCCAACGGTCGGGCAGGCCAGCCTCTGCCATGCGGCGCAGATTAAATGTTTCGCAGAAGATGCCGCGGTCGTCGCGATAGAACTGCGGTGTGAGCAGGAGGACTCCGGGCAGGGCTGTTTCCTGAATCTTCATAGATTGCCTGTCATAGACTGCCTGTCCTGGATACAAAATTCTGCTCACGCAGCAGCGCCAGCAGGTATTGGCCGTAGCCGCTCTTGAGAATGGGTTGAGCCAGCTTTTCCAACTGCTCCGCTGTAATGAAGCCATGGCGAAAGGCGATTTCTTCGGGACAGGCAATGCTCAGACCTTGACGCCGTTCAATGGTAGAGACAAACATCGATGCCTCCAGCAGAGAATCGTGGGTGCCGGTGTCGAGCCATGCCATTCCACGGCTCATCATTTCGACGTTCAGCGTTCCGGCTTCGAGATAGAGGCGGTTGAGGTCGGTGATTTCCAGTTCTCCGCGCGACGAGGGCTTGAGCGACGAGGCAAGGCGCACGACCTGGTTGTCGTAGAAATAGAGGCCGGTAACCGCGTAGCGCGATTTTGGCTGCCTGGGTTTCTCTTCAAGGCTGATGGCCCGGCCTTTGCGGTCAAATTCAACGACGCCGTAGCGCTCCGGATCTTCGACCGGATAGGCGAATATGGTTGCGCCTTGCTTGAGCTTTGCGGCTGACTGAAGCTGCCCGGAGAAGCCGTGGCCGTAGAAGATGTTGTCGCCCAGGATGAGTGCGCTGGTGTCGTCGGCGATAAAGTCGCGGCCGATGAGAAAGGCCTGAGCGAGTCCGTCGGGGCTGGGCTGAACAGCGTACTGGATGTCGATTCCCCACTGATGGCCGTCGCCGAGCAATTCGGCAAAACGGGCCGTGTCCTGAGGTGTCGAGATCAACAGAATCTCTCGGAGGCCAGCCAGCATGAGCGTGCTGAGCGGGTAATAGACCATGGGCTTGTTGTAGACCGGCAGAAGCTGCTTGGACACAACATGGGTGACTGGATAGAGCCGTGTGCCCGATCCTCCGGCGAGAATAATTCCCTTCATAGCTGGCCCCGCTCCGCGTAATTTTTGGCGATCCACTCGCGATAAGCTCCGGTTCGTACGCTATCGACCCATGAGGCGTTGTCGAGATACCAGCGAACGGTCTTGCGCAACCCGGTCTCAAATTGCTCGGCGGGTTTCCAGCCAAGTTCGCGGGCAATCTTTGAGGCATCGATGGCGTAGCGGCGATCATGCCCGGGGCGGTCCTGAACGAACTCGATCAGGCTTCTGCGCGGAGGCGCGCCGTTGTTGGGACGCATTTCGTCGAGAAGATCGCAGATGGTTGTGACGACGTCAATGTTGGCCCGCTCGCTGTTGCCGCCGATGTTGTAGGTTTCTCCGATGCGCCCCTTTTCGAGAACGGCGCGGATGGCGGAGCAATGATCTTCGACAAAGAGCCAGTCGCGGACATTCTTTCCGTCGCCGTAGACGGGCAGTTGCTTGCCTTCGAGTGCGTTCAGGGTCACGAGGGGAATGAGCTTTTCCGGAAACTGAAATGGGCCGTAATTATTGGAGCAGTTTGTGGTGAGCACCGGGAGACCGAAGGTGTGGCAATAGGCTCTGACGAGGTGGTCCGAGGCTGCCTTGGACGCCGCATAGGGACTATTGGGGGCGTAGGCGGTGGTTTCGGTGAAGGCTGGATCGTCCTTGGCGAGCGAGCCGTAGACCTCATCCGTAGAGACGTGCAGAAAGCGGAAGCTGGCGCGGGCTGGCGCGTCGAGGGCGGACCAGTAGGTTTTGGCCTGCTCGAGGAGCTTAAAGGTTCCCTGAATGTTGGTGCGGATGAAGGCTTCCGGAGAGGCAATTGAGCGGTCGACGTGGCTCTCGGCCGCAAAGTGAACAATGGCGCGGGGACGGTGCTTTTCAAGAAGCGAGGCGACGAGGGTGGCGTTGCCGATGTCTCCGAGAACAAATTGATAGCGCGCGGAGTTCTGGATGGAGGCCAAGTTGGCCGGATTGCCAGCGTAGGTGAGCAGATCCAGATTTACAACGGCCGCCCCGGCTGCCTGCAACTGGCCTAAAATGAAGTTGGAGCCGATGAAACCGGCTCCGCCCGTGACGAACACGGTGTCCTGGGTGGTGTTTCTCACGACCTTCAGTATATGGTACAAAACAAGGCGTTTTCGAGCCCAGAATCTGTCCTGGGTGCCTTTTTTCGATTCCGGCGGGCAAGGAAGTTGAGCAGCCCTTTGATTTTTTCGTTATATTAAAGTCAGTGCAGTCCCGTACGCGGCGGCGCCTGCTCATGCAACCCTCTTGATTACGGTTAGAGACGATTTCGATTAACAGGAATCGCACGGGGGATGTGTCTTTCAGAATTCGCGACGCAAACTGGAAGCAAAACGGTCACAGGAAAAGGCAGCCATGGAAACTTTGAGTCCTCATCGTATTCCCGAGCCGCAAGGGCTCTATCATCCACGGAATGAACATGATGCCTGCGGAATGGGCTTAGTCGCGAGCATTCGCGGCGAAAAGAGCCATGAGATTATCCGCAAAGGGCTCGAGGTGCTGATCAACCTAACCCACCGCGGCGCTGCCGGCTGCGACCCGGAGACCGGCGACGGCGCCGGCATCCTGATTCAGATTCCCCACGCATTCTTTGTGCGCGAATGCGCCGATCTCGGCATGAAACTGCCTGAGTCGGGCTTCTACGGCGTGGCCATGTGTTTTTTGCCGGTGGAGAAACACAGTCGCCTGCAATGCGAGGGTGTTTTTGAGCGTATTGCCCAGGAAGAGGGGCTGACGGTGCTTGGTTGGCGCGATACGCCGGTGAACGGCGACGCGGTAGGCCGCGAAGCCCGCGCTTCCCAACCCTACATTGAGCAGCTTTTCGTAAGCCGGCCGGACGGGCTGGATGAGAGCGCGTTCGAGCGGCTCCTTTACGTGATCCGCCGCCGGACCGAGAACGAGATTGCGGATTCGGACATTGAGGACAAGGAGACGTTTTACGTTCCGTCGTTCTCTTGCCGCACGATCATCTACAAGGGCCTGATGCTGGCCCCGCAGATTGAGAGATTTTACTTCGAGCTGGCGAATCCGCTGGTGACGAGCGCGCTTTGTCTTGTGCATCAGCGCTTCTCGACCAATACGTTTCCGAGTTGGAAACTGGCGCATCCTTACCGGTACGTTGCCCACAACGGGGAAATCAATACGATTCGCGGCAACGTGAGCTGGATGAATGCGCGTCAGTCTGTGTTGCGCAGCCCTCTGTTTGGCGAGAATATCGACAAGCTTTTTCCGGTCATCATGCCGGAGGGGAGCGACTCGGCTTCGCTCGATAATGCGGTCGAGTTCCTGTTTCAGTCTGGCCGTTCCCTGCCCCACGTGATGGCCATGCTGATCCCCGAAGCCTGGTCGGGAAACCCCGACATGGACGAGGAGAAGCGCGCCTTTTACGAGTACCACGCGTCGCTGATGGAGCCGTGGGACGGGCCGGCTGCGATTGCGTTTACGGACGGCAGCCTGATTGGAGCCACCCTGGACCGCAACGGCCTGCGCCCCGGCCGTTACATTGTGACCAAGGACGATCTGGTTGTGCTTGCCTCCGAGGCGGGCGTGATCGAAGTTCCGCCAGAGGACATTCGCAAAAAGGGACGCCTGCGGCCGGGCCGCATGTTCCTGGTCGACACGGTGCAGAAGCGGATTATCTCCGACAACGAGATCAAGAAGCAGTTGGCCGGACGCCAGCCGTACGCGGAATGGCTCAAGAAGCAGCAGGTCATGATCGACAAGCTGCCGGAGCCGTCGCGTGTGATTGAGTCTGATCCTGAGACGCTGCTTCGCCGCCAGCGCGCCTGCGGCTACAGCGAAGAGGATCTCCGCATCCTGCTTGCCCCGATGGGCGCCAAGGGCGAGGAGCCGATCGGCTCGATGGGAACGGACGTGCCACTGGCATGTCTGTCTGACCGGCCCCAATCGCTGTTCAACTATTTCAAGCAGCACTTTGCTCAGGTGACCAATCCTCCGATCGATCCGATCCGCGAAGAACTGGTGATGTCGCTGATCAGCTACATCGGCACCGAGCGCAACATTCTGGATGAGGCGCCGGAGAATTGCCACACACTGAAGCTGCCCCATCCGATTCTGACCAACCGCGACCTGGAAAAGTTGCGCCGCGTTTCTTCAGGCGATCTGCTAGCGACTACGCTTCATGCTCTTTTTCGCGCCGAAGATGGCGAGGCCGGACTGCAGCATTCGTTGGACGACCTGAGCGCGCGCGCCGCGCATGCGGTGCAGTCGGGCTACACGCTGCTTATTCTCTCCAATCGCGGAGTGGATGCAACCTACGCGCCGATTCCCAGCCTGCTTGCCATGGCGGCCGTGCACAATCGGCTGGTGCGCGACAAGACTCGCACACGGGTGGCGTTGATTATCGAGAGCGGTGAGCCGCGCGAAGTGATGCACTTTGCCCTGTTGATCGGCTACGGCGCAAGCGCCGTCAATCCGTACCTGGCCATTGAAACGCTCCACGACCTGAAGCGCCGCGGCCTGCTGCCGGACGATGTGACCGCCGAGTACGCCGAGAAAAACTTCATCAAGGCGATTAACAAGGGCCTGCTGAAGACCTTCTCGAAGATGGGCATCAGCACACTGCAGAGCTATCGCGGCGCGCAGGTGTTTGAGGCGGTGGGTCTGAATCAGTTCGTGATCGACTCCTATTTTCCCGGCACCGCTTCGCGTGTGGAAGGCGTTGGTCTGGACGTGCTGGCGCGCGAAGCTCAGATGAAGCACGCTTACGCCTTCCAGCCGCTCACCGAGTCCGAGACGGATCTTGTTGTCGGCGGGCAGTATCAGTATCGCGAGGGCGGCGAGTATCACCTTCTGAACCCGCTCACCATCAGCAAGGTGCAGCACGCGGTACGGAAGAACGATCCGGCGACGTTCCAGGAGTACACCGATCTGCTGGACTCGCAGAACCGCGAGCTTTGCACGCTGCGCGGCCTGATGAAACTGCGGTACGCCGACCAGCCGATTCCGATCGAAGAGGTAGAGCCCGCCAAGGAAATCGTGAAGAGATTCACGACCGGCGCGATGAGCTACGGATCGATCAGCAAGGAAGCGCACGAGACGCTGGCAATTGCCATGAACCGGATTGGTGGCATGTCCAACACCGGCGAGGGCGGCGAGGACGAAGAGCGCTTCACGCGCGATCCAAACGGCGACTTGCGCCGTAGCGCGGTCAAGCAGGTAGCCAGCGGGCGGTTTGGTGTAACCACGAATTATCTGGTCAATGCAGACGAGTTACAGATCAAGATGGCGCAGGGGGCAAAGCCCGGCGAAGGTGGTCAACTGCCTGGGCACAAGGTCGATGAGGTGATTGCGAAAACGCGCCACTCGATCCCTGGCGTGGGCCTGATCTCTCCGCCGCCGCATCACGATATTTACTCGATCGAGGATCTGGCGCAGCTTATCTATGATTTGAAGAATGTGAACCCGCAGGCGCGCATTGCGGTGAAGCTGGTTTCAGAGGCGGGCGTGGGCACGGTTGCTGCAGGCGTGGCCAAGGCTCATGCCGATGTGGTGCTGATCTCGGGCGACAGCGGCGGCACAGGCGCTTCGCCGCTGAGTTCGATCAAGCACGCTGGCCTGCCCTGGGAACTAGGGCTTGCGGAAACGCAGCAGGTGCTGCTGCTGAACGATCTGCGCAGCCGCATCCGCGTGCAAACCGACGGCAAACTGCAAACAGGCAGAGACGTGGTGATCGCCGCCCTGCTCGGTGCCGAAGAGTATGGCTTTGCAACCATGCCGCTGATCAGCATGGGGTGCATCATGATGCGCAAATGCCACCTGAATACCTGCGCGGTAGGTATCGCGACGCAGGACCCAGTGTTGCGTGCGCGCTTCACGGGGCAACCCGAGCACGTGGTGAACTTCTTCTTCTTTATCGCCGAACAAATGCGCGGGCATATGGCCAAACTTGGCTTCCGCACGATGGATGAGATGATTGGCCGCGTCGATAAGATCGATGCCGCGGTTGCCGATGCCCATTGGAAGGCGAAGGGCATCGATCTCTCTTCAATTCTCTACGCGCCGGAGCTTCCCTCGCGTGTGGCACGCCGCCGCATGCAGGCTCAGGATCACGGCCTTAACCAGGCGCTTGATCATCTGCTGATTGAAAAAGCCGCGCCCGCGCTCGAATCGCAGGCTAAGGTGACCGGCAGCTTTGCCATCCGGAACGTTCATCGGACCGTTGGCGCAATGCTGGGCGGGCAGATTGCCCGCCGCTATGGATCGGCTGGATTGCCGGACGGTACTATCCACTTCCGCTTCCACGGATCGGCGGGCCAGAGCTTTGGAGCTTTTGTTCCCTCCGGTGTGACCCTGGAGTTGGAAGGCGATTCCAACGACTATCTTGGCAAGGGCCTCTCTGGTGGGCGCATCATCGCCTATCCGCCCAAGACGTCGAGCTTCCTGCCCGAGGACAGCATCCTGGTGGGCAACGTGGTGCTCTACGGCGCTACCTCCGGCGAAGTTTTCCTGAACGGTATTGCCGGCGAACGGTTTGCCGTGCGTAACTCCGGAGCGACGGCGGTTGTGGAAGGCGTGGGCGACCACGGCTGCGAATACATGACCAACGGAACGGTCGTTGTGCTTGGCAAGACGGGACGCAACTTCGCGGCTGGCATGAGCGGTGGCGTTGCCTACGTTTACGACGGCCGGGGTGACTTTGCAGCACGCCGCTGCAACAAGGTGAGCGTGGATCTTGAACCGCTCGTAGCGGAAGCCGACGTCAAACAAGTGCGCGGTCTGCTGGAACGCCACCGCGACCTGACAGGCAGCCCTCGCGCGGCCTGGGTTCTGGAGCACTGGGCCGATGCGCAGCCGAGGTTCATCAAGATATTCCCGCACGAGTACAAGCGAGTTCTGGGCGTTCCTCGTGCCGAATCAATCTATTCTCCACCTACAACAATTCCGTCACCTGTGGTGACGTCTACGGCAGAGGTGCTCCATGGGTAAGGTCACGGGGTTTATGGAAATCGGGCGCGAGCAGCCCACGCGCCGCAAGGCCGACGAGCGCATCCGGGACTGGTTTGAAATCTACGAGCCCTTCCCAGAGGAGAAGCAGCGCGAGCAGGGCGCGCGGTGCATGGACTGCGGCGTGCCCTTCTGCCACACAGGCTGCCCGGTGAACAACTTGATTCCCGACTGGAACGACCTGGTCTACAACAATCGTTGGGAGGCTGCGATTCGACGGCTGCACTCGACGAACAACTTTCCGGAGTTTACCGGGCGCATTTGCCCCGCGCCTTGCGAAGCCGCATGTGTCCTGGGCATCAATCAGCCGCCGGTTTCGATCAAGCTCATTGAACGGTCGATTGTTGAGCGGGGTTGGGACGAAGGCTGGATTCATCCCGAGCCACCCGAGCAAGCCACCGGCAAGCGCGTTGCGGTGGTAGGCAGCGGCCCAGCCGGCCTTGCGGCTGCGCAGCAGTTGCGGCGTGCCGGCCACACGGTAACGGTGTACGAAAAGAACGATCGCATCGGTGGCCTGTTGCGCTACGGCATTCCCAACTTCAAGCTGGAGAAGCATGTGATCGACCGGCGCATTGAGCAGATGCGTGCCGAGGGCGTCGAATTCATTACTAACGCCCATGTCGGCGTCAATGTGCCAGTGGAGTCGCTCACCGCGCACTACGATGCGATCCTGCTTTGCGGCGGGTCTGAGCAATCGCGCGATCTGAAAATTCCAGGCCGCGAACTGAAGGGTGTCCACTTCGCTATGGAGTTTCTGCCCCAGCAGAATCGCAGAAACGCGGGCGATACGGTCGATCCTTCAATCTCCATTCTGGCAACCGGCAAACGGGTGCTGATTATCGGCGGCGGCGATACGGGTGCCGACTGCCTGGGCACAAGCCTGCGCCAAGGCGCGAAGAGCGTCCATCAGATCGAAATCATGCCCAAGCCGCCAGAGCAGCGCGCAGCGTCGACGCCGTGGCCACTTTGGCCGTTGCAATTGCGCACAGAAAGCTCGCACGAAGAGGGCGGGATTCGCGACTGGGGCATCAATAGCGTGAAGTTTACGGGCGACGACCAGGGCAACGTGAAGCAGTTGCATGCGGTGCGTGTTGGTCCGCCACCGAAGTTTGAACCTATCGCTGGGAGCGAGTTTACTCTGGACCTCGATCTCGTTTTGCTCGCAATGGGATTTCTGGGACCAGTGCGCTCAGGCATGATTGAGCAGCTGGGCGTGGCTCTGGACAACCGCGGCAACATTGCGACTACAAACTATATGAGTTCAGTCGAGGGTGTTTTTGCCGCCGGCGATATGCGGCGCGGACAGTCGCTGGTCGTCTGGGCAATATCCGAGGGGCGCAAGGCCGCGGCGGCCGTTGACGAGTACCTGAGTGCAAAGTCTGAAGCAGTACCGCTGCTGCAGAAGGCCAGGGCTTAAGGCAAAGTTATGCCATCTTAAGAGAGGCTCAGTTTCTGCTGAGCCTTTTCTTTTTTATGCGGCCTGCGCTATTAGCCTGGGCGCCTTTACAACAGCCGCTGCCCAGTTGCGCGCGTGTTCCCCTTTGAATTCGAAGAGTGCTGCCTATGTGTCAATACGCCACAGCTGGCATACTGGCGCTGGCGATACAGTCTAGGTATATTGCTTTGTCAATTTTCTGCCCGAACGACTGAAACGCGGCGCCCGGCGGATACCGATCCGGTGCGCAACGAAGCTAGCCGTGGTCGCAAGCACGCCCAGCCCGTATTGGACGCTGCGCTTGAAGTTGATAGACGATGCTTCCTCGAAGTACTTCGTCGGGCAGGATATTTCGCCGATCTTGAAACCGAAGATCACGGCCTGCGCGATCATCTGATTATCAAAGACGAAGTCGTCCGAGTTTTCCAAGAGCGGCAGCGTCTCCAGAAGGTCCCGCGAAAAGGCGCGGAACCCCGTGTGATATTCAGAGAGCTTCACGCCCAGGAACAGATTCTGAAACGCAGTCAGCAGGCGGTTGGCGACGTATTTATAGAGCGGCATTCCCCCGCGCAGGGCGCCGGCGCCGAGGATTCGCGATGCCAGAACCATGTCATAGACTCCGCTGGCCACCATGCCCGCCATCGCGGGAACCAGCAGAGGCGTGTACTGGTAATCCGGATGCACCATGACCACAATGTCGGCACCCGCGGCCAAAGCCTCGCGATAGCATGTCTGCTGGTTGCGTCCGTAGCCGTAGTTGGCGTCGTGGATGAAAGTCAGCACGCCGAGTTGACGCGAAAGAGCGGCGGTCTGATCTTTGCTGGAATCGTCGACGAGAATCTTGATGTCCACCAGGTCAGACAATTCACGCACGGTTTGTTCCAACGTCTTCTCGGCGTTGTAGGCTGGCATCACGACCGCGATTGTTTTTCCATTAATCATGGTATCTATGGGTATTGTACTTGGGACGAATCTCATCTAGTATCTATGTTTTTCATGAACGAGTTCGCGCCTTGGTCAATTACTGCAGCTTCCAGCAATCCGGCTCTTCCGATGAACACATGTTTATCCCTGGAACCTGTGCTACTCTCGCGTTAACCGTTCTGATAGCGGCGCTCGCCCATTGTTACTTGGAGAGGCCATTTCTGTAATTGAAGCAACGCCATGCCTTCATTGAGAACCTCCAAGTTTGAGCGGTGGGAGATAAGCAAATGACTCATCGAACTGGTCGCATTCACTTCACGCCCGTTTCACTAATGTTGTTGGCGTTTTGCGTGGCGTTTGTTATTTGGTCGGCTGCGTACCCGTTCAGTCGTGCCTTCTTCCTGGCTGAACGCGATTTCAACGAAGGCTGGAACGTCTACAACACACAGAAGGTGGCGGAGCATCAACTGCTCTATCCCAAAACGTATGATTGGACGGCTGTGAACTATCCAGCGCTCTCATTTCATATCGTTGCAGCGCTAGGACATTACACCTCGGAATATCTGTTCACGGCACGACTTCTCTCACTGGTAAGTCTTCTGGTGAGTGCTCTATTCGTTGGACTGATAGTTTGGCATGCAACGCACAATGAGTTTGCCGCATGTTTCGCCGGAATGTTTCTTGTCGCGGTGTTTTGCACGGTTGGGGCTGACTTTGTCGGTATGGACGACCCGCAAATGTTTGCTCAGGTCTTCTTCTTGGCGGGCCTATATGTCTATTTGCGGGGAGGCAAAAGGGGTTGGGCGATAGATCTGACCGCCTTGCTATTTGTGCTTGGCGGCAACATAAAACATACCTTGATCGAGTTTCCTGTGGCTGTGCTGCTTGATCTCATATTCAGTTCACCCCGCAAAGCAGCCCGCTTCGCTATTGCTGGATTGGTGATGGTTTCGGCGTCTTTACTTTTGACAAGCCACATCGATGGGCCGGCCTATATCTCTAGCCTATTGACCCCACGAGAGTACTCCGGACACAAAGCCATATCGACCATGTACCATACCTTGCGAAGTACACTCTTGCCGACACTCGCAGCTTTTTGGACTGCCAGGCAGTCCTGGAGGACTCCCTCGGAGCGTGTGTTGGTGCTGCTGCTCGTCTGTTCGCTTGCGGTTGGCACTTTCTTCAGTGGTGGCGACGGTGTCGCGAACAACATGATGTTTGGATACTTATTTTCAATCGTGTTGCTCACCGGCATTTTTTGTTCGAAGTTTATGAACTCCTATCAAGGCAGGTTCAGTGACATTTCGCCGGCCGTTATCTGCACTATTTTCTTCCTTGGGTTAGCCATTACCTTTGTGCGACACCGGGACTGGCACACTTTTGCGGATTTGAAACAGAGTCGCGCGCACGCGCAACGCTTTTCTGCGGAGGTCGCGTATCTGCGACAGCAACCTGGACCTGCGCTTTGCGAAAGTCCGTTGGTCTGCTTCTACGCCGACAAGCCCTATCTGTATGATGCTTTTAATGCTGAGCGTTTCATAAAACAAGGCAAACTCGACGCCAACGTAATGGTGGATCACCTTCGAAGACATGAGTACGGGGCGGTCCAGATGTATGAGGGTGTTGAGAGCGAGTCCAGCGGCCCTTGGATTACTGGTGAGTTTGCTCCGTCGATTCTCCAAGCCATCCAGCGGTACTACAGGCCTGTCTTCAAGAATCCAGATGGGATCATCTATATACCAAGGTAGCGTCGTTCCATAAGATCCGAAGCATAACAATATGGCGGGTTCACGAGCCTGCCTCATACGATATTTGGTCAGCAATGCGAGGAAGGCCCTCGGTCTATGTACCCAGGGGACAGCAAGAAGACCATGCATTGCCGGTCGGGATCAAGGAAAGGTTTGGCCGTTAATTTTCGCCGTCAGCCTTTTGGCATTTATCAGTGAAAATGGATAGAAGTAGCCGGGCAGGCCTATTTCATCGCTTCTCTCTTTGCAGGTCACACATGGGACCGCAGTTACCCGATTTTTTACGAATTGTCTGCGCAGGTCCTGCAGCGCTGGACCGTTCCAGATTTCTTCGAGCGACTGCCGCGTGGCGTCTCCCAGAACAGTCGCATCATTGTGATCCCGACAACAAGGAACAACCCTTCCATCCCAAGTAACAGTCATACTATGCCAAGGATAGTAACAGGGATACTGCGCCACTCGATCATAGCGCTCCGCTGCGTGCTCCTGGACGGGATCCTGCGAGGCTAAAGTGCCTCCTATCTGGACTAGTTCTGTTACATTGCCTCCAAAGGTCGAAAAATCGAAGAGATTTACGTGATCTACCCCCTCGACACCCGTCCAAAAGGACTTGAATTCCTGCCATTGATGGGCATTCTGCGGGTGCTTCACCATGTTCAGGTGAACGATTGGCCGCTTGACTCCAAGGCGAACTTTCTTTTCGAGCAGGCTGCGGACATTTGCCTCGCCGCGCACGAAGCTCGCCGCACGCCCCCGGATGCCCATCGAGGTCGCGTCATCCATTCCGTCCATCATCACCCACATTTCATCGAGGCCTACATCAATAATTTCGTCAATTCGGCTTTTCGTCCACACAGAGGGATTCGTTGAGATTCTGACGCGGAATCCGCGGTCATGAGCGTGGGTAACGGATTCAAGAAAGTGTTTGTAGACCATTGGTTCGCCAAAATGTACGAGCACAATGGAAGGGTCCTCGCCGAGATGATCGACCTGCCAGGCGGGCCGCATCTGATCGAGGATCGATCGAAACAGGCCAATGTCCATGTGTCCCAACTCTCTAGTCATGGAGTACGTTCTTGGACACATGTTGCAGGTATAGGGGCAGTTATTTGTGGTTTCGATTTGAAATATTTTTGGATGGCCCAAGCTTTTCAATAGGCCGTGCGTGTAACTAAATTCCTTGAGCAAGTTGTTGGTGAAAACCTCTCGCGCACTGGCATCGCTCAGAAGCGTGCGCGCTAATCGCACTGGAGCGCGAAACGAAACGTGACCTCCCTTTGTCATTGCAGGTCTCCCTTGCACTCAATGTGTGATTCGTTCGTGTCTCGGCCTTCGATCGAACTTGCCCGCTGGGAATCGGTACGCACTTGATTATAGTTGCAGGACAGTCTCTTATGCGCTTTGCAGGAAGGGACAACGCGGTTCAATGAACCACAGTAGAGTCTAGACAAACACTTGACTCTATGTTTACCATCTTGTAAACGTTCGCCATCAGGAATCGAAATCGTTGCCCACTTGTCTCCACATTGTCCAGAGTGCCGACCCCAAATGTACCGGGATTTGCAAGATGATTGTCGGCTTAGCTCGGCACGCAGAGTTGAGCGGATACCGCATATCTGCGCTGTTTTTAGAAGACGGACCATTGCGGGCGGAGATGGAAGCTGCGGGGATCTTAACTGGAGTGGTGGACTGGGGGGGGGGCAGAAGGGATCTTCCGGGAGCTTTGCGGGTATGGAATTGGATGAGAAAACACCCCGCCCAGGTGCTGCATCTTCATCATGGTGGTCGTGTGACTAGATTTCTGGCGCGAATGGCTGGGGCGACTGTTGTGGTGCAACATGTTCACAGCCCGATCGTAGAGCCGGAACTTTCCTCTGTTTCTCATCTC
>Ga0307377_10004946_pt1 | contig 14416 bp, 11 predicted proteins | sample TR3MG_FD_202535 | JGI IMG/M metagenome (GOLD analysis project Ga0307377, IMG submission 202535) | Soil microbial communities from Risofladan, Vaasa, Finland - TR-3 | ecosystem: Environmental > Terrestrial > Soil > Coastal area > Acid sulfate soil | place: Finland: Risofladan, Vaasa | collected... | reverse complement strand
GTCATCACCATTTTCACCGGGTGGCTCGACTTGCGCGACAGCGCGATCGCCAGCGCCTCGTTGTAGATATTGTTCTTGCCGCCGAAGCCGCCGCCGATCTCGGTCGGCGTCACGCGGATCTTCGATACGTCCATCTGCAGCACCTTGGCGCACTGGGCGCGAAACACAAAATGCCCCTGGGTCGAGGTCCACAGCTCCGCCTGGCCATCGGCGCTGTAGCTGGCGAGGCAGGCCTGCGGCTCGATATAGCCCTGATGCACCGGCTTGGTGTTGAACTCGCGCTCCACGATGACATCGGCCTGCTTGAAGCCCGCCGCGACGTCACCGTGCCCGAACTCCAGGCGTTTGGCCACGTTGGAAGGGCGCTCCGGCTTGGGCTTCACCCCCTGCGTATACTGGTCCTCGTGCAGCAGCGGTGCGCCCGGTCGCATCGCCTCGACCACGTCGATCACGTGGGGCAGCACCTCGTATTCGACCTTGATCAGCGCCAGCGCCGCCTTCGCCACCGCTTCGCTGGTCGCCGCGACCGCCGCTACCGGATGGCCGTCGTAGAGCGCCTTCTCGCGCGCCATCATGTTGCGCGTGACGTCGCGGAAATTGATCATCAATTCGCCCACCGCCGCCATTTCGTCCGGCATTTCGGCGAAATCGTCGCGCGTGACCACCGCCTTGACGCCCGGCAGCGCCAGCGCCGCCGAAGTGTCGATCGACTTGATGCGCGCATGCGCGTGCGGACTGCGCAGCACCTTGCCGATCAGCTGCCCCGGCAGATTGTAGTCGGCACCGAAGCGCGCGCGGCCGGTGACCTTGTCGACCCCGTCGGGCCGCAGCGGCCGCGTGCCGACGATCTTCAGTTCCTTTTCCTGGTACTTGAGCGTGGTCGACATGGTCAGGCTCCGCGCATTTCGCGCGCAGCATCGAGCACCGCGTCGACGATCTTGTGATAACCGGTGCAGCGGCAAAGGTTGCCTGCCAGCCAGTAGCGCACTTCGTCCTCCGTCGGATTCGGGTTGCGCTCGAGCAGCGAGCGCGCCGCAATCAGAAATCCCGGGGTGCAGATACCGCACTGCAGGGCCGCATGCTCGATGAATTTGCGCTGCAAGGGATGCAGGGTTTCACCGGCGGCCATGCCCTCTATGGTTTGAATGCTTTTGCCTTCGGCCTCGACCGCCAGCATCAGGCAGGAACACACGAGACGCCCGTCGACCATGACGCTGCAGGCGCCGCAGTCGCCGGTGCCGCAACCTTCCTTGGTGCCGGTGAGGCGCAGCTCGTCGCGCAATGCCTCCAGCAGCGTCTGGCCCGTTTCGCAAAGAAATTCGACCTGGTCTCCGTTGACCGTCGCGCTTACATGATTTCGTGACATCACTCCTGCCTCCTTGCCCGTTGCATCGCGATCGCAGCCGCGCGCCGTGCCATCACGCCCGCGACCTTGATGCGGAATTCCTTGGTGCCGCGCTTGTCGTCGATCGGCCGGCAGGCTGCGCTTGCGGCTGCGGCCAGGCGCTCGAGCGCCGCCGCGTCGACCTTGGTGCCGATCAATGCGTCAGCGGCCGCCGGCACCAGCAATGCGCGTGCGGCCACCGCGCCGAGTCCGACCCGCGCGCTGCTGCACACGCCTTTGCCGTCCAGCGCAAGATTGACCGCGGCGCCGACCACTGCAATGTCCATCTCGCTGCGCGGGATAAACCGCAGATAGGCATCGCCCGAATGCGGCGCCCGCCGCGGCAGCTGGATCGAGGCGACCAACTCGCCGTTGCCGAGCGATGTCCTGCCCGGCCCCAGAACAAAATCTTCGACCGGCGCCTCACGTCTGCCCAGCGGGCCGGCGATACAGACGAGAGCGCCGGCGGCGATCAGGGCGGGGACACTGTCTGCTGCCGGCGAGGCATTGCACAGATTTCCTCCCATCGTGGCGCGGCCCCTCACCTGGACCGAGCCGATCAGCTTGACCCCGTCGACGATACCGGGCCAGTCGCGCGCGAACCCCTCGTTCTCGATCAGTTCCATGCAAGTGACCGCTGCCCCGATGCGATAGCCGCCGGCATCGGCGGCGATGGTCCTCATCTCGGGGATGGCTTTGACGTCGACCAGCAGTTGCGGCGCGATACGCCCCGAGCGCAACTGGATCAGCACGTCCGTTCCGCCGGCCAGGACCTTCGCCTGGTCCGCAGTGCCGGAGAGCAAGGCAATTGCCTGCTCCAGCGTCTTTGGCGCCTCGTAGCGCATTTTGCTCGTCTCCTTTTCTTGCGTTAATGCTGCGTCACGTTAGCGCGACACTAGTGATATTACCCCGTATCCGTCCGGTTTTGATCGCGCGATGAACGATGCCGGGACATTACCCCACAGGCGCCTCTCGATGTCTAAGCAGCTGCATTCGCGTCGCGACATCGCTGCACGCGCGGGCTGAGCTCGCGTGCGGACCTCCCGTGCCATCGGCGAAACGGCGCGGGGCGCAGCGATGTTAGCGCGCGGGCAGTCCCTGCTCGGCCAGCACCGGACGCGCCAGCTTCTGCAGGCGCGGCAGCTGGCGCCTGAAAGCCTGGCCCACGGCGATTGCGCCGAACCCGGCGACAACGAACACCAGCGGAACGCCGGCGACGCGCGCGAGGGCTCCCGCCGCCAAGGCGCTCAGGGGAAGCATGCCGAAGAAGGACATCGTAAACAGCGCCATCACACGTCCGCGCAGATGCTCGGGCACCAGATGCTGCAGAAGCATGTTGCTCGCAGTGATGACGAGGATAGTGCTCGCGCCCGACACGAGCAGGATCGGCAATGCCGCCAGAAACAGCGGGTTATACGAAAAAGCCAGCGCCGACACGCCTATCATCAGGCAGCCCGACGCAATCGGTGCGCCCAACCCGATCACCGTTGTCCGGTTTGCAAGGTACACGCCGGCGAGTACGGCGCCCATGCCGGAGGCCCCCATGAGCATCCCGAGGGTGCCCGGACCGCCATGAAAGATATCTTTGGCGTAGACAGGCATGAAGGTCATCATCGGCGCCACGCAGAAGCTGGCGGCTGCGACCATGATCAGGAGCCAACGCGCCGGCGCGAAATGCTTCAGATACTGAAGCGATTCGCGCAGACTGCCTTTGCGCCGGTTCGCCGCGACCGCCCGTGGACGCATTGCGAGCAGCGTGTAGATGGCAGCCAGATAAGAAACGGCATTGAGCGCGAAGCAGGCGGTTTCTCCGACCAGTGCGAGCACGGCGCCCGCCACCGCCGGCCCGACCACGCGCGCGCCGTTGAACGCAAGCGAGTTGAGGGCAATCGCATTGGTCGCGTGGCTGCGCACGTGCACCGTCTGCAAAATGAACGCCTGACGCGTAGGCATTTCCACCGCGCTCGATGTGCCGAGCACGGCCGAAGCAATAACCAGCGCCCACGCAGAAAAGCCCGCTGTGTAGGAAAGCAATCCAAGGCAGACGGCGACCGCCATGGCGACGACCTGGATTGCGGCCAACAACAGGCGCCGGTCCAGCCGGTCCGCCAGCATGCCGCCGACGGGGGCCAGCAGCAGGATGGGGATCTGTCCGGAAAAAGCGATCAGGCCAAGCATGAACGCCGAGCCGGTTACGCGGTAGGCGATCCACGACATCGCGACCTGTTGCACCCAGGTGCCGACGAGCGATACCGCCTGCCCGAAGAAATACAGGCGAAAATCCCGTTCGGCCAAGGCGCGGAAGGTTTGTTTCATCGGTGACGAGACGCTGCGGTTTGCTCACCGGCAATGTAGCATGCCGCGCCGCGCGCGCAGCGATTTTCCCCGCGCACCATGGGCATGGCAATCAGGCGTTGATCGATGCCGCGAAAGCCGGCGCGGCGCCGACTAGGTTTGCGCCAGCGGATTGCGGGTAGGCTCCCCAATCTTGGTCAGGGTGTTCTTATCCGTGTGATGAAAGGGCTCAGGCTTGCCGCGGATCATCAACACCGTGTCCTCGGCGTAAGACCAGGTGCCATCCGGATTGATGCTTACCTTGATCCGGAATTCGACCGTCTTGAACGCATATTCGAGAAAGGGAGCAGAACGGATACCGAAGCTCTCGGAGTCGCGCGTGGCGATCAGCTCGAACTCCTTCGCCTCGGCGCTTGCCTTTCCGCCAGCCATGACGACCTGGGCGCGCGGAATCGTAAGCGTATGGATGACCGTATTCGTGGCAGGCTCCCACAACCAATATCCCACCTGGTCGTGATACATCTTTACCTGATTCGGCTTCACCACATGCGTGTGGTAGCGCAATCCGTAGAACAATTGCGGTCCGTTGGTCTGCGGGTCGATCGGCTGAAGTTCGATACGCTCGACGTAGACCTGCGTTTTCGGCCCTTCCGCCTTCGGTTTCACGTCCACGCCGCGAAGACCTTGCCAGATCCCCGCCATCGCGCGCAGCGGGCCCAGATTCTTTAGCGTGTCGACATCCACGCTGGAAGGTTCGGTGTAGATATCTTCGGGAAATTGAATCATGTTTCCACCTTCGTAACGGCGTGAACGCGTAAAAGTCTATCATCAAGCCATGGGCCGCACCGAGACCGGCGGCACGATCGAGCGCCGCTGCAGCCGCATCCCGATTGCGCGGGCACGCCAATAGACGGCCGCGCATGGTTTCGGCATTCGAGGAGCGGCGGCACTTGATGTACTGATGTACTTGAATCGAGGCGCGACTTGAATGATGCGTGACCGGCGCGCATCAGGCCCGGTCGTATTCGCCCGAAATCAGCTTGCGCCGCAAAATCTTGCCCACCGGCGATTTGGGCACGGCCTTGACGAAAACGTATTCCCGCGGCCGCTTGTAATTGGGCAGGGCGGAGCCGCGGCAATACACGTCCAGCGCCTGGGCGTCCACCGGCCCCTTTGCCTTCACGAAGGCCACCACCTTCTGACCCCAGCGTTCGTCGGGCATGCCTGCCACGGCGACCTCGTCCACCGCCGGGTGAAAGGACAGCACCGACTCGATATCGACGGGCGAGATATTCTCCCCGCCGCAGATGATCATGTCGTCGACCCGCCCGGTGACGTACAGATCGCCATCCGCGTCGATGTAGCCGGTGTCGCCGGTGAAGTACCAGCCGGCGCGCAGCGCTTTGGCGTCGGCGTCGGGCCGCCTCCAGTAACCCTCGAAGGCCTCGTCGCCTGCCAGGTCGGCAACGATCTGCCCCTCCTCGCCCGGCGCCGCGAGCATGTCGGGAGCGCTTTGCTCTGCGCCAGCGGCGAGCTTCACCACGCGGATGCGCGTGTTGAAACCGGCGCGGCCGGCGCTGCCGGGTTTGGCCGGCGCCTGCTGATCGATGGTGAAAGTGTAAATCTCCGACGAACCGTAGTGATTGACGAACAGCTGCGGCCTGAACGCTACGGCGAGGCGCTTGAGCAAGGCATCGTTCATCGGCGCGCCGGCGAAGCCGAGGCGCTTCACCGAGGACACATCGGCCCTGGCGAAATCCGGATGCGCGAGCAGATCGTGATAGAGCGTCGGCACCAGATAGAGGTTGGTGACCTTTTCCGCCTCGATCAGGCGCAGGGCCTCGCCGGTGTCGAAACGCGGCAGACAGACGAAGGCGCCGTCGACGAGCGCCATCGCCAGCAGAGAGCGCACGCCCATCGTGTGATAGAGCGGCATTACGCCGAGCGTCACCTCGCCCACGCCGTACTGGTTCTGCGCCACATGCGCCAGAGCGGCGGCACGCTCGGCGCGATGCCGGCGCGGCACGCCTTTCGGCCGGCCCGTGGTGCCCGAGGTGTAGAGCATCAGCGAAATGTCCTCGGCCGACGCTCGCGCGAGCGGCGCCGGCGGCGTGCCCGCGAGCAGCTGGTCGAAGGCGTGTGTACCGCCTGCCGCGCCGCCGACGGCGATGCGCGGGATCGTCCGGCAGGCTGCCGCACCCATCACCGCCTCCGCGCTCACCGATTCGAACAAGACGGCGCGCGCATTCGCGTCCGAGACGCAATACTCGAGCTCGTCCGCCTTGGCGCGCCAATTGAGCGGCGTGACGATTACGCCGAGAAACTGGCAAGCCCAGTGCAGCGTGGCCATTTCCCAGCGATTTTGCAGCACCGGCGCGAGATGGTCGCCCGGCCGCAAGCCCAGCTCGGTCAAGGCGCCTGCAACGGCGCAGATGCGCTCGAACCATTGCGCGTAAGTGAGCCTGACATCCGCGTCGACGATCGCAACCCGTTGCGGCCGCCGCTCCACGCTTTGCAGGAATGTGCGCCCGAGATCAAGCATGGATCATCCTTTCACAGTTCATGCTGCAATCGCCCCATCGGCCGGCGGCGCCCCGCGCTCCAACGCCGACCTCCGTTTCCGCTCCGGGCGGTTCTCAGTTGCCGGTGTACTTCGGCTTCCTTTTCTCGAAAAACGCGTTTGCGCCTTCGGTGTAATCGTGCGAATCGCGCAGTTTTTCGTAGGCGTGCCCTTCGAGGTCGAAGCTCGCCTCCAGGCTCGCGTTCTCGCCCTGATTGAGCACGCGCTTGAGCGTCGACAGCGCAAGCGGCGAAAGCGCGTTCAGCTTGGCGGCGTACTCGGCGATCTTCTTGTCGAGCGCGGCCGCATCCTCGACCACCTCGGTGATCAGCCCCCACTGGTGCGCTTCGGCGGCCGCGAGGCGCCGGCCCATCAGCACCATGTCCTTGGCGCGGGTCATGCCGACCATGCGCAGCACGCGCTGGCTGCCGCCGGAACCGGGTATCTGACCGATGGTTATTTCGGGAAGCGCCACCAGCGTATCCTTGGTGGCGATGCGAAAGTCGCACGCGAGCGCGAGTTCCCAGCCCACGCCCATGGCGTATTTCTCCATCGCCGCGATCACCGGCTTGGGGCAGCGTTCCGGCGCAGCGATGTTCCATGCGAGGTGCGACATCCCGTCGCGCGGCACCTTGAAGAAGCCGCGCACGTCGCCGCCGGAGGTATACACGCCGTTCGCGCCGCGCACGACGACCACGCCCACGTCCGGGTCGCGGCCGAGTTCCTCGAACAGCGCCGCGATCTGCGAGCGCGCCTTGTAGGACACCGTGTTCAGGGGCGGACGGTCCAGGATCAGCGTGGCGACGCGCCGTTCCGTGTCTATCTCCAGCCGCATGCCGTCCAGTTCGCCGAGAAGTTCCCCCCGCTGTTTTGCGTATTTGCCGTTCATCGCTGCGCTTGCTCCTTGTTGACGAATTGTAAATCTGCTGACGCCGCAGCCCTCGCTGCGGTTTCCTGTAATCGCCTGCGCGCATCTGCGCTCGCAGGATCCATCGCTATTTCTTCGCCTCGCGCGCCGCGCCCGCCGCATCGAGGATCGCCGCCACGATCGGATAGTAGCCGGTGCAACGGCAGATGTGCCCCGAAAGCATGTCGCGCACGGCGGCTTCGCTCGGGTCGGGATGGTCGGCGAGGAAATGCATGGCGGACATGAGGATGCCCGGCGTGCAAAAACCGCACTGCAGCGCGTGGTGGCGGTGGAACGCCTGCTGCAGTTCGTTCAGCAGGCCGGCCTCGGCAAGACCCTCCACCGTGCGGATTTCGGCGCCGTCGCACTCGACCGCGTACTGCGTGCAGCTTCTTACGGCGCGTCCGTCGACCAGCACGGTGCAGGCGCCGCAGACGCCGTGCTCGCAGCCGACGTGGGTGCCGAAAAGATTCAGCTCGTGGCGCAGAAAATCGCTCAGCAGCATCCGCGGTTCCGCCTGTCCTGCAAGGGTGCGGCCGTTGACTTTCAAGCTGACTGTGTGCCGCATGCCGGCTTTGAGTCGCAGCATCTCAGGAGCCCGTGGATGCAGGGGGCACGCCCCCTGTTTTGCCCCCCGGATCGGGGGCGATTGATAATGCGATCGAGCGACCTGCGTTTCGACTATCGATGAAGAAAGACATTTTTCAGTGCCCGGTCAAGGTTTGCCCACATTTGAGAATGCCGCCGCCAACACCGCCGCGCCGCTCGCACGCACCAGCGCGCGTCGGTAATCGGCGGTCGCCTTCAGATCGCTCATCGGATCCGCGGCATCGGCCGCTGCTGCAGCGATCTCCTGCGCGAGCTTCGCGTCCGCCGTGCGGCCGAGGAAGGCCGCCGTGTCGGCAATCGCAGGCCGGCTTTCCACCCCGCCCAGTCCCAGTGCCAGGTGCGTCAGCGCACCGTTCGCATCGACCACGGCTTCGGCTGCGATGGCGACGATCGCGAAGTCGCCGTGGCGCTGGCAGATTTCGTCGAAAGCATGGCCTGCGCCCGCGCGGCGCGCCGGCCACAGCAGCGCGGTCAGGAGTTCGTCCGGCCGGCGCGCCGTGGTGAGCACATCGACGAAAAACTCGCGCGCAGCAATGCGCCGCGTGCCGCGCCTGGAGACGAGTTCCACCGCGCCGCCCAGGGTCGCGAGCGCCAGCGGAATCTCGGAACTCGGGTCGGCATGCGCCACCGAACCGCCGAGCGTGCCGCGGTTGCGCGTCTGGAAATGCCCGACATGCGGCAGCGCCAGAGCGAGCAGCGGCACTGCCTGCATCAAGGCGGCGTCGCGCATCGCCGCGGCCTGTCTCAGCGTCGCCCCGGTGCGGATTTCGGCGCCCTGCGCGACGACGCCGTCCAGGCCCCGCACGCGCTTCACGTCGACGAGCGCCAGCGGCCGCACCAGCCGCATATTGAGCATAGGCGCCAGCGACATGCCGCCCGAAAGCACGCTCGCGTCCGGCCCGAATTCCTCGAGCAGCGCCACCGCTTCGGCGATGCTGTCCGGACGGCAATATTCGAACGCGACCGGCTTCATCGCCCGAACCATCCCCGCAGCCAGCCGCGCAGAGACCCGAGCCAGGCCCACGGTCCGCCGCGCGCTGGGGCGCGGTCACTGCGCGCCGCAGCGCGGTCGTACTGCTCGAACGCCTTGAAGAACTGGCCGATCACTACGCGCGTGACTGAGCCGAGCATGCGACTGCCCACGGCTGCGACCGTTCCGCCGACATCGGCCGCGTAACGATAGGCCATCCTGGTGCCTGCGCCCCGGGGCGAAAGCTCGACCCAGGCGCTGCCGCGACCGTGACCCAGGCGGCCGCGGGCGTGGAAGTCCATGCGCAAGGACTGTGCTTCCCGCCGCTCGGCGACGCGGATGCTTGCCGCATAAACGCCGCGAATTCCGCCGACGCCGATGGCCACCTCGGCTTCGAAACCGTCGGGGCCGGAGCGCGCCATTTTCCTGCAGCCGGGAATGACCGCAGCGAGCACCTCGGGGTCGAGCAGCCTGCGCCAAACCTCCTCCGCAGCGATATCCAGCTCGACGCTGCCCTCGCCCTCGAGCGCGCCGCCCGTCAGCGGCCTGCCCTCGCCCGCTTTGCGCGTGGCGGTGTAAGTTCCGCTGCGCGTCGGCGCCACCCCGTTGGCGAGTTCCCAGATGCGCTTGAGCGACAGCGGCAGTTCGATGTCCTCGCGCCCGAGCGCATCGGCAGCAGCGTTGGCCAGCGCTGCGGGCGCGAACATGGAACTGCCGTCGCCCATGCCTTTGGCGCCGGTCCGGTTCGCGGGCGACGGCGTCGAAACGTGGCCGATCACGAGTTCCGGCATCTCCGGCGCGGTCGGACAAAGGTACTCGGCGAAGGTACCGGACACGAAGTTGCCGGAACGGTCGTGCACCAGTTCCTCGTACAGCGCAGCGCCGAGACCGTGGGCAAAGCCGCCCTGGATCTGCCCCTCGACAATCATCGGATTGAGGACCGTGCCCACGTCGTGAACCGAAACGTATTTCACGATTTCCACTTTTCCGCTTGCACGGTCGAGTTCGATCGCGGCGAGATCGGCGACGAATCCATAGGTCATCGCCGAAGCCACGCGGTCGGCCTCATCCGGGCTGGTGAGCATCGGCGCGTCCAGCACCACGCTTTCGTACAGGCCGGCGCTGAGCGTGCCGGGCATGCCGGCCGGATTCCAGTGGGCGCGCGCAGCCAAGCGCCCGACTGCGATCGCGCGGCTCGGGTCCGACTTCGCGCGCGCCGCGCCGCCGGCCAACTCGATCTCGGCTGCCGGCAACTGGAACTCCTCGGCCGCCATCGCCCTCAGCTTGTCGGCCATTTTGCGCGCGCACACCAGGATCGCGCCGCTCACCGCCGAGGCGAAGCGGTTGGAGTAGTTGCCCGAGGCGATGCTCCAGGCGGTGGTACGCGTATCGAGCTCGGTCAGCACCTCGATGTCGTCCGGGGCTAGGCCCAGTTCCGCGGCGACGATCTGCGCGGCGACGGTGGCGTGTCCCTGGCCGTTCGGCGTGCTGTCCAGCTGCACACTGACCGAGCCGCTCGGATCGATGGCGATGGTGGCCGAGGCATTGGCCCCGGATTTCGGCTCGGCGCGGCTGCGCTGCTTCGCCGTCTGCGCCAGGCCGACATAGGCCATGTTCGAGCCGGACGGCTCGACGCCGACGGCGAAGCCAATGCCGAACAGCCTGCCGGCTTTGCGCGCCTGCTCCCGCCGCGCCAGCAGCGCCGGGTAGTCGGCGAGCCGCAGCGCCTCATCGAGGCAGCGCTCGTAGTCACCGGAGTCGAGCACCGAACCCGCCGGGCAGGAATAGGGAAACTCGTCCTTGCGCACCAAGTTGCGGCGCCGGATCTCGGCCGCGTCGATGCCCAGGCCGCGCGCCGCGATCTCCATGATGCGCTCGAGGGCGAAGTAGAACTGCGGCCCGCCATAACCGCGATTAAGGCCCGCCGGCATGCGATTGGTCACCACCAGCAGATTTTCGATCGCGATGTTCTTAACGCGATAGGCGCCGTTCGAACTGGAATGCATGCGATAGACAGAGGCCGGCTCCGGTGCGCGGATGTAGGCGCCGAGGTTGACCACGTTGCGAAAGCGCAGCCCGAGCAGCTCGCCCTCGTTCGAGAATGCCGCCTCCACGCTGCCGCTGCGGTCGGTGGCCGAGGACGAGGCCATCAGATGCTCGAGCCGGTCTTCGGTCCATTTCACCGGCACGCCCAAGAGGCGGCTCACCGCCGACAGCAGCACCATGTAGGCGAACGCCGCCTGCTTGATGCCGAAACTGCCGCCGGAATTCGGCGGCGTGATCAGGCGCAGGCGGCTGCCGGGAACGTTGAGGCTGGCCGCCATCAGCGGCTGCAGCACGAACGGGCCCTGGAAGTTCGCCCAGACCGTGTAGCGGTCCGGGTGCAGCTCGAAGTTCGCGATCACGCCGTAGGTTTCCATCGGCGTGGCGATCGAGCGCGGGTAGCGGTATTCGTGGCGGAACACGCGCCCGGCGCCGGCGAACGCGCCGTCCGGATCGCCGTACTTGAAGCTGCGCTCTTGCGCGATATTGCTGCCGGCCTCCTCGTGCAGGAGCGGCGCGCCCGGCGCAATCGCGTCCTCGATGAAGCCCACCCCCTGCAGCGGCTCGTAGTCGACCTCGATCAGCTCCAGTGCGTCTTCGGCGACGTAGCGGTTCTCGGCCACGACCACCGCCACCGGCTCGCCCATGTAGCGCACCTTGTCCAGCGCGCACACATGGAACTTCATCCGCGCCTTGACTACGCTGGGAATGGGTCCTGCCACCCTGGCGATCTGCGCACCGGTGACGACCCCGACCACACCGGCAAGCTGCTCGGCGCGGCTGGCATCTATGTTCCGTATTCGCGCGTGCGGGTGGGGCGAGCGCAGGATCGCCGCGTAGCGCAGGCCCGCAACCGGCTCAAGATCGTCGATGAAGCGCCCGCGGCCTGTGAGCAGCGGTTCGTCCTCCTTGCGCAGCACCGCCTTGCCGACCCAGCCTGCTGCCGCGTCCATTGCCTGCGTCATCGCGCGGCGGCGCGTGCGCCGGCCCGCGCGCGCGGGAAGCAGGCCCCGGCAAGGTGCACGCCGAACATCATCCGTGGTGCGCGCATGCGCCCGCTTCCGTGGTGAACAAAGGGTAGGAGGCTATCAAATTTGGCACCCCGCCGCCAGACGCCCCCGCGCCTGGTTCTCCCGCGATCCGAGGCATGTCGGCGGCCGCGATACGGATGCCGAAGCGGCCGGTCGATGCGGGTTCACGGTCGCATTTCCCTTTTCAAATGTCGATGAATTCGTCGACGAAGATTTGGTAGCGCTGTGGTTTTGGCTTTTGCTGGTCCTCGGGATTCACGTAGCGAATCGAACTCTTGCCTTTGAGCGACCGCGGCAGAACCATGACGCGCACAAATCCCGTTGGCGACTCGTTGCTAGCTCTTGCCAGAACGGGATCGGATCCGGACTCGAACCATGCGCCACCCGGGACAATCGTCGTCGACTCCCCCGCCGCCGCGACGGTGAGCTGCCCTTCGAGCAGGCAGCGTATTCCCGGCCCCTGATGGGTGTGCGTGTAAGCGATTCCTCCGGGAGGAAAGTCGACCCGGTCGCAGCGCAGCAACAAACCATCGGGAGCGTGCAGGTCGAATCCGCTTTGCTGCAGCAACTGCGATCGTACCCCCTCGCCTGCAGCAACAAGGCCCTGGCTGCCGAGTTCCCAGCGCAGAATCTGCGCGCCGCTGGCACCGGCGAGCACCTCGCATGCGGTCCGCGCGCACCACGCGCTGTTCGGCGCAAGGGTCATCGCCTGACCGGCGCAATGCAGCGTGGCACTGCCGTCGCGGACGTACAAAACCCGATTGCCCGCGGGCAGCCCTCCGGGCAAAACCGCCTTCGCCGCGAGCCTATCCGCGTAAAGGTATAAAGAGTATTTACTCATGGTGCCGACTCCTGCCTGCGCGTGCGCTGCCTCGCGACGCGCACATCAGGCGCTGCGATGCGCTGCGGCGGTGATGCGGGACTGCGCGAGTTCGATCAGCGCCTTGCGATCGATCTTGTTGGTCGTGGACAGCGGTATCGCGTCGACGAACCAGACGAAGCGCGGATGCTGGTACGCCGGAGCCTTCGCCAGCGCGTATTGCTTGACCTGCGCTTCGGTCAGGCTCGCGCCTTTGCGCAGGACGCAGAACGCGACCGGTTTCTGCCACTTGATGGCGTCGTCCACGGGCACCACGCAGGCCTGCACGATGTCCGCATGCGTCTCCAGCAGCTTCTCGACTTCGCCCGGATAGATGTTCTCGCCGCCGCAGACGAACATGTCGTCGGCGCGTCCGACGAAATAATGAAAACCCTGCCGGTCGCGCCGAAACACGTCGCCGGTAATGTAGTAGCCATCATCGGTGAACGGCGGCTTCAGTTCCGGCCGATTGTGGTAACCGCTCATGACCGCAGGACATTTGAGCTGCAGCACGCCCTGCTCGGCATTAAGTTCGGCGCCGTCGACCAGCCGCAGCTGCACCCGCGGATGCGGGTATCCCACGGAAAGCGCGGGCTGCGCGATGCAATCGGGATGCGGACCGAACACCACCGGCCCGCCCTCGGTCGTCCCGTAGGCGTTGCTGGTGAGCGCATGCGGCATCGCCTCCGCAATCGACTGCAGCAGACCGGGGCTGACCGGAGCCGAACCCATGCGCAGGAATTCGACGGAGGAAAGATCGGCCTGCGCGAGCAGCGCCTTCTCCCGCAACATCATCGCGATCATCGGCGGAACCGCCGTGAGCCAGGTGCAGTGGTAGCGGCCGATGGCTTCGATGTAGGTCCGGGTCGTGAATTGCGGCAACAGGACGATGGTCGCATGCGCGGCACAGGCGAGCTTGGACAGCGCCAGCGCGTTCATGTGATACAGCGGCGCTGCGATCAGGTAGCGGTGACGGGCGAGGTCCTGCCCCTCCATGCGCACCTTGACCACCCAGATGTGGCTTTGGTGCGACAGCACCACGCCCTTCGGCTGCCCGGTCGAGCCGGAAGTGTAGGGAATCATCGCAGCTTCGCCGGGCGCGGGCATGACCGCCGAAAAAGGACCCGCATCGAGGAAAGCGTCGAAACCCGATTCGCCTGCGGCGCCGAATTCGATCGCGGGAAGGTCCGCCGGAGCACTGCTGCGCCGTTCCGGATCGCAGAACACCATCCGTGCGCCGGCATCACGAACGACGAATTCGATCAGCGCGGGCGGAAAGCGGTAGTTGACGGGGACCGCGACCAGGCCGGCGCGCATCGCGCCGTAATAGGCGGCGAGGAATTCGGCCCGGTTGGCCGAAAGGATGGCGATGCGCTCGCCGCGCCGCAAACCGCGCGCGAGGAGGGCGCGGGCGACGCCGCTGGCCATGTCGTCGAGCTGGCGGTAGCTGAATTCGCGCGGGCCGGATTCGCCGCCCAGGTCGATGAGCGCGAGCTTGTCCGGATCGCGGTCGCGATCGACGAGATCGCCAAGGTTGTAGATTTCCCTCATGCCGCCTTTACCCTCATCCGGTCTTGGGCGGCGCCGTCAGGTACACGCCCCGACCGCTCGCGACCAGCATCTCGTCCTTGTCGAACACCCGCGCCTCGCTGACCGCGTACTGGCTTCCCCACTTCACCAGTTTGCCGCGCGCGGTGAGGTCGCCGGGCATCGCCGCCCGATGATAGTCGATGCGCATGTCGATGGTCGGCACCCCGC
>Ga0307377_10004945_pt1 | contig 14417 bp, 10 predicted proteins | sample TR3MG_FD_202535 | JGI IMG/M metagenome (GOLD analysis project Ga0307377, IMG submission 202535) | Soil microbial communities from Risofladan, Vaasa, Finland - TR-3 | ecosystem: Environmental > Terrestrial > Soil > Coastal area > Acid sulfate soil | place: Finland: Risofladan, Vaasa | collected... | reverse complement strand
ACTTTTTTTATGTCCAACGGCTCCAAACGCTATCTCAACGAAATTTTGAATATCTTTCCCCTGGAATGGCGCGAGCATCTCAGTGAATTAGGTAGGGATTTTTCCCGTGCCTTTGCAGGTTTTATCCGGGCGGAATTCATTATCTTTTTGATTACTTTGTTTCTATCCATCGCTGGATTAATGATTATCCACCCCAAATATGCAATCATCATAGGGACTATTACAGGAATTTTTGGTATAATCCCGGTTTTAGGGGTGGGTATTGTCCTTGTCCCTTGGTCTGTCTTGGCCTTTTTAAGTGGGCATACCCTGTTGGCTATTGAGCTTATACTACTAACGACTCTGGTCACAATACTGAGACATATCATTGAGCCGAAAATTCTTGGAGACAATGTAGGACTCGATCCGCTCTTTGTTCTCGTTAGCATGTATATTGGGCTGGCATCCACTGGAGTGATTGGATTGATCTTAGGTCCATTTATTCTAATTGCTTATCAAGCTTTGCGTAAGGCAGGAGTTTTTCAAAATCTTTAACCAAGTGTCAGAGGAGTACTTAATCATCGAGCGAAGCGAGTTCGCCTTTAGAGCGCGATTTGGGAGTGACTTTCTTGAAAAATATTAAAAAGGTTGTAACATTAGTCTATGGTTGCCAAATGTCTGAACGTGATGCTGAAACTTTAACAGAGATTACAAGACACCTTGGTTACACGCCTTCAGATGACCTAGAAACTGCAGACTTAGTGATTGTTAATACTTGTTGCGTAAGAGAAAGTGCAGAGAATAAGATACTTGGAAAAATCGGAGAACTAAAGAAACTAAAAGAACGAAATTTGAACGTAAAGATTGCCATCTGTGGCTGTATGGTTCAACAACCGGGTGCTTTAGAACGATTGCAGAAACGAGCGCCTCATGTGGACATTTGGACCGGAACTCATAATTTGCACGATTTTTCAGCCCTTTTACAGATGGTAGAACAGGGAAGAAAAGTGGCTGAGGTTCTGCAAGAACCAAAATCAACCATAGAAGTTTTACCGCATGCGGAGAAAGGCAAGCTACATGCAAATGTAAATATCATGTATGGTTGCGATAATTTCTGTTCATATTGCATTGTTCCCCATGTTCGCGGTAGGGAAAGGAGCCGTAAACCAGAGGAAATTATACAAGAAATTGAATCCCTAGTGGACAGTGGGTGCCGAGAAGTCACATTATTAGGACAAAATGTGAACTCCTATGGAAAGGAGTTTTCACCCGCCTATGATTTTGCGGATCTTCTCCATCAAGTGGATCAAATAGCATTTCTTATACGGATACGCTTTATCACTTCTCATCCCAAAGATTTATCAGATAAGCTGATTGAAACTGTAGCTGAGGGGGAGAAACTTTGCGAGCACTTTCATCTCCCCATTCAATCAGGCAGTAATTTTATTTTAGAACGCATGAATCGGAAATACACAAGGGAATACTATTTAAGCCGAGTTCAAAAAATTCGTGAACTTATCCCGAATGCTAGCTTAACAACGGATATTATCGTTGGTTTTCCTGGTGAATCGGAAGAAGACTTCGAACAGACCCTCGCAATGATGAGTCAAGCTCATTATAGCCAAGCTTTCACTTTTATGTATTCTAAACGTTCAGGTACGCTTGCAGCGAAGATGGAAGACCAGATTCCTTTAGACGTCAAAAAGAGACGTTTACAGAAATTGATGAGTGTCCAAAACCAAGAAAGCCTTGAATGGCGGCAACATATGATTGGGAAGATGGTTGAAGTTCTTGTTGAAGGCCCCAGTAAAACAAATCCCAAGCGTTTAACCGGACGAACTCGAGGAAATGAACTTGTCGTTTTTAATGGTAGTCTAGAAACTATTGGATCGCAAGTTTTTGTAAGGATCAATGAAGCAGGATCATGGACCCTCTTCGGAGAGGTTGAATGATTCTAAAATTCTTTGGACTTTGAATTTAATGCAGGAATTCAGAAATCTATGTAGAATGTAATATTTCGGAGGTGTGTTAATAATGGTTAATAATGAAATTACAGAAAAAGCTGGATTTTTGGCTGATGCCATTGGTCGAAGTTCAGAGCTTGCCGAATTACGTAGAACGGAAGATGCTATGGCAGCTGACGAGTCAGCCCAACAATTGATTGCAGAATTACAGAAAGCTCAAGAGCAGTTTATGGAGAAGCAAGAAAGTGAGCCTTCTGAAGCCGATAAAAATGCGGTCGATGAAATTGAAACAAAAGTCGAGGGTAACCCTGCCATTGTCGCTTACATGACAGCGCAAGACAAATTCACGGAAATGTTGGATAGTGTGAATGCCATTCTAGCCGGTGCGATTGCTGGCTCTGCAGGCGGTTGTTCCTGCCAAGACGACACTTGTGATCCTGGCGAATGCGAGCCTGGTGGGTGTGGTAGCGGAGGCTGCGGATGCTCAGGAAGCTAACACTTGTTGAAGTATAGTGATTAAGTTATTAAAAGGGAAGGGCTAAATCGGTAGCTCTTCCCTTTTAGGATTTATATAAACTTGGGATTACTTGTACTATTGTTACTAGTAGAACTAATTTCTTAAAAGGGGAGAATACATGGTATGACCACCCCGATGATGTTGCAATATCGAGGAATTAAAGAAAAGGCTCCAGGAACTATTCTTTTTTATCGGCTAGGCGATTTTTATGAAATGTTTGGGGAGGATGCAAAATTAGCAGCACCCATTTTACAAATAGCCTTAACTGGTCGAGATGCAGGAGACGGGAAACGAATTGCTATGTGTGGCGTCCCTTATCATGCTTTAGATAATTACTTGTCAAAGCTCGTCAAGGCTGGCCATAAAGTCGCCATTTGTGAACAAGTCGAAGACGCTAAAAATGCAAAAGGGATTGTCAAACGTGACATTATTCGTATTGTTTCTCCAGGTACACTGACCGAATCGATCTCTGAACGAACCAACCATTATTTAGCCAGTGTGTATCATGATACATACTGGGGGCTTGCTTTTCTTGATTTATCCACTGGGGAATTTTCGATGTTCCAAACCCCAGACCTTGACGTTCTGCTCACTGAACTATCCCGTATTAATCCGGCTGAACTACTATTACCCCCTGAACTTATGAAAAAACCTAAACCTTGGGTAGGTTATTACTGTAGCGTGCGCGATCAAAAAACGTTTTGTGGTCAAGCCTTACATAATCGCTTTCTTGGTCAGCAGGATTTGTTTCAAGAATTTCCAGTGGGAACCCAAGCTGCCACAGCTTTATGGATCTACTTACTCGAAACGATGCCCGGCGTTGATCCGACCCATATCATAGAAATTACGACGTTCCGGTCTGAACATTGGATGTTTCTCGACCAATGGACGCGTCGAAATCTTGAACTCACAGAATCCCTCCGTAGCGCTGAAAAAAAAGGAACCCTCCTATCTGTTCTTGATTTAACCCAAACCGCATTTGGAGGTAGGCTTTTAAAGCATTGGATTGAAAAGCCCTTGCTTAGGCAAGATGCGATAGATCAGCGTCTTGATGTGGTTGAAGAACTGATATCAAACTCATTTCTCCGCAGAGACTTATTTAAGCTTCTGACCGAGGTCTATGATCTCGAGCGCCTGATGGGGAAGGTTTCTTATGGAACTGCCAATGCGAAAGATTTATTAGCGTTGGCGCAAACCTTGGCACTTCTACCTGAAATTCGTACTCTCCTGACGTCTAGCGCTGCTGAAAACCTTAAGAGCAAGGCTCCCCATCTTGATGGACTTGACTCATTCGTCAATAAGCTTCAAAGTGCTCTTAATCCCAATCCCCCAATATCTCTCCGTGATGGCAATATCATCAAAACAGGTTATTCCCAAGAAGTGGACGAACTTCGTTCCATTTCGACGGGTGGTAAAGCCTGGGTTGCCCAACTCGAGAACGCTGAACGTGAACGAACCGGAATTCGTTCCTTGAAGATAGGGTATAACAAAGTCTTTGGTTATTACATTGAAATTACTCATGCCAATACTCATCTTAGTCCTCCAGATTATCAAAGGAAGCAGACCCTGTCCAATGCTGAACGCTTTATTACTCCCCAATTGAAAGAGTACGAAGAAAAAATCATAGGGGCAGAAGAAAAACTCAAAGACTTAGAGTACGACCTTCTCTTAATTCTTCGGGAAGACGTCCGGACACACACCAAGATCATTCTACACATAGCTCAGGTGTTAGCAGAAATTGATGTCTTTGTCAGTTTAGCAGAAGTTGCAGTTCGCAACCACTATGTTCGCCCTCAGTTGGAAGATGACGGTCAAATCCTTATCACAGAAGGTAGGCACCCTGTTGTCGAACAAATGCTTGGACCAGGCGTTTTCGTCCCCAATGATACCCTCATGTCTAAGAGTCTCCATTTAGCGCTTATCACAGGCCCTAATATGGCAGGGAAATCGACCTACATGCGTCAAGTCGCCTTGATTGTCCTCATGGCACATATCGGGTCCTTTGTTCCAGCTAAAAGGGCCAGCATCACACTGGTTGACCGGATCTTTACGAGGGTCGGTGCCTCGGATGATTTAGCAGCCGGACAAAGCACCTTCATGGTTGAGATGCAAGAAGTAGCACACATTTTAAAATATGCCACCGGGAAAAGTTTGATCATTTTAGACGAAATTGGACGGGGGACAGCAACGTTTGACGGACTTAGCATCGCTTGGGCGGTGGCCGAGCACCTCGTTCAACAACCCAAGTTCAACCCTAAAACTCTCTTCGCCACCCATTATCATGAGCTAACGCATCTCCAAGACGATTTCCCAGGGCTATATAACCTTCATGTTGGCGTGAAGGAAAGAGGAGAGGACATTGTTTTTTTACACAAAATATTACCTGGTAAAGCCGATCGCAGCTATGGTATACAAGTAGCTCGTTTAGCCGGTCTGCCACCAGACCTTCTTAAACGTGCGAAAATCCTGCTTCTGGAATTGGAATCCTCCGAGCCAGCGCATGCAAGGAGCGCCCCACCCAAGCAGGTTACTCAATTTTCGCTCTTTGACGTTCCACAAACCCACCCGCTTTTGCAAGAAATAAACAAACTGCCCATGGAAGACATGACTGCACGCCAAGCCCTTCAGTATCTATTTGACATGCGAGAGCGCATCCAATCCTCAGAAACCTTGTAGGGGGGTGATTAATATTTCTAATCGAGTAGGGATCGATGTGGGTGGGACTTATACTGACGCCGTGTTTATTCACGACAACCATATCCAACGTACAGCAAAGGTACTCACCCGATCTAAAGATTTAGTAGAGACAATAATTGAAGCCTTTGATAGGTTGAATATTCCAGATGAACAATCGCTTAACCAAATAACGGTAAGCACAACACTGGTAACAAACGCTATTCTCCAAAACCGAATCCCTCCCGTTCAATTACTTTTATTTTCAGGAAGTGGGATGAGAATCGATGCACTCCCTTGGCCAGTTAGTTATCTTGAGCTCTCAGGAGAAATGGATTTTCGGGGCCGAGAAATTGAACCTCCTGATCAGAGCGAATGGGGAAAACTCCTAACGCCTAATTTGCATGAGAATCCAGCCCTTGTAGCAGTTATAGGAAAGTTCTCGCATCGAAACAGTCTTCATGAGGAACAACTCTCAACCTATCTGAGGGGAATTAATCCATCTTTAAGCATTGCGCTAGGACACGTTTGGGGACAAGCAAATTTTTATCGGCGTAGTCTGACCACGTATCTTAATCTCAGTGTTTCCAACTTATATCATAACTTTGCTCAAGAATTGCAAAGTGCCATATCCGCCCGAAAAATACAGGCGCCTATTTCTATTTTAAAGGCGGATGGTGGGATCATACCTATATCCAAGCTTAGGCCTATTGAATCCATCTACTCTGGACCAGCAGCTAGTATCCTAGCCGCTCTGACTCAAAAAGAACTAACTGCTTCTTCAATAGTAGTGGATATTGGTGGAACGACAACCGATATAGGTCTAGTTCTTTCAGGTGTTCCGTTGCTCAGTTCAAATGGAGCTCAAATAGGGCCTTATTCAACTCTTGTCCGAACACTTGCGGTTCGTTCAATTCCAGTTGGGGGGGACTCCGCCATCCGTGCCACGGATCATGGTTTTGTCCTAGAAAGTTACCGACTCGGACCAGCCTATTGTTTGGGAGGGAACATACCTACACCAACGGATGCGATGCGTTATCTTGGGCTGATTGACTATGGAAATGAGCGTTTGGCGGAAGAAGCCCTTGCCTCTATATCGATGGAACGTCGAACACCGGAGTTTCTGCATGAGCTGGCAACTGCTATAATTGACGCTGTAGCAGAGAAAATCGCTGTAGCTGTCGATTCCCTTAAGCGAGAGTGGCAAGAAGAGCCGGCTTATAAAGTATGGGAGGTTCTCCATCCCCACGAAGACCGTGCCTTCAACACGCTGGTCAGTGGGGGAGGAGCTCGGGGAATGACGACGGCTCTGGAAAAGCGCCTCAGGACTCCTGTTCAACTCGGAGTTTTTCCGGAAGTATCCAATGCCCTTGGTGCAGCTATGGCCAGACCTACCTTCGACTGCACACTTCATCTGGACACCTATATGAAAAGGTATCGAGTAGAAGAGACAGGAGAGCAGGGAAAATGGTCAGGTTCGCTTCGTCCTTATCTCGAAGTAGAGGGGTTTCTAGATACCCTAGCTCAGCAGCAAGCTGCAATCTATGCGATTAACATAGATGACGTGGAAAAAGACCCCTTCGATTTCTTTCCAATTGTTCATGGGTATAAAACCGTGGGTCAAATTATCCGCGGGGCCGTTCATCTGCGGTCTGGTGTGATCGGGAGGATACAAGTATGAAACGAACTGGAATTTTGTTTTTTCCTGCCTTTGATTGGTCACTAGGCGACTCCCATCCTGAACGAGAAGAACGTCTCCTCTATACTCAGGAGCAATTGTTTGAAGAGGGGATTCTTGACTTACCTCAGATCAAACAGTACTCACCCCGTGTTGCCTCGTTACATGAGGGATTACGGGCCCAAGCGTTATTTCCTAGCCCGGAAGTGCATACGGATTCGTTAGATGCCCCCCTCATTGCAGCAGGGAGTGCTATCTTACTTGGCGAAGCACGCGTCCGAGGAGACATTGCTAATGGATTCGTTCTTGCACGCCCTCCAGGGCATCATTCTGGGGCAACTGTTTGGGGAAATCGCGGGTTTTGCACGCTCAATAATGAAGCGGTCCTTGTTAATCATTTGAGGGCTCGTTTTGGAATTAAGAAGATCGCTATTGTCGATACCGATGTCCATCACGGGGACGGAACCCAAGATATCTTTTATCACGACCCGAATGTTCTGTTCATTTCTATGCACCAAGACGGGCGAACGATATTTCCGGGAAGTGGATTTATTAATGAAAAAGGGGGTCCTAATGCTTGGGATCAGACATTAAACATTCCACTTCCGCCCGGGACGGGAGACGAAGGGTACCACTACGTTCTGGAAAACTGGGTTTTACCGCGACTCCAAGCTTTTGCACCGGATCTGATTATTAATTCAGCCGGACAGGACAATCATTTCACAGACCCCCTGGCAGCGATGAATCTAACGGCCAATGGGTATGGGCGAATTACCGAACTTCTAAGGCCGGACTTAGCGGTCCTAGAAGGCGGGTATTCCATAGAAGGTGCACTGCCTTATGTCAACCTAGCAATTATACTTGCGCTTGCCGGAGAAGATTACCATCATGTCCGGGAACCCAAGAAACTAGATCGTCCCGTTTTAAGCCTAGCGGCCCTAAAGCCGTACCTTGAGGAACTTAAGAAACAGCACCAAACTATCACCCCCCGCTTCACAATCCAAAGCAAAGCCTTCTTTCCCAAAGGAAATTGGATTTATAGTCCTCGTTCCGTCTATTATGACACGGAGGGGTTCCAAGAAACCAGACATGATTACATACGAGAGTGTGGCCATTGCGCAGGAACCGTGTATATTGAAAGCTCGCGTTCGCAGTCTCCCCAAAAGTCTATGTTAGTACGAATTCCGTTCCATGCCTGCTCAGATTGCGAGCAAGCGGGCTATGACCTTTGGGAGCATCTTCAACACCATAGTGAGGATTCCAAAAGCGGTTTACTGCAAAATCAGCTCCACGATAAACTAACCGTTTGGAATAGGAAAGAAGGACTGAAGGAATTTTGACACCGGTGATTCATATCCTGGATTCGCACTCAGCCAACCAAATTGCCGCGGGGGAAGTCGTTGAGCGCCCTGCTTCTGTAGTCAAGGAACTGGTTGAAAATGCCTTAGACGCTGGGGCAAAACATATTGATATAACCGTCGAAGGAAACGGTGTACCGCTAATTCGAGTTCGAGATGATGGCTGTGGAATCGCTATTTCGGATTTGCCTTTGGCCGTTATTCGCCATGCAACCAGTAAAATCAGCCGGATTGATGACCTTGATCATCTACAGACCCTCGGTTTTAGAGGGGAGGCTTTACCAAGTATTGCTTCAGTATCTCAAATGGAAATTTCCTCATGTCCTGCCGATGAAGTTGCCGGATTATGTCTTAAGCTTATCGGCGGAGAGCAAGGGGAATTTTCAGAAGTGGGGTGCCCTGTCGGAACGTCCGTGACTGTCCGTAATCTTTTTTTCAATACACCCGCTCGATTGAAATTCCTTAAGTCTACTCCTACGGAATTTGGGCTTATAAGCGATACAATCGGGCGAATCGCCCTTGCTCACCCAGATATCTCTTTTTCTTTAACTCATCCTCAACAAGTCGTTATGCAAACATCGGGGCGCGGAGATTTACGTGAAACGATTGGAGCCATCCTCGGTCATACGATCGCTAGACAGCTTATACCGATCAACTCGCAACATGGAGATTGGCGATTAGAGGGCTTTGTCAGCCCACCCGATCTGGTTCGATCTTCTAAGCAAACCCAAACATTTATGATTAATGGGCGAATTGTTCGCTCACCGTTCTTAAGCCGCGCTCTAGAGGAAGGATATCACACCATTATCCCGACTAAGCTGCATCCGGTAGTCGTACTTCATCTGCATGTTCCGCCCTCAGAGTATGATGTGAATGTCCACCCTACAAAAATGGATGTGCGCTTTAAAAGTGAGCAATCCTTATCCTCTTTTATCAGTCAGGCGGTGTATCAAACCCTAATCAATAGTAAACCATTACCCTCGTTTCAAACACATCTCCCATCAACACACGAAGCTAAGACGGCATTCTCACTCAAGGCTTCCCCGCGCTCAGTAGTAGTATCGCTTTTAGAAAATTCCGAGACAAGAGGGCAATTTCACGAAACAGTACCTCAACCTTCGGAGAATACCCCTGAGAAACAGCCCTATATACCAGAAACGTTTGAGCAACCAAAATTCTTTCTACCTGCTCAAAACCAGTCTAGAAAGCATGAGAGTCCGGTAGGGAACGTAGCTCGTCAAATAGACTCCCCTAAGTCAAACACCCAAGTGGACCCCTTGACCCAAAATAGTCACCCTAGCGAGGTTGATACAATAGCTGAAGACACTCTTGCTCATATCTGGCCCTTAGCACAGCTATTCAGCACCTATATCTTAGCTACTGACGGTGAAGTCCTCCTGATGATTGACCAACATGCTGCTCACGAACGTATTAACTATGAACGGTTGTTAGAGGAGTTTAGACAAGTCGAACATTCGAGCCAGTCTCTTCTAATTCCACTTCCCATGGAGTTTACCCTCCAGGAAGAACAGGTGGTTTTAGAAAATTTATGGAATCTTACTGAAATGGGATTTATTCTGGAACAATTTGGTGAACGGACTTACTTATTACGTGGTGTACCAGTTCAAATAGGAACTGTCCAAGCAGACAAGCTACTACGTCAGTTTATCGAAGAGATTTTACTGAAAAATTCTAAACCAACTATTGAAAAATTATTAGAGGAATGGATTTATCTTTTGGCCTGCAAAGAATCTATTAAAGGTCAGGATTCACTTTCCTTGCTCGAAATGGAACAACTCATTTCGCTCCTAGGCAAAAGTCATAATCCGTATACGTGTCCCCATGGCCGCCCGACTATGGTTAAAATGACTCGCCCGGAATTAGAAAAGCGCTTTTACCGTACATAAACTATCAGAAATTTGTGTGCACTATGACACGGGCATACTGTCAGTAAAATTGTACCCCGTAGGGGCAATTCATGAATTGCCCCTACAAGACCTTGAGAACTTATACTTTCTGATACGTTAAAGAAAACTAGTACAAAAAACCGGAGGCTCTATGTTAAATGAAAATCCTATCTTCATCAAAATAACGCATACCGATTCTGAACTCCTAAAAAGACATGCTTGGTTTCACCAACAACCAGGTTGCAACTGGATCATAACACGGAGTGGGGAAGGAAATTTACCAGATCTTACAATAACGCGTAAGGGCGTTTTCTTAAGAAATGGGGCAGAACAACTATCCTTTCATCCAAGTATGGCACTCATTCGATTAATAAATCTCCTGCGTGGTGGGTCTGATCGGTATCTCGAAGCAACTCAACTAAAGGCTGGTGACTCATTAATTGATGCTACCCTAGGTTTTGGGACCGATGCCCTAATTGGGGCATGGGCTGTTGGTGAAAAGGGAAGCGTTCTTGGGATTGAACAATCGCCGATTTTAGCCGCTTTCGTTCATGACGGATTAAGTCATTTTACGGAAATCATTCCAAATGCTAAAAATAAAGATAAACAAGAGGCTTGGGACGCTTTAGGACGAGCTTCTCGGCGAATTGAAGTTCGCTGGGGAGAGCACCTTGAGTACTTACAGCAGATTCCCTCCCGCTCGGTTAATGTAGTCTATTTTGATCCAATGTTTCGCCACACCTGTAAAAAGTCTGATTCAATTCTGCCTTTGCACCGATGGTCAAACCATAATCCACTCGATTACGAGGTTGTATTAGAAGCATGTCGGATTGCTCGGAACCGGGTTGTGTTCAAGGAACGCAAAGACAGTTCGGAATTCCGACGTCTTGGGTTTGACATACTACTCGGAGGACGGTACAGTCCCGTCGATTATGGCGTCATTTTAATATAGGTATATTCAAGAAAATATGCCTTAATGGGGGTTAATTTAGTGTATCCACTGATCATTATTATCGGCCCGACCGGCGTCGGTAAGACTTCACTAGGAATAGCCCTGGCACAGGAAATAGGTGGGGAAATAATTTCTGGAGACTCTGTTCAGGTTTATAAAAAACTTGATATTGGTTCAGCGAAACCTTCTGTGGAAGAACTCCAACTCGTCCCACACCACCTTATTGATTATTTAGATCCCTCAGAGCCTTTTTCTGCCGCCCAGTTTAAAGTAAAAGCCATTTCTTTAATTGATGAAATCAGGGGCCGTGGACATGTTCCCATTGTGGTCGGGGGGACAGGGCTCTATATCCGTTCATTGCTCGATCCCTATGAATTCGCTCAACATGGCTCTGAAGAAATTCGTTCCAAATGGAAGGAATTCGTCCAATTATACGGGAACTTAGCCCTGCATGAGGAGTTGAAGTTCCGGGACCATGAAACAGCACAGCAGTTGCACCCCAACGATGTTTTTCGCGTTATTCGAGCACTTGAAGTCTTTGAATTAACCGGTAGCACCCTATCGAGTCAACGTCAATTTCGAGATGATGAATACCAGACACTTGATCCGTCGATTATCTATATTGGACTAACTGCTTCACGCGAAGTAATCTACAGACGAATCAATCAGCGATGCGTCACGATGCTTTCTCAAGGCTTAATCGAAGAAACGCTTGAGCTATTAAACATCGGTTATACACCAACAATAAAGCCATTACAAAGTATAGGCTACCGCCATTCGCTTTGGTACATAAAGGGGCTTGTCACCAAATCTGAAATGCTACGTTTGCTGCAAAGAGATACTCGTCATTTTGCAAAACGTCAAATGACCTGGTTTCGTCGTGATCCACGCATCAGTTGGTATGATATTGAGACGGATTCAGACGGATTACTTAAGGATATTGTCAAGACTTGCAGAGCCTGTCAAACTCGTGTAGAATAAGTAAAGTAGAAGTTTAAGGTGATGGAGGTAAATATATGAATAAATCGCCCATCAATTTACAAGATATCTTTTTAAATCAGGTACGTAAGGAAAACCTTCCGGTGACCATTTACTTGGTTAACGGGTTTCAGCTTAAGGGACTTATCAAAGGTTTTGATAACTTCACTGTGGTTATTGAGTTTGAAGGTAGGCAACAGATGGTCTATAAACATGCCATTTCGACAGTTATGCCAATTCGGCCGATTAACTTTATGGCTGCGAGTGCTGCAGAATCTACGAGTACACAGGCCTAACACTTAATAATTAGGATAAGCCAGAAAGTATGAAGAACTAAGTTCGGTATTTTACCGAACTTAGTTCTTTCTCTTGAATTCACTACTCATTTATGATATCTTAGAATCATATGCTTTTATATTGGTAAAAGAAAGGAACTCAACCCAACTATGGAAACTCGAAATTTAAGAAACATTGCAATTATCGCTCACGTTGATCATGGAAAAACGACGCTTGTTGATGCCATGTTAAAACAGAGTGGAACCTTCAGAGCTAACCAACAAGTTATGGAACGCGTTATGGATTCCAATGATTTAGAGCGTGAACGTGGAATTACCATTTTGTCCAAAAATACTTCCGTTCACTGGCAAGGAACCAAGATCAATATTATTGACACGCCGGGGCATGCAGACTTCGGTGGTGAAGTTGAGCGCGTTTTACAGATGGTGAATGGGGTACTTCTCATTGTAGATTCTTTCGAAGGCCCAATGCCGCAAACTCGCTTTGTTTTGCGGAAGGCATTAGAACTTAAGCTTGTTCCCATTGTTGTGATTAATAAAATTGACCGCCCTGATGCTCGCCCTGCTGAAGTGGTTGATGAAGTACTTGACCTATTTATTGAACTTGGTGCAGAAGACGATCAGTTAGATTTCCCAGTCGTTTATGCCTCAGCACGTACAGGAATTGCAGGACTGGTCCACGATTCTTTGGCAGACTCTTTAGTACCATTATTCTCCGTCATCTTGGAGCACATTCCTGCACCAGTTGTCGATCTTGAAGCTCCATTCCAGATGCTAGTTACTACGCTGGATTACGATGATTATGTTGGTAAAATAGCGGTTGGTCGAATTGTTCGAGGCACCATACATCAGAACGAAAATGTCACCTTAATCAAGCGGGATGAGAGTTTCGAACGTGTTAAGGTCGGGAAAGTTATGATTTTTGAAGGGTTAAAGCGGCAAGACGTTCCCGAAGCATCGGCTGGAGAAATAGTTGCACTGACTGGACTTACCAGTGCGAATATCGGAGAAACCGTTGCTTGTGCTTTGAGTCCTGAAGCGTTACCAACCATCGAAGTAGACGAGCCCACCTTGTCTATGAATTTTATGGTCAATAACAGCCCCTTCGCCGGACGAGAAGGTCATTTCGTAACCTCTCGGAAGATACGCGAACGTCTTTGGAAAGAAGTAGAGACCAATGTTAGTCTAAGAGTAGAAGAAACGGACTCCGCTGATTGTTTTCAAGTATCCGGCAGAGGAGAGCTTCACCTTTCTATTTTGATTGAAAACATGCGTCGAGAAGGGTATGAACTTCAAGTTTCTAAACCCGAAGTTATCTATAAAATTATCGATGGTGTCAAATGCGAACCGATCGAGTTTCTAATTTGTGACCTTCACGAAAGTACACTGGGATCTATCATGGAGCTACTCGGAAAGCGTAAAGCGGAAATGGCCAATATGACAAGCCTTTCTGCTACACAACTCCGTCTAGAATTTAAAATTCCTGCACGTGGCCTGATTGGTTTTCGTGGAGACTTCTTATCTGAAACACGAGGCGAAGGTATGATGAGCCATGTATTCTTAGGTTATGAGCCCTATAAAGGGGATATACCTGGGCGAAATCGTGGCGCACTCATTGCTTTTGAAGAGGGGGAAACAAACGCTTACGGCCTTTATTCGGCTCAGGAACGAGGCAATTTGTTTGTTGACCCAGGCCTTCATGTGTATGCGGGTATGATTGTTGGAGAGAATAAGCGTGAGCAAGATATTGAAGTGAACGTTTGTAAGAAAAAACAGCTTACCAATATGCGTACCAGTTCGGCCGATGAAGCGTTACGACTTGATAAGCCCAGAGAATTTTCCTTAGAGCAATCGTTAGAGTTTATTAACGATGATGAACTGGTGGAAATTACACCTAAGAGCGTTCGTCTCCGCAAAAAGTTCTTAGATCACTCTTCTCGCGTACGATATGCTAAGACATTAACAGGGAAATAATAACAACGCGTTTTCTAGGACACCTTTTATCTTTACTTGAGTATAGTAGTAAGGATGGGAGGTGCCTGTACTTATGACAATCCGTGTGACGTTTAGACCGGACAATCATCATCCTCCGGTTATTCAATCTCCCTTACCCCG
>Ga0307377_10004944_pt1 | contig 14418 bp, 17 predicted proteins | sample TR3MG_FD_202535 | JGI IMG/M metagenome (GOLD analysis project Ga0307377, IMG submission 202535) | Soil microbial communities from Risofladan, Vaasa, Finland - TR-3 | ecosystem: Environmental > Terrestrial > Soil > Coastal area > Acid sulfate soil | place: Finland: Risofladan, Vaasa | collected... | reverse complement strand
ACCTTCGATCAATTTACCGGTCAAGAACTAATTAATTTATATCATTTAGCAGATACATTCGGTTTATCAATGAATAATTATGCATCATTGGGACAAATCAATGTATCTGGTAGTTTATTTATAAGTGGTCACGATCTTATTTCTGTTTCTGGTAATCTTTTTATGCTAGGACCACAGATAGTTGGTTCTTCTGGTAATGTTGATTTATATATTAAAAATTATATTTCCACTCAAATATCTGGAACTTTATTTATTAATGGATTGGGCAGTTTTATCACAAGTCTTGATCAAGGTCCACCAAGAACTTATGGATGGGGATATAATGCTTTTGGTCAATGCGATCCACCATTTGATATAAATTTTACAGCAATTGCGGCTGGGGGATATTTTGGATTAGGAGTTAAGTTAGATGGTTCGATAGTAGGATGGGGATATAATGATTGCGGCCAACTTAACATTCCTTCTCCAAATTCTAATTTTATAAAAGTAGCCGGTGGACGGTCTCATAGTCTAGGTCTCAAGTCTGACGGTACTCTGGTGGCGTGGGGTCGAAATTCACCATATGGGCAATGCAATATTCCATCGCCAAACGCAAATTGGTCTGGAATCGATGGAGGATTTTATCACAGCTTAGGATTAAAAACAGATGGCTCGATTCAAGCATGGGGCCGGAACATTGAGGGGCAAAGCAACGAGCCATCACCCAACACAGATTTTGTGGATATCGCAGCAGGAGATTATCACAACCTTGGATTGAAATCCGATGGGTCTATTGTGGCGTGGGGAAGTAACTCTGATGGTCAAACTAGTGTTCCATCTCCGAATGCAGATTTTGTAGATATTTCTGCGGGCGTTGGACACAGTATCGGCTTAAAATCTGACGGTACTATTGTGGCATGGGGTAGGAACGATAAGGGCCAAATTAATGTTCCTACTGATATCAGTGATTTTATAGCTGTTGTTGCTGGTGGGCACTTTGGTTTAGGTTTAAGATCAAACGGTTTAGTTGTACATTGGGGCGATGACACTTACAATCAAGATGGGATGCCAGTTGATAATTTTGTAGAAATGTCTGCCGGTTTCGCCCATGCTTTGGGTCTTGCGCCAGATATTATGGGGAAGCTTTTTATCTCAGGTCCACTTCCTATGGCTGCATCTGGTAATCTTTTCATTACCAGCTATAATACCATTGATGCTTCTGGCAATTTGTTTATTGCAGGTCCAACATTAGCAGCCGCTTCTGGAGATTTATTTATTTGCAGTGTCGGAATAAATTCTGATACCATAGATTTGTTTATAGAACACCTAGAAATCACAACAGATATTTGTGATTTGTTTATACATGGTCGTGAGACTATAACCAATATATGTTCATTGTCTACTTTTGCTCCACCACCAGATATATTCAATATTAGTAATTTGTATTGTCATGGACACATTAACTTTAACGACCTCAGTAGTCTCTATACATACGGTAACGAAGCAGCAACCGATGTATGTGCACTATCTGTTATTGGAAACGACAAAGATATTAATTCGTGCGCCTTTTTTGTTCATGGCCATGAAACAACAAATAATGAATATACATTATTTATTTATGGAAACGAAAGCAGTAATGCTTCTAGCGATATATTCATTAACGGATGTTGTAAATGTAGTTCTTCTGCGCCATTATTTACTTTCGGTCCACCTCCGGACATCTTTAATGTTCGCAATTTATATGTTAATGGACACATAGGTTTCAATACTTTAGGCTATCTATATATTTCGGGACACGACGCAATTACTGCTTCCGAAAATCTTTATATTTACGGAAAAAATAGCTATGCAATATCGAACGATTTATTCATATCGGCGCCAGGTCCAGTATCTGGTTCAAACGATTTATTTGTTAAAGGTAGTATATCTGGAATAGTGGGCCAGCCAATTGATTGGTTACTTCAAACTCACGATTATTATCCACAAATTATAGGAATTTTACAAGGAGCTATTAGCGCAACTATTCAACTTTGGGAAATTACGGATGGACAGAACATTTTGGTTTCTGTCACATCTGACAATTGCTATCAAATTGGAAATACCGGAAGATGGGCATGGTCAACAGCAAATCTTCCAATTTACACTACACGTCAACGACAATATCTTTATGTAATGACAGCAGACGATAGTGCAACTTTTACTGGGCAATTTTTCTTGGAATTACCAGAAAGAGCGAAATGGATTCATCCGAATGATTGTAAAGACTATTTAATATAGGTATAAACTATGGCGGCGAGTGTAAATGTGATAACAAATCTTTTTGTAAATGGTTTGGAACCTAAATCCACCCCATCTTGTCCTGCGTTAAACCCAACGGCATCTATTCAGATCAAAGATTCATTAATAAGAATTTACCAAGCAAGAATTGATGCTTTGATAAACCAACTTGGTAAAAATTGTTATCTTGAATTTGATCCGATTTGTAATCCATGTCAAAACTGTGAATACGACACAATGCGCAAGAGATCAACGGGAATATATAAAACTGGTGGACCAATACCTTTCGATCGTGGGAAAAAATGTCCGTATTGCAAAGGCCATGGATTTGTAGAAACAGCGGTTAATAAGTGCATCAAATGTTTAATAAAATGGAACCCGAGAGATGCTCAAAATTTTGGAATTACTATCGATCAGTTGAAGGGCATTGTGCGATTAAAAACATATTTAACAGAAGCTGACGATCTTTTGAAAGCTAGAACGGTAATTGTAAACTATGATATTGCTCCTCAAATGAAATTTAGAGTTAAGTTACTTAGAGGGCCTATCCCAGTAGGACTAAGAGAAGATCGATATTGCATTAGTTTTTGGAAGTTACTTTAATGCCTAAGATAAATATTCAATTAATACCAGCGACAGGTTTTACCAAAAAGTTGCGAGATGGTGTTGCTTATAACGTTTCTCGTCAGTGGACGGGTCGTGTTGCTGCACAAAGTGCCAATATTACGAAAGAGATTGGTTTGCTTTTGGAAGAAGCTCTTGAGACAAGTCCTGTTATGAAAGCATTACGGGGTTATGGTGGCGAAGACCTTCCTGCTCATTTGGGGCTTAGCGATAAAATGGCTAATGGATTAGCAAACGGTATGATTGCGATAATTAAAAAATCCGTAATGTTAAGTATACGACATAGTAAATATAAGGCATCAGTTAGAATACGTGCTGGTGAAAAAAATTGGTCAGAATATCTTCAGTTGCCAGGGGCACAATATATTTCTCATCCATCGAATACGACGATACCGGTGTTAAGGTGGTTATTAATAGACCCGAATATCGATATAGGTGCTGCTGCGTACGATATCGTATTTTCCGGGGAACAGGGGGGTAGATGGGACGTGCAGATACAAAAGGTTTCCCGGAGCGGTCGAGCTATTATGATATCTTTAGATAACCTTGGTGGTAGTGGCGGTTATGTGTTACCCTCCATTATTTCCGGTGGAGCAGGAGAAAATTTTATCGAATATGCCCTAGGTCGCCCTAATGTTTTACAGGTTGCTGCTCAAATTGCAATGAAAAGAGTAATGTAATGAAAAGACGTTGGACTTCAGAAGAAGAGAATATATTGGTCCAACACTATGCAAATATAGGTGCAGTAGGATGTGCTCAACTATTGGCACGACAACAAAGGGCGATATGTAAAAAGGCGAATAAACTAGGACTCTCAACCAAGGCTACGCTGGGCGGCGTTCCGTCAAAAAAATATCTTATAAAACGATTAAGTGAATTTCGTGGTATAGTAATGTGTCCAAGACATGGATATACAATACATTATTTATCGCGATCTCGATCTCCGGTTTGTTTGGTATGTCGAAGAGGTTGGGATAAAAAACGATCGCAACAATTATCGAGAAAATTGCAAATAAATCAACGGCAAAGAGAAAAATATAAAAAACCAGTATACAATTATGCCAACCGTTTACGTCGCACGCTTCGATTTTATTCACATGGTGAAATCAGTTTTTCTAAACATTTACCGTATTCTGCTAAACAATTGTGTAATCATTTGGAAAATATTAAAAAACAACAGGGAAATTGTTGTCCAATGTGTCGCATATCTTATGATATTACTGGCTATGATATAGATCATGTAATTCCTGTATCAACCGCGAAGAATATAGGAGAAATATTATCTTTGTTTTGTCTAGATAATCTTTCATTATTATGTCCATCTTGTAATAGACATATAAAGAGGGATAATGATATCAAAGTCAGACTAAAAAAGGCAGGTGTTACCATATGTCATTAAATTTTAAGGGTATTGGCAATGAAGGTTTTGGTGGTTACACTCTAACCGATCAATTACTTTATAACACAAAGTGGTTTTTAGACTGGAATTTTTTGAATAATGGTGCCTATAGTATTTATGAATACGACTCATCGAGTTGGTATAATGACAACGAAGCAAAACTGCATTCTGTTGTGGATGAAAGATATGAGAATGGTAGAGTGTGGGAAGGCGTTGGCAGAAGTTTCGTTTGGGAGTCTGGTGTATCTCTCGGTGATGCGGTCAATCCTTTCAGAGTTTCTGGCGTTTACGTAGATGGTGATTTCCATTCCATTGATGAGTTAGGTATTTACGCTCATCATATCGATTATTTAAATGGTAGAATTATATTTGATAATCCACAAAGTCCTACAGCAGATATCCGAGCAGAATATACGAGGCGTTCTGTGTGTGTCGATTTTGCCGATTCTATCGAATTTCGCAGACTTATGCTTGAATCTGTCGAAGAATTTTTGTCAAATAATCAGCCATCGGGAATACCATCTAGGGAGCATCAGATATGGCTTCCCAGCATTTTTATTGAAATTAAGAGCGGTTCTCAACGAGGACTACAACTCGGGGGTGGGCAGATAAAAACTCGAACAGTCGTTTTCCATATTTTTGCAGATAACCCGCAGGATAGAAATTTATTGATGGATTGGTTAGATTATCAAACACGGACATGCTTTTGGATGGCTGATCTGAACTCAATTACTTTTCCATTCGATGAATATGGGGATATCAAACCAGGAACAACTAACTGGCCCACTTTGGTGTCGAGCCATCCTTGGAAGAAACTAAGAGTGATAGATGGGACAGTAGAAATGATTAATTCTTTAAATAGTAATCTTTTTAGAGCAAGAGCTACTTGGTTAATTGAAATTGATTTTGGTTCAATTTAGTTTTGGTGTATAATCTTTTGTGGAAAGTTAGGTGGATAGTACGTTAAACGAAAGGAAAGTGAGGAATTATGGCTAATTCTCGCATTATGTATGCCATTCAAGCACTGGGATTCGCATCCCATAATTCGGTATGTACAGCTTCCGGTTGTAGTATAACAGGTTCAGGAACCCATCCGTCTGGTTTTATTACCGCTCATGGTGTGCAAAGTGTGGGTATGACTACCACGTTTAATTTGGAACAAGCTTTTGAACTTGGTCAACTTGAAATTTATGAAAACGTTGAAGGTATTCCAGACATAGAGATGACAGCACAAAAGGTACTCGACGGCTATCCGTTGTTATATCATTTGGCTACGCCGGAAGCATCTGCTGCCACCCTGCTCGCTCGTTCGAATGAACGATGTTATGCAGCTTTGAATATCTACGAAGATACTCAAGATAACGCAACAGGAACACCGCTACAGTTTTGTGGTATGTCGGGTATGTATATTTCATCTTTGTCATACACACTTAATATTGATGGTAATTCAACAGAAGATGTTACTTTAGTCGGCAACAATAGAGAATGGGATGGCCTTGGCAGTCAACAAGGAGCACATTTCAGACCCACTGAATTTGATGGCTCAGATGAACCGTTGTCCCTAGCTACTTCTGGTGGAGTAGCCCGCAGAGAAAATATTTTAATGGGCAGTGGCTGTTCTATGGACAATACTGCTGTCATTACGGGGGTAAGTGGTAGTATTTGGCCAACAGATATTCCTGGCATTGACGGCAACGGGTGGAATTTAATTCAAGCAGGTATTGATGCTTATGAGGCCCACCTTCAGACAGTAACTATTTCTTGCGACCTTGGCCGTGAAGATTTATTTGAATTGGGTCGTCGTGGACCATATTATCGTTTTGCTTCATTTCCGGTCGAAGTAACTTGTGCAATCGATGTTACATCTAGCGAAGGCGACCTGGTAACTGCTTGGGCTGATCCGCCCACCGGGACCAATCTTAGTAACCAAAAGATTTTCATATGGGTTGAAGAAGGTACAAGAATAAATCTTGGAGCAAAGAACAAACTAGCGTCTGTATCGTATGGTGGTGGAGACGCAACTGGCGGAAATGTAACTGTGTCCTATAACTATCAAAATTTCAATAGTCTCCGTATTACACACACACAAGACCCTGCGTGCCAGGCTACCTAAAAGTTACACAACTAGTTAGAATCGATCGGGGTGGTTTTAGGACCACCTCGATTTTTTATTTTCATAATAACAAATGTCCATTTCAAACGTATAACTACATAAAGGAGAATTATTGTGGCAACAAAAAGAGAAACGTTGGAATACCGTAAAGCCAACAATTTGTGTCCAAGAGATGGTAGACCCAATGAGCCTGGTCGCAAAATGTGTAAACACTGTTTGGACAAGGCTTCCGAAAAAACTGAAAGACATAGACAGAAAAAGAAAGCTAATGGTCTCTGTTTATCTTGTGGAACAAAAGTGGACGATGCAAAATTTTGTGATAAATGTAAAAAAAATGTTGCCGCTTCATCTCGCAAATCGCATATTAAGAGATATAATCTACGCAAATCTGTGAATCAATGTACTCTTTGCGGAAATAAAGCTGTCACCAATAAAGCGGCTTGCCAGAAATGTCTAGATAAACAATCTTTAATAAAAAAAGATAGACATAGTAAAAATGTATCTACGGGTCTTTGTTCTCAATGCGGCAAAAATCCTCCGGCGGACAAAGGCAAAAGATGTCAAACATGTATCGATAAGCGGAATCAGTGGTATCAAGGATCACCAACTCAAGCAAAGGACAAGATAAAAAGGGATGAGCATCGTAAAAACGCTCTCCAGCATTATGGTAATAAATGTGCTTGTTGTGGTGAGACCGAACCGTATTTTCTTGCAATAGATCATATAGATGGAGACGGTAATGCTCATCGCGATAGGATTGGTAAGTATGGTTCGGGATTTTTCAAGTGGCTGATAGATAATGATTTTCCTGAAGGATTTCAGGTTCTTTGTCATAATTGCAATATGGGCAAACATCTAAACGGAGGGGTATGTCCTCATAAAAATAAAGGGTAAAACGGTATATAATCCCAAAGGACATTGGTATCTAATCCTACCGTTGATCGTATTTTTTGTGTCCTGTTGCGATCTGGGAGTCACCCTATACTGTGATGAATATATAGAAAGATTTGAGGAAGCGAACCCCATCGCCTTATATATCTGGGAGAATCACGGAATTACAGGTCTGATAATCTTCAAGATGACCCTCACTGTTTGGTCATGCTTCTGCATGGGATTCGTGCTAAAAACAAAAAATCAATATTGGAAAACATTCGTTACGTTATTCGGACTTTGGATGTGCCTTTTGTTGGCCATATGGTGGATTTTTTGGTTTTTCCGCTGAACAAATGACGTTTTTGACGTATAACATGGTAGACGATGGTTAAAAGAATATAATGAAAACACTTATCGGAGATATCGCTCTTCAGACAAGAATTGCCGATATGGCTTCGGAAATCGATTCGTATTACGCAGAACAAGATTGGTACAGAAAAACACAAGAGCCAGTAATTGTTATTGGCGTGCTGACTGGTGCTATATTTTTTATGGCTGATTTAGTAAGAAAATTATCCATTAGAACAGAACTTGATTTTATAAAAGTTTCGACTTATCCAGGAAAAACGACAACCGCTCAGACACCAAAAATTACTTTTGCATCAACGCGGAGATTGCATAATTCCCATATTTTGTTGTTAGATGATATCTTAGATAGTGGGAAAACCATTAGAACAATAAAGACCAATTTACCGTCAGAAGATGTCCAAGTTGCCGTATTATTGCGAAAATTAACAAAAGCACCCTTTGATGTCGTACCTGATTTTGTAGGTTTTGATATTCCAAATAAATGGGTAGCTGGATATGGGATGGATGACAATGAAAGACGAAGAGAAATTTCGGTCATTTTTGAAGTATAGGGGAAAGTAGGATGAATCTTGACAAAATAAGAGTGAAATTAGCAAATATTCGTACGCTTTCAAAAGATCAAAAAACTATCATTGATTTATGCGATATATTTGATATTTTTATTAATGAACTAGAATCAGAACAAACACATACTGATTGTTCTCTTTATAAGCTTTGGAGTCGGCAGCATTGCACCGAAACCCCCCTCATTAAGATAAATGAAAATATTCCTACTAGTTCTTTGCCACCAAGATATCGCAGTGGAAATGCAGGAGATATTAGATAATGGCTGAATATACCGCTGAAGTAATACAAATCGATGAATTGATACCCCATCCAAATGCTGATACTTTAAGTATCATTCATATTGGCGATTTTCAATGTATAGTTAGAACAAATGATTGGCAATGTGGTGATTTAGGAATATATATCGAACCAGATACTATTGTTCCAGAAACTGAAGAATTTGAATTTTTAGGTAGTCATCGAAGGATTAAAGCTAGAAAATTAAGAGGGGAATGGTCTATTGGTTTGTTGGTTCCCGCACCCCCAGAGGCTAAAATTGGAGATGATTATTTTAACAAATTGGGGTTAAAACACTGGGAACCTAATGTTCATGGTAATTTTACTACAGGTGGCGAAAATGTAGTTGCTCCTACTGGAATTTTTCCTATATACGATATAGATAATTTCCGTAAATATTCTAGACTTTTCGAAAATGGCGAAGAAGTTATTGTGACCGAGAAAGTCCACGGATGCAATTCTCGTTTTGTTTGTATTGATAACAAAATGTTTGCTGGTTCTCGTAGAAATTGGAAAAAAGAAGACCCCAATAATCTATGGTGGAAGGTAATTGCCCAAAATCCTGAAATAGAAGTATGGTGTCGAGCCCATCCTGGATTAGCGCTTTATGGTGAAGCTTATGGACAAGTGCAAAATCTCAAATATGGCGCTAAGCCAGGAGAAATTCGTTTTGCTGGGTTTGATATTCTTAAAAACACCAAATGGTTAGATTTTGATGAAGCTCGTGAATTGGGGAGTTCTTTGCCGTGGGTTCCGTTAATTTATCGTGGACCATTTTGTAAGGTTAAAATACTGGCATTTGCAGAAGGGGACAGTATCATACCTTTTGCGCAAAACATAAGGGAAGGCGTTGTGGTAAAACCCATACACGAACGGACTGATCCACGTATAGGACGGGTACAATTAAAGGTAGTTGGCAATCGTTATTTGAGCAAAAGTTAGCGGTAAACGCCGGAATTGTGACCGCCAGATGGGTGCGAAGCCTGTCACAATAGCCCCTGTCGTCTAGTGGACTAGGATAGCTGTTTTTCAGGCAGCGGACTGGAGTTCGAATCTCCACGGGGGTAATGGAATAACATAAAGGAGAAAGTTAATGTTGAAAGTATTTTATAATTATGACGAAATTGAAGTCCAATTTTTTCATAAAACATTTACACCATACGAAATCGAAGGATTAATAGGAAAATGTGTCGATGACAATCGAAGAGGTTCTTTGGCAACAATTTCATTAAACGGTAAGCAAATAAGCCAAGGAGTAGCTATCTGTCATCCAGTCGATAATTTTTGTCGCGCTATCGGTCGAAAAAGGGCTTTGGCCGATGCCATGTACGCACTGAACAAAGAGATGCGAACCGTTATATGGGAAAAATACAAGACTCGGATTGGATTTTAAATAGAGACATGAAAGGTTCGATTCCTGTCTCTGGCCTTGGTAGAATTTGATCTTATATTGTTTTTTCAAAACAAATGGGTGTATAAAATATGAAGCGGAAAACAAAAAAAATAAAACAACGAGAACGGGCAATGACTGAACCTATTAATTACGAAACACTTGATTCAATAGGTAGTCCAAATGCTTGGACCCCCATTGTGGAAGATTGTTGGATGATGGAAGTTCGTAAATTATCGGGTGGCGAAATATATCGGAGATTTCCTCCGATGAAGAAACCACCTAGCGTTCGACATAGAGCCGCTGGTTCTGGGTGGGGAGGATAGCTAATGAGTAGAATATTGTTGATAGTTTTTCTTACAATTTGCGTTTTAGGGAATAGTGGTTGTGATCTACTGGAAAATGCTGTCAGTAATGTAGGTGGTTGGGATTTGGGAGCTTGTATAGACGGTTATGATACATGTTGGAATTTATATTTCGACAATAGAGACCATTTTGATAATGGATTTTTGATTACCTTAGAAGAACTTTAATTAATGGCCAAAAGAAATAAAAAACAAAGTGACATTCTAGGGATTAGAAGGACAGTTTATTGTTCTGGTCCTAATTGGGAGGGGAATGGCTCTAAAACATCATCAACTTGCCCATTTCATCATTCTATGGACACAATGGCTATTAGGTATAAATGCCATAACTGTTCTGCCAAAAGAGACCCAGATCAAATACTTGCCGATGAAAACGGAATCACGAAAGAAGGACGTATAGAGGTCTAGTGAGATGAGATAATGACTGATTGGAATAAAGAACTTCAGAAAGCCACCGAGCGTATGGCAGAATTGGCTACTGCCGTAATTCGCAAAGACGGACCGCCAAGTAAACCATATTGCGTTTACAGCGAAAAAACTGGACGTAATTTTGGGTGTTATCCAAGCAAAAAACAAGCTCAGAAGAGACTTGCCGAGATAGAGAAATTTAAACATATGTCTGAAAATCAAAATAACGGTCATTGTCGTGGGTGTGATTATTAATTGGGGGTAAAATATTATGACTAAAAAGAAGCTGTCATAGAGTGTTATGAAAATGTAAGCGAACATTTGGCTGGAGATATACTCGTCTAGTTGTCCGCCAGAAATAAAAGCTCCTGAGCTATTGGCTGATGAAATTTTGTAATTTAATGTTGTTTGGGGTGAAAAATGATACTAAAACAAGAGTTAGTAAATTTTCTTAACGAAGCTCTTAAACAAGATGAAGAAGCTATAACTAGAGTATTTTTAAATATTAATATACCAGCAACCCAAGCTATGATTGATCATCCAACCGTGCAAGTTAGAGCGAATAAGACATTAAGATTGATCGGACTTCTAAACGGTCTAATCGTTGAAAATAATATCTGTATTAGAATGGTTATAGATGATACAGGGAAACGAATTATGAGATTTGAAATCGGAACTATTTACTAATTTAAGAAGGAGTCGAAAACATGGGCACAATTGATGATCTATATGTCCACTTAAGGGTATTGGCTTCCCAGGATTGTTGGCCAGATGATCCAGATTTTTGTCCTTGTGATTATTCTGGTGGCAATTTTGATGATGCCTATGAGGGTGGCCGTGAAACTGGGAAAACTATGCTTGCTAGACAATTGCTCAAAGATTTTTGGGGAGAAATGGGGCCGTAGCTCAGTTGGGAGAGCGCTTGGTTTGCAACCAGGATGTCGTGGGTTCAATTCCCACCGTGCTCCAATATATAAGGTAGTGAGAAAATAATTAACAATATTGCTTGAATGGATCGACCAGTTTATCTTAGCAAGACACCAAAGGGAGTAGATAATGGATTTTGGAAAGTTTCGCTCTGTTTTGCGTTCCGAACTTACTGTCGATAAACAATGTCTATACTGTCCTAATCCTAATATTTTGTCGTCATGCTCCTCTCATTGCGACAGATATTGGGTCACTGTCGTAGGCTTTATGTCGTTTTCTAAAGAACGTTTTGGAGAAGGAACCTTGGTTGTGGTTAGGGATGTCAGCAAGCGCATTGTTTTAGCGACATTGGATCAACTTTTTGTCTCTATAACAACATAAGAAAATCAGAAAAATAAAGTTAGGATACTGTGGAAGACTAGGTGTCGGAATGGAATATGATTTTATCAAACAGAGAGATCGGCTTGTTGAAAAGGGGTTGCTCAGATACGATGATCTAGATAATCTACGCATTTATTCTTATACCGATCGATGTAAAACTTGGGACAATTTCACGCTAAACAGTCGAGGAATTATCTTCAATCGTAAAACTGGTGAAGTAATCGCCAGACCATTTTCCAAGTTTTTCAATATGAATCAGCGAATTGAAACCCAAGAATATAACCTACCTTGGCGAGACGGATTTAGGATTTTTCAAAAACATGATGGATGGCTTGGTATTCTTTACCGTTACAATGGGCAACACAAGATAGCTACGAGAGGGTCTTTCGGCAGTTCTGGTGCTATTTGGGCTACTGAATATTTACAACAATACGATTTAACAAAATTGCCAGATGAAGTTACGTTGTTGTTCGAAATAATTTGTCCAATTACACATATAGTGGTTGACTATAGAGACAGAGAAGATTTGATTTTGCTGGCTGCTTATAATCGTCATACTGGAGAAGAATATCCTTGGAACCAAGTGGAACAGTGGAGCAAAGAATTTGGTTTTACACTGGTTGAATCATATGATCAAGATTGGTTAGGATATTGCCGAGGACAAATTAAAACAGTATCCGGCGCAAAACTCGAAGGTTATGTTATTAGATTCAATAATGGCTTACGGGTTAAGATAAAATCCGAAGATTACTTCAGAAGAAGTTATATTTTGCAACATCTTACCCCGCTGGGAATTTGGCAAATTATGGTAAACGGCAAGGTGCCAAAAGAAATTTGGGGGCAAATAGATATAGATTATCATAATTTACTAAACAATATTGCTGAAACTTTGGAAAAAAAATACCAGAAGATTAACGATGAAATTTACAAACAATTTTCTGAGGCAAAAGATAAAATGAATCTTCAAGTACATTATAAGGACAATTTGAAAAATAGAGTAGTATTTGCAAAGATCGCTAGTAGAATGAGCCACAAAGCTGCTCTATTTTCGTTATTAGATAAACTTGATAAAAGAGTGGATGAATATATTCACAGATTGATCCGTCCACACAAAAATATTATAACATGAAACCGAATGAAGAAAAGACCAGATGAAATAATTCTACTTATGCTGTCTGGCGGACTCGACAGTAGTTATCTACTATATAAATATTTAACAGAAACAGATAAACCAATTCATGTACATCACATTTCCCACCGTTGTTACATAGAACCACGATGGAAACAAGAAGACTTGGCAACCCAAAGGGTTGTTGCGTATTGTCGTAATATTCGAAATTTTGATTATTCAGAAAGTCGGTTTGATTTTCCACCGTTTCGAATAATTGGATGGGATAGCGATCTTCAATTACTAGTTGCGCAAAAAATAGGAATTAATTTAAGGGCCAAAAAAGTAAGAGTGGCAATTGGGACAGAAGCTGGACAAATATATCGTTCAGAAATAAATCGAAGAATAATGCCAGGAGGTCCGAAGGATATCTTGTGGACTGCTTTGTGTAATACCGCTCGGGGATTAAACAGAAAATTAATAAACAAAATTTCCTGCCCCCTCTTAGAGACAGGCATAGATAAAAGTGTTATATTAGCTCTGTGTCCTGAAGAATTAATAAAAATGTCTTGGTCGTGTCGTACTCCAGACAAAAAATGCGGTGAATCGTGCGGTCACTGCCATTCTTGTAAAGATTTACGATACGCTAGCAAGAGATTAAAAAAAATGGAAATATTCACAACAGAAATCCTATGCTTTGAGTGCGGACGAAGACTAGGAGTTGATTATCCTGGAAGAAAACCAGACGAAATAATTCGTTGTCCCCCCTGTCTAATAAAATTCATGAATTTGCAATCTCCAGTTTTAGTTGAATATATAGAACGATTGGACAAAACAATGATTAAATATTAGATTAAAATACATTAAAACACATAATCAGATGGTCCAGTTGGACCATCTTTTTTATTATAAATCTTGGTGTATAATTCACTATGGATGAATCCGTTGGACCTTCAATTCTACGTTGAATTGGAATTCCTTCGGCCTTATCAAAAGAAAGAGGTAAAATTATGAGCTTAGTAACTGACACGTGGGGAGCAAACAGAAATCCATCGCCAAAAGCATTTAAGATGTACAAAACACTTTCCGCTACGGCTGTTTCCGGATCGGCTGTAACTGATACGGAATCTTTTTTTAATAAAAACTGTCCTTTTCCAGTTAAAGTGGTTGGTTTTGAAATACAGTGTGTTTCTGTGTCTGGCGCTGGTTTTGATGGCAGTGGGGCTGCTATGACCGTAGCGCTTCAAAGTTCTGATGAAGTAGATGCATCTCCAGCTACCCCAACAACTGTTTCGTGGGATACTGTAGCTACTATTGATTGCTCTGGTTCTGTTTCCAATACGGATAAGAAATTACTTACAG
>Ga0307377_10004942_pt1 | contig 14422 bp, 11 predicted proteins | sample TR3MG_FD_202535 | JGI IMG/M metagenome (GOLD analysis project Ga0307377, IMG submission 202535) | Soil microbial communities from Risofladan, Vaasa, Finland - TR-3 | ecosystem: Environmental > Terrestrial > Soil > Coastal area > Acid sulfate soil | place: Finland: Risofladan, Vaasa | collected... | reverse complement strand
GACCTCGCGACCAAGGTCTTGTGGGAGTTTCCGAACAGCTCGACACCGACCGCCGTGGCGGACAACGTAGGCATGTCCTTCGGCAAACCCGTAATAGCCAAGATTGACGGGTATGGCTGGGTGGTAATGGTCACCTCGGGGTACAACAACACCGCCGGCGATGGACTGGGGCACCTGTTCGTGCTGAATGCCAAAACGGGGGCGCTGATTGCGGACGTTCCTACCTCGGCCGGGACCGCTGCTTCCCCCTCGGGGCTGGGGCAGATTTCGGCTTTCGCGGCGAACGCTCAGGTGGACGCCACTACCAGCGCTGTTTACGGTGGGGACCTGCTGGGCAACGTATGGCGGTTCAATCTTTCAGGGAATGATTCGACCTGGACGGCGGTCAAGCTTGCCAGTTTGGCGGACGCGTCGGGCAATCCCCAGCCCATCACCACGGCGCCAGAGCTCTCGAACATCACCACGAACGCGGGGAAAAAGCGCATCGTTCTGGTGGGCACGGGAAAGCTGCTGTCAGCCGCGGACATGGCAACAACGTCCGTTCAAAGCTTCTACGGGCTCGTGGACGACATGACGTCGACCCCGCTCATCGCGTCGCCGGTAAGGGCGGCTCTCGGTCAGGATACGGCCACCATAAACGGGACCAAGCGCGTGATTACCGGGACCGTTGACTACGCCACGCAAAAAGGCTGGTACGTCGACTTGCCCGGAACAGGGGAACGCATATCGACTGACCCCATCGGGGCGTTCGGGGCCATTATGTTCACGTCGAATCAGCCGTCGACAGCAGGCTGCGCGAGCAATTCCTACCTGTACGCTATCAGCATGGTGACCGGTACAGAGCTGCCGCCCCCGGTCGGCACAACGGCCGTGGGGGGCCAGCTTATCGGAAACGCGCTGGCCAGCCGGCCGGTGGTGGTCGTGACCAGCACCGGCCAGGTACGCGTGCTCGCCCACGAGTCCAATAACACGGTGGCCAACGTCGCGCCTCCAATTTCTGCGAGTAATCCGGCCAAGCGGGTGGCATGGAAGGAAATCAGCCGCTGATATCGTTCATCGACCGTGCTCCGGTTCAGGGTTGCGCCATGCCAATACTGCCGACAGTAACAGCTGGAAGAACCGCAACCAGGGCAAACAATCACGCGCTCGCGGTCAGTGCCGCACCAGCTTTCGGGCAATGCACAAATCCGCTTTTACACCCCAGAGAAACAATGTCATGTATATCCTGTTCATAGTGCTGATCGCCGGCGGGCCGCTGCTTGCAGTTGCCTTCGCCGCAAGCCTGGTCGGGCTGCGCTTGCCGCGGTCGCATATTCCATCGGTGATCAGCCGCCCTACGAGCGATGAGCTTGAAGCAATGCATTTGACTGCACGGAACGCGGCGGAGCGGCGTAAGTCGCTAAACCAGATGTCGGAAAGCGATCACCGCACGCCGGCGCTGTCAGGCGGCACATGGAGGAAAGTGTTGGGCATGCCTCTCAGCGAACACCGCCGCTCGGTGGCACATCGCGCCTACAGAAGGCTTGCCCGTGCCAATCATCCGGACCGCAACGGCTCGAACGAGGCCATGCAAGTGATCAACGATGCGTGGCTACAAGCCAAGAAGGAATTGGTTCTGCCATGACGAATTCGCACCAACGACGGACCATCCGGCAACACCGTTATGTGGCGCGGCATGTTGCGATTGACCGACATCCAGGGCGGCTACACGCTTGCGGCAAACGCTGTCGGGAATTGCACGATTCGCCGGACGCTTGCACGGATGCTGTCCGGGTGCTGATCGAAGAACTCCAGCCCACATGGCGTTTTCCCTTCGGGGTTCCTGCTGCTCGCGGCCGTGCAATGTTCTGGCCCCTGCGGGTTGACCACAGCAGGCTCCGCGGCACTTACGAGTCAAAATGCCTGCGAACCCCGTTCTTGACCTGGTAAAGGGCCAATCCAGGCCGCCTTTTCATCACTGCGATAAAGGTCATGATGAGCCAGCCCCCGCCGGTCCACGCGACAAGCAAGCTCAAGCCAAAGAAGCGCATATTCCAGCCGAAGCCGCGCACGGCCAGAACGATAGACGGCACGGCGCCGATGACAAGGTAAACCAGCAGAAATTGCCCCCAGCTATGAAGCATCGAGCTATACATTCTCAATTGCTTTCCCGACGAGTGATCCTATGGCGTATCGGCGCGAATGTCGAGGTGCTGATATTCACCTGTCGACGGCCGTCTCGAATTGACCCACTTAATGGGGTAATTTGCATTGAGATCTGCCCCACATTTGATTCACAGTAACGCGTGAAATAGTGCAACACTCCCCACTGGAGCTCGACAGTGCCCGAAGCATACTACGTACAAGCGTGTGCTCCAGGGAATAAACCTCTACACAATCCTATTTTCAGCATATCCATTAGACCGTTTCCGCATCCAAGAGGCACCGATCGGGTTACGTCTTTGAGTACAGCAACTTTCCCATCCCGTCGAGCGCATCGGTTACCGTCGTCGACACGCCCAGCGTTTTGGCGTTCAGTACCGCCGGCTGAGTGACATAATAGTCTTCGAGAGTGCTGGTAAGGTGTACGTCAAAACTCGCGCTGGCTCCGGCCGCGAGCCCGGACTGACCAAGGTAAATTGACTGTTTGACCCCCCTGATCCTGTCGTTCTGCCCTGGCACGTAGACCGTTGATTCTATATCCACCATCCCAAGCGTATACGATGTCTTGTTGTGGATTGTCCCACGAAGTGCCCACCCCAGCTTGCCGAAACTGTCTCGCTCCTTGACGATAATGACGTTCGACATACTTACGAGCGAGTTGGGCGCGAACTTGAACCCGTCGCCCTCGAGATACCCGCGGCCGGCAGGCTTGTAGACGTCTGTAGTCAGCTTCGTATCGGTGGAGTGATCCTTACCCATTCCGTCCGTAACTTCCGTAAGGGTCACCACCGCGCCGAGTGAAGATGCATTGACAACATCAGGCAACCGCAGCTTCTCCTCACTGAAATCGGAATCGCCTGGCGTAATGGAAAACCGCCGCGTTTGCCCCGGAGCGAGACCGCTGTCGCCGAAAAACCAATTGAGCGTAACGCGCCTAATAGCCTGCGCATGACCGGGCACGTAGACGCTTGCATTACCACTCAGAACGGAAATTGTAACGCCGGTGAGGTTCTTGACCGCGCCGGTAAGCACCCATTTCTTGCCACCAAAATCTCCTGCGGTCTGCTTTGCTTGAAGGTCGACGAAGGAAACAACCGCGTTGTGTTTCACATACACAGCATTCCCCAGTTGGGCCTCACGCAGTATCAGTGGAACAGCGTGTGCCACCGAAGCCGGTGCGGCATGTCTTACGGCAACAGGTGCTGTCGGATCGGGACGTTTCGCTCGACCCCCTACCATCGGTGCAGACTTCGCGCGCACAGATGCGGGGGCTAGCAAGTGAGTGGCCACGCTCAGTTGGGTAGATGGTGGTGTCACGGCATGCGAAAGCGAGTGCTCTACGGTGTGCGCCACCGGCGCCGCCGTAGGATTTCTTACACCGACGGGTGCCGCCCGTACAGCGCTTGCGCGCCCGGACGCGGGAGTTGGTTCGTCATGCGTTAGGACGTTTGAAGCGAACACAATTACGAGTACCAGTATCGCGATAAACACGGACCTGACAAGCCTCAACAGCGTCATAGGCGCGGTCTTGACAGCTGTGGGAGACTTTACTTCCCAGCGGTTAGTCCTCGTCTCGGCAGCGGATGCATCAACCCCGGTGTCAACTTCACGCGTGGGACGCTCCTTGTTAATGACCTCATTCAGCCAGGTCACCGCCTGCTCGCAGGCCTGGTTGAAGTCTTCCATGTCCTTGGGAGGCTTAGCGTTGTGGGCAACGTCGTTACGCACCTTAACGATAAACCACAGCTTGCTTACCAGCCGATCCGGCAGACGGTCTTGTACACTTTTAAGTTTCTGGCCGAGGCCATCGCCTTCCGCGCCCATGCCATCAGCGAGCATCATTTCGAGCTTTGCCCCCCAATCGATGACCACTCCAAGGCGTGCGTGATCAATAGTTTGCATGTTGTTTTCCTTACCGCTTCGATTTATTGATTTCGGCACTGATACTTTTATCGGACAAGGCGATGTCTCCCTAAAGCCACGACAACAAAAGCTATTGAAAGAACACGCATAGCGGCTTCTGCAAAATAGATGAGCCTAATTCTCACGATTCCGTTGTTCGGTCGACGGTCCTACCCCTATGCGCATTTATGCTGGCGACCGCTTCGTCCCTGATCCCGCCTGCATGGCAAAAGCTTACGCAAGCGCACGCCCCGGCACAGCGGAAGAAACCTTAAGGAAAATGTAGAATTTTCGACAGGCGCGAGCGCCATCGCGCCGATGAGCACGTCGATAAAGTGAGTTCGCATGATGTACGCCCCCTCTCATTTCAAATCGCGCAAGAAGGGCAGCGCTGCGGGTAAGCCTGCTACGGAATGACGGCCTTCGTCGACCGGCAACCCCGCCGCCGTGCGCTCATGTCGAGCGTTTAGGCCGGTAGTTTTGCGCCGCTACCTTTCAATAGCATTGCCCTTGCTTTTCAATTTAACGGCCGCGTATCGCGAAAGTAAATAGACCAAACGGATATTTGTTGAAATTTTACGAATAGGCCTGTGCTAATGCCTGGAGCAGGTCTAAGCGATGGCCTAGTCTTATGGAGGCGAACGGGCAGGCGGCTACAGTCGATCGCGATGGCGCCTGACCGCGCCGCTCAGATGGTGCGGCAAGCGCAAGGCTGCCGCACCGACAGGTTCGCGCTATCGATCGCCGGACAGCACAAACCCGGCCCAATAGAACGGATCCGGCGAGCTTGCCATCACAGTCAGCTTCGCCTGCCGCAGGGCCTCGGCCTTGCCCTGCCCGGCCGCCAACCCTTGATAGAAGGCGACCATCAAGTCCCTGGTCTGTGCGCTGGGGACGGACCAGAGGGAGGTAATGGTGGATCTGGCACCGGCGTATTCGAGCGCGCGGCTCAGACTTGCCACCCCCTCACCTACGTCAATCGCGCCGTTGCCCGTGTCGCAGGCGGACAGGACGGCGAGATCCGTCCCCGAGAGATTCAACAGTTCTAGCTGACTGGCGAAATATATGCCCTGATATCCTGTGGACGCTAGCGCCTGGTTCGCTCCGGCCAGCGCCAGTCCGGCCGATAGATCGGAATATTCGAGCGCGATCGTGCGGCCACGCGCTTTTGCTCCGGCAGCCGAATACGCTATTATCGGGTCCTCCAGGTAGAACCCATGCGTAGCCAGGTGCAGATAACGCGGCGAAGCGTGCGCAGCGAGCGCGGCGGCGCTCGCATCAGCACCCGAAAGCAGCGTGGTCTTGACGCCCATTTTGGCGCTGAGAATCTTCGCGACCGCGCGCCCCTCGTCCAGGGTCTCCGGAAGCGGCGCAAAGTGCTCCTGACCCATGGCAATCCCGTCGGCGCCGCGCAACTGCGCCAGAGCGCCGCCATGGCTGCCCGGTAATGCTTCGCCGTAGTCCGGTGCGGCCATCACCAGGGCGGCGCCGGAGGCGGCCGCCGGCGGCGTGGCGCCTGCGAGCGCGCGCGGTGAAACGATGTTACGGATGGTCGCTTTCTCGATCAGGAATTTTCCGGAGGAGTCCGCCAACGCCGCGAACGGCACCAGATTCAGCATGCCATCCGGATCCACCGCGATTTCCGTGATCGAAAGCGGGTCAGAGAGCAGCGGACTGAAGATGCGCTGGTAGAGCTGCGAGGCGACGGCCAGAAAGTCGCCGGCGCCCGGCGGGTTCCCCTGCTGCGGGCCGATCGCCGCGCGCAGTCGCTGAACCAGCGTGTCTATATTGTCCTCGTCGCCGATGTCGACGATCGACGTGGCCCCTGCCGCATTGACGCTGTATGCCGCGTAGCGCGCCGGCAGCGGCTTCTTGTTGCGCAGGTCGAACGGCGTATATTGAACGAACCCGACGAGCGTTTCGCCTTTGAGCCGGGCGCGCACTTCACGCAGTAGCTGGCTGCCATCGTCGAGTACGATCCCGGGCAGCCTCGCTCCCACGAGGGCTTGCAGCTTGTTGATCGTCTCGATCCGCCGGTTGGCGAGCTGCACGCGGCGCATCATTTCGGCATTGACGTCGGTTGACGGGGCCTGAGTCGCGTCAAGCTCGATCCGGCGAAGCTCGTCCATCAATTTTCCCGCCTCGGCCCCGCCGGACTGCTCGATGGCGCGGTTGCGCTTGGCGATGAACTCGCTGACCATGCCCTTGGTGTCAAAAATGCGGCCGACGGCTTTCTGCTCCCAGTCCTGCGGCTTGGCGCGCGCCTGGAGGAATGCGTCCAGGTACAGGCCCAGGATGCGGCGGCGGCTCTCGAACAGCGGCGCCATCAGCTCGGGAGAAACGCCGCAGGCAAAACCCTGCAGGCGCTCTGAATTGAGCTTGAAGGCCGCGTCGAAGGCCGCTTCGGCTTCGGCAGTCATCCCCAGCTTGGCGAAGTAGCCGCCGAACCAGGCTTCCTCCCATTCGAGCTGCACATTGCCCCGCAGCGCGCCATAGCCGGGCTGCGCGGCGCCTTGACCCGCAGAATTTCCGGTCAGATTCTTCCATTGGGCAAACTCGCCGTCATACAGCGCCTTCAGCTTTTCTGCATTGCCTTCGGTGAAGTAGAGTTCGGCAAGCGCGCTCAGCGGCCCGATCAGGTTATCGCGACGGTATTGCGCAGCGCTCGCTCCGGCGCCCTGGACAAGCTGACCCGAAGTGTCGGCAACCGAGACGCTCGGCATCGCGCCCGCCATTTGCGCTGCCGCATTGAGCGCATTCCTCAGCGGATTGATTGCGTCGAACATGCTCGTCCCGCCAGCTCCGCCACCTTGTGCGCCGCCGGCAAGGTCGATCTGCGCTTGCACGCCTTCGCGCAGCATGCGCTCCGCCTCGTCCTGGTTGCCTGCGCGCATCTCGAGTTCTCCCCAATGCCCCAGAACGGTGACCGCTTCGACCAGCCCTGCTGGACCGAGGGCGCGTATTTGCGGCATCAGCTCCGCGTAGATCCGTCGCGCCTCCGCGTCCTCGCCCGCCGCCTCGTAGGCCGACGCAAGTGCCATTTTGATCGGCATGAATATTCGTACCCCGCCAGGCATGCGGGCCATCATCGACGACTTGTCCAGCACGAGCTTGTAAAGTTCGATCGCTCGGCGCGGCTTGCCCCCTTCGAGGTTCAGATGGGCGGCATAACGCGCGGACTGCTGCAGGTAGGGATTGGGGCCGATGGCCGAGGCGAATCCGCCCAATTGCTTGTCTGCCTCGACCTGTGCCTCGGCTGCGCGAATCGCCCCCTGGATATCGCCCACCGACTCCAGCGCCTGTGCGCGCTGGAGCGAGGTGCGATCGACCGTCGTTCGGCCAAGCCCGGGAATCGTCAGGCTTCGCAAAAAGCTGAATTGCGCCGGCGCACTGACGGGAAAGAGTATAGCGATGCAGACAGCGCAAATACGCCCGCACCGTTGAAGCTTGATCAGATCAGAATAATCCATTGCCGCTATCTCCGGTTATCGACCACCGGTGGGAGAACCTGACGCATCAGGGTTTCTGCGCCCATCGCGCCCAGCCACATCGCATACAGACGCCGGTCCGCCATGGGCGCATCGGCGCGCGGCCGCTGCGCAACGACGAACGACTCTTCGTCAGCCGACAGGGTGGTGAAGCGCGCCGTCCTCACCGCCTTGGCGCCGTTGGGTCCTTGCCATTCGATCAGCCACGAATAGCGTGCCCCCTTTCTCAGGCGAACGTCCTCGGGCAACACCAGGCTTTGGTCGTTGCATAGGGTCTCGAAAATCGTGGATCCCGTGTCGTCGAACAGGCGGAACTTGTAGCCGGCTCGGCGCAACTGTTTTGGCCACGAAAAGCGCACGTCGGCGGCGAGTACCTTTTCGTCCTCCGGCACGAGCGCCTGCGCCTCGTCCGGCGCGGAGCTTTTGGCCGAGCGCAGCACGACGCCGCCCAGGGTTTTTTCTGTGTCTGGATCAAGCCGAGGGAACCTAGCCTGTGGGCGTGTGGCGGTAACGGATGTCTCTCTCCCCTTGATGACGACGACTCTGTTTGGATAGACCATGAACTTACCCGGCCCGGCAACAATGACCTTCTGCTCGCTTCCGGGCAGGAACATCGTGACCGAGGCCTTTTTCTCCAACGTGAGGACCACATCCGGCCCCAGTATCGTCGCGGGCTTCAGTGGCGCCCCTGCGCTAAGAGCACGACCACTGACGTCAAGGACCCATCCGCCCGATCTCCAATTTTCCTGCGCTCTGGCGGCGCCGACGGAAAACATCAGGATCGCAAACAACGCAACCTGCCATTGACGCACATACAAATACTGGAATGCCTTGCCGGTTTTCATTTCTAGTCGCCCTCAGGCTGCGATCGGTGCAGCACCATAAAGCTTGACGTTTCCGTGCTTTTGAAGACGCTGTTCGCCAAGGTCCACGAAGCGACTGCGCTCCGTTTCCGATAGATTTGCCTGTAGCCAGGCCCCCTGCTCGACCAGCAGCCCATAGGGCACTTCCTTGCAGTATTCCTGGATGTGCGCAGCCAGATTGACGCCAGCACCGATCACGGTGTAGTCGTGACGCTCAGGTGATCCGATATTTCCGATGATTGCTTCGCCCTGCGCGATACCAATTCCGATCGCGATTGGCGCAAAACCGTCCTTACCCAATTCCCCGTTAAGCCGCTCCAGGCTGTCCGACATTGCAAGCGCGGCCTTGATCGCGCTTCGATCGTGGTTCGCCAAGGGAAGAGGGGCGCCGAAGAATGCCATCAGGCCGTCACCGCGGAATTTGTCCACGGTGCCACCGTGATCGTGAATCAGGCCCGTCATGACGGTGAAATATCGGTTCAGCAGATCCACCACGAGCTCTGGTGGGTGTTCGACACTGAACTTGGTGAATCCGCGGATGTCGGCAAACAGGAACGAGAGCGGTATTCTCCGGCTGCCAAACTCCTCTTCCAGTCGCCCCTCCAGAATCGTATCGAGGATGGCGGGGCTGACGTAGCCTGAGAACATGCGCCGCAGGCGCAACTGCTCGCGAAAATGCTGCCACAAGGCCGTCAGGACAACTGTGGCAAGCGCAATGAAGGCCGTTGCCAAAGCGGGCGTCACCGACAACCATATTCCGTATCGCAGGGCGACCAGTCCGCCGCCTAGCGCGATTCCTGCTGCGGCCGCCGCAGCGAAAGCAACCCGCCACGCGCTGCCGCGAACTGCCCAGAGCCCAAACGCGGTAGCGAGCCCCAGAAGAGCCGCGCCCCAGGGAACCGGCGTAATCATGCGCCCGGCGAGCAAGGAACGCACGGCCTGTGCATTTAGGAGCACGCCCGGGGCCGCCACAGAAGTCTCCCACGCGGCGAGATTGACGGGCTGTCGTACGCGATCCTCATAGGGCAGGACACTGCCGATGAATACGATCTTTCCGCCAAACTTTGCGGCGAGCGCATCTCGGTTGCCCGCGCGCGCCCAGGCGGCAACCTTCCATGCGGGGGTATAGGTGTACCGCTCGCCCAAGGAATAGTCGACGATCCCATCGCGAGGGACGGCCCCAACAGCCCTCGCAACCACTCCGGCAAACGTCGGCACCCGCGCGCCGTCAATGCCTAGTGCTTCGTTGAACCGCCGTACATATCCGTCCGAATCAACCAGCCAGACTATCGTTCCGGCCGCACCGGCTGCAGCCATAAAGAGCGGGTGCGGCAGCCGCGGCGTTCCGTCGGCATTCGCAGCAGTGGCGAGGATGACCGGGCTTCTAGTGCGCAATTTGACCAGCGCGCGCGCAAGCGCCTCAAGGCCGCCGGGCAGAATATGCGCGTAGTCATTTTGTGGCAGCACCAGATCCACCGCCACCGCGCGCGGCTTTGCCAACGCAAGCGCGTCCAGAATCTGCGCAAACTGACGATGCCAAAGGGCGAGTGGCATGCCGGCCTCCTTCATCGACTGTTCGTCGATTCCAACAATGGCGATGTCGTCGGCGCCCCTCGCTGGAAACAGGTCGCGCAGCACCCGGAACTCGTTGTTCAGCCATGCCAAGTCCAGGCGCTCGAGAAACGATACCCGAGCCACGGCAAATCCGAGCAGAGCGATCAACATTGGCGCACCAATTCCAAGTCCCCATTTGCGCCATGAAGGCCCTGGCACTACCATCGCGCCGGCAGTGGGCGGTGGAGCACTACGCGCTTTTTCTGGTAGCTCAGATAGCCGCCCTTTCTGAGCTCCTTGAATATCTTGGACACCATATCGCGCGAGGTTCCGATTCGATCGGCAAGATCCTGCTGGCTCATCGCCTCGGGAATTACCTTTATGCCGTCTTCCGCAACGGCTGTTTCCCGCAACAGCGCGACCAGCCGTTCGTAAGCCGACTCCAGCGCGAGGCTGCGCGCGTGACTCGTGGCATGTCGGCTGCGTCGGATCAGAGTCAGAATCAGTCCGAAGGCGAAATCCGGGTCGGATTTCACTAGGCCCCGAAATGCATCGAGAGGCACGTTGGCGCAGACCGCCTCAGTCACCGCCTCAGCCGACGCGCTGCGCGGGTCGCCGTCAATCGCCATTTCCCCGACGATTTCGCCGGGGCCGTAGATGTCGAACAGGTATTCCTTGCCATCCGGGTCGCTGCTGAAAATCTTCAGCTTGCCCGACAGCACGATGTACAAGGACGTGCCAGGTTCACCCTCTGCTATCAGGATCGTGCGCTTGGGGTAGCGGCGAACGACCCCGGAACGCGCCAGCGCCTCCAGTGCAGGTGGCAGCTTACCGAGCAGTTCTTCCACGTTCGATATGGTCATTTTTTTCCCCGTGTTCCGCCGGAGCAACGATGAAGACGCTGCCATCGGTATTCATCGGCTCATTTGCCAATTACTTGAGCACCGCGGAAAACGGAATATTCGACAAATCCAACATGGACTATTCCATCGGCGAAATGCGTGCTGCCGAATATATTTAGGCCATGGACCAAGTGCCAACTGTCGAACAAGTCAACAATCGGGAAGGAGTGCCAACATGAAAACGTCCACCGCTATAGTCGTCGCCGCGATTCTCGCGTCGACTACGGCACAGGCTGATAGCCTGTCCCAAGCCGCAACCCATCTTAACATGACACCTGCCGGGGGTATATGCATGGCACCAGCCGCGCTGGCAAAGGTGCTGGAAAGCGCCCACCAAAGCGCCGCATTAAGTACCGGCACATATATATCCAACCGCCAGTGCCTCGATCTTCAACGCGTCGTGTTCGGCCAGCGGAGCGCGACAACGCATCTGCCGTTCGGCGCTTACTCCCCGCTCGAAAAGATTCGCGCCACGGTGCGCTTTTCACAGCAGATCTGCGAATTGGAAGGCAGCGCACGCGTCGCGGTCTTTGCCACCGAATCAGTCGTCTCATACAAACGTTGTCGGGCTGCCTTCTGAACTGCGGAAACCGTTGCCCTGCATTGGAAATCCATCTGTTGCCTTTCTCTTTGGAAAAATCATGACAAAAAGGCGTAGTTCCATTCAAATGTGGCTTGTCGGATTATTGGCAAGTTTCCTCGTCGGATGCGCAAGCGTTCCAATTCCGAAGTTGGACAAGTCGCAGACGCCCAGCCCGAAGGATATTGCGGCGGTCAGGCAGGATATCGACGGCTCAGAGCATGCGGCGGCCGTATCCTGGAGGATGGCTGTTTCCGGTCGCGAGTATTGCGGCGCGTTCGCAGAGAACCTGTTGCCGTTCACCTTCGGGGCCGTGCCGCCACTGACCCCAGCGGGTGAGAAACTCGCATATTGGAAAACCTACCACATTGAAGAAGGATCCCTATATATAACCGGTGTGCTGGACCCAGACGTAAGTCCAACACTGAAGTACGACCGAGTCGTTGCCATCGGGACAACGCGACTTCCCGAGCCGCTAAGCGGAAACGTGTTGGAGTTGTTACGAGCCGAAGCCGCGCGCGGCTCGCTGTCCTTGACACTAGCGCGCGCCGGAAAAGTGAGCATTCCCCTCAAGAAGGGTTGCCGCGGGTACTTTATGCTCGTTCGCTCGGACAAACCAATGGCCACCGTTAGCGGAAATACCATCGTGATGAGCACCGGTCTTTCGCGCTATGCAAACAGCGACGATGAACTGGCTTTTTTGATAGGTAGGGAGTTGGCGCTCAATAACTCCAAAGCAGTCAGGAACATCAAAGCCGCCGCATATGCGACAGCCTTCGTTACGGGGCTGCTACGCGCGGTCATCCCATTGCCGCTGCCGTTTGGCAGTACCGGAATGATGGTCGCGTCAGCCGTGCAATCTTCCTATGATGGCGACGCCGACCGAGGGTCGTTCGCATTGATGTTGAAGGCTGGATACGATCCTAGAGTTATCCCTGCGTTCTGGTCGAGATTGGATAAGGGCGCGAAGGCCGACCGCAGGGCGCAATCACGCTCAGAAGAGCGCACGAAAGCATGGGTCAAAATGATCGCCGCAGTCCCAAAGAGCACGTTCGACCAACCGGTTGCGGCACGGCAAAGGCGCAAGTCGAAAGCGAGCGTCAATGCCCCCACCGACATGGCAATCCATGCGATTGCTCAATCGGGCGCCGTCGCCGATAAGCACCTTCCGGCAACGAAATGACTGGTCAATGCAACACGATGTTTGGCTGCAACTATGGCGTGGCGCCGAATATCAGCGCCCTTTCCACTCCGGCTTGCGCTTCGCTACGAAAGCGTCGATGCCTTCGCGCGCGTCCTCGGTGATCATGTTGCAGGCCATGACCTCGCTCGCCAGGTCGTAAGCCTCCTCCAGCCCCAGCTCGAGCTGCCGGTAGAACGCTTGCTTGCCGAGCTTGATTGCGACCGGCGTCTTGGCGAGGATCGAGTCGGTCAATTTCCTGATCTCGGCGTCGAGCTGCTCCGACGGCACGACGCGGTTCACCAGGCCGCGCGCGAGCGCCGATTGCGCGTCGATGAAATCGCCGGTGAGCAGCATTTCCAGCGCCTGCTTGCGCCCCAGATTGCGCGCGAGGCCAACCGACGGCGTGGAGCAGAACAGGCCCAGGTTCACGCCCGAAACGGCGAAGCGCGCGTTGTCGGAAGCCACCGCGAGGTCGCACATCGAAACCAGCTGGCAGCCCGCCGCCGTGGCGATGCCGTGCACACGCGCGATCACCGGCTGCGGCATGCGCACCAGCTTGAGCATGAGCTCGCTGCACTGGCGGAACAGCGACTTCTGGAATTCCTTGCTCGCGTCGGAGCGCATTTCCTTCAGGTCATGCCCGGCGCAGAACGCCTTGCCGGCACCGGCGATGATCACCACGCGCACGCCGTCATCGGCGGCGATGCGGTCGAGCTCGGCCTGCAGCTCGCTCATCAGCGCCTGCGACAGGGAATTGAACTGCGCCGGTCGGTTGAGCGTCAGCGTGACCACGCCGCCATCGTCGCGCCGCAACAATAGGGGCTCTGCCGCCACTGCCTGGGTATTTGCATTCATCGTCGTGTCTCCTCTGCTGTTCTAATCGATCGCCTGCGCCGACTTCGCCTTCTGGCGCAGCACGAACTTCTGGATCTTGCCGGTCGAAGTCTTGGGCAATTCGCCGAACACCACGGCGCGCGGCACCTTGAAGCGCGCCAGATGGCCGCGGCAATGCTCGATGATTTCCTCCGCCGTCGCCTGCGCGCCGGGCTTGAGCTCGACGAATACGCAGGGCGTCTCGCCCCATTTCGGATCGGGCCGCGCCACCGCCGCCGCGGCGAGCACCGCCGGATGGCGATAGAGCGCCTCCTCGATTTCGAGCGAGGAAATATTCTCGCCGCCGGAGATGATGATGTCCTTCGAGCGGTCCTTGATCTTGATATAGCCGTCGGGCTGCATCACCGCCAGATCGCCCGAATGGAACCAGCCGCCGGCGAAGGCCTCGGCCGTCGCCTTGGCGTTCTTCAGATAGCCCTTCATGGTGATATTGCCGCGAAACATGATTTCGCCCATGGTCTCACCGTCCGCAGGCACCGGTTTCATGGTCGCGGCGTCCATGACCGTCAGTCCCTCCTCCATCAGGTAGCGCACGCCCTGGCGGCCATTGCGCTCCGCGCGCTTGCCCACGTCGAGCGCGTCCCACTCGCCGTGCTTGGCGCACACCGTCGCCGGCCCGTAGGTTTCGGTAAGACCGTAGATGTGCACCAGGTCGAAGCCGATTTTCTCCATGCCCTCTATCATCGCCGCCGGCGGCGCCGCGCCGGCCACCATTGCCGACACCTTGTGGGCGATGCCTTCGCGCAGCTTCGGATCGGCGTTGATCAGTCCGGTGTGCACGATGGGCGCGCCGCAATAATGCGTGACCCCGTGCTCCTCGATCAGCCTGAAAATCTGCACCGGGTCGACCTTGCGCAGACAGACGTTGACGCCGGCATTGGCGGCCATCGTCCACGGAAAGCACCAGCCGTTGC
>Ga0307377_10004940_pt1 | contig 14429 bp, 9 predicted proteins | sample TR3MG_FD_202535 | JGI IMG/M metagenome (GOLD analysis project Ga0307377, IMG submission 202535) | Soil microbial communities from Risofladan, Vaasa, Finland - TR-3 | ecosystem: Environmental > Terrestrial > Soil > Coastal area > Acid sulfate soil | place: Finland: Risofladan, Vaasa | collected... | reverse complement strand
GACGACGGAGTCGTCCGTGTCGTCGTCGGACGTCGTGGGACCGGCCGCTTCGCCATCCGTGTCACCCGTCTTGGTCGTCGACGGCGCCACCAAGTTCTTTGGACCAGTGAAGGCCCTGATCAACGGATCGATCACCCTATTCCCCGGTGAGGCGCACGCGCTCTTGGGTGAGAACGGCGCGGGAAAATCGACGCTGGTCAAGATCTTGGCCGGCGTGCACAACGCCGACGGAGGTCACGTCACTCTGGAGGGGAAGCCGGTGAGGTTCTCCAATCCCATCGACGCTCGCGAGGCGGGTGTCTCGGTGATCTACCAGGAACCCACATTGTTCCCCGATTTGAGCGTCGCCGAGAACATCTTCATGGGCCGTCACCCACTGCGCTCGGGACGGCGAATCGACCGTTCCGAGATGATGGTTCGCTCGAAGGAGGTGTTCGAGCGACTGGGTGTTCAGATGTCGCCCAGCCGGGTGGCGCGAGGCCTCTCGGTCGCCGACCAACAGATCGTCGAGATCGCCAAGGCGATCTCCTTCAACGCCAAGATCATCATCATGGACGAGCCGACGGCAGCCCTGAGTGACGTCGAGGTTCAGCGACTATTCGACGTCGTGGTCACCCTGCGCAAGGAGGGGACGGCCGTCATGTTCATCTCGCATCGACTCGAAGAGGTTTTCGCGATGTGCCAACGCGTGACGATCATGCGTGATGGCGCCTTCGTGAAGACGGCGCCCATCGAGGACCTCACCATCGACGAGGTGATCTATTCGATGGTGGGCCGTGACATCGTCTCGTTGTACGGGGACCATGCCCGCTCGCCCGGACTCAATGTCCTCGAAGTCGAGCACCTGACCCGCGAGGGCGTGTTCACCGACATCTCCTTCAACGTCAGGGCGGGCGAGATCGTCGGATTGGCCGGTCTGGTCGGAGCGGGTCGTACGGAAGTGGCCCGCGGCATCTTCGGTATTGACCGTGTCGACGCGGGAAGGGTGCGGCTTCTGGGTCAGACCTTGAAGTCGGGCTCGCCGCTGGCGGCGATGAGGGCCGGCATCGGCTTCGTCCCCGAAGACCGTCGCCAACAAGGGCTCGTGATGGAGATGGCGATCGACCGCAACGCCGCACTCGCCTCGATCCACGAGCTCAGTCGATTCGGGCTCATCCGCAGGGCGTCAGAGCGCAGACTCGCGGCGGAGTGGGCGGCGCGTCTGCAACTCAAGTACGGCCGCTTCTCCAATCCCGTCAAGACATTGTCGGGAGGTAACCAACAGAAGGTGGTCCTCGCGAAATGGCTCTCTCGCCGACCGCGGTTGCTCATCATCGATGAACCCACCCGTGGCATCGACATCGGGACCAAGGCCGAGGTGCACCGACTCCTGGGCGAGCTCGTGGAACAGGGCATCGCCATCTTGATGATCTCCTCAGAGATGCCCGAGGTCCTCGGAGTGGCGGATCGGATCCTGGTGCTGCACGAGGGTCGACTGTCGGGCGAATTCTCTCGCGAGGAAGCTGACGAGGCGTCCATCATGCGCGCCGCCGCTGGTCAATTGAAGGTGGGTGCGATTTGAGCATCCTTGAGAATCGGGCGATGGGCGTGTCGGCTCGATCGAACCTGGTGTCGGCGATCCTTCGTTTCCGAGAGTTGGCCATCGTCGTGGCCGTCGTCATCGTCTTCTTGTTGACCTACTTCAAGAATCCGTCATTCGCCAGCGTCGCGTCGGTGCAGCAGATGTTGGCCGGTCCGGCAATCATCATCATGCTGGGCGTCGGCGAGACGCTGGTGATCGTCACGCGCAACGTGGACCTCTCCGTGGGCTCGGTGCTGGGACTCTCCGCGTTTCTGGTGGGTGACCTCTTCGCGCACTATCCCCACATGCCTGTCATCGTCGCGCTCCTCGCCGGCCTGCTCATCGGCCTGGCCTGTGGGGTGGTGAACGGAGCGATCGTCGCCTACGCGCGCGTGCCGGCGCTGGTGGTCACGCTCGGCATGCTCTACATCATCCGGGGCGTGGACGCGGTCATCGACAACGGCGTGCAGATCGAACCGAGCCAGATACCCCAGTCGTTCGTCAATCTGGGTGCGGGCACGATCTTGGGCGTCCCCATCCTCTTCATCATCGCCGCCGTGGTGGTGGCCGCGGTGGGCTACGTGATGAGGACCTTTCGACCCGCTCGCGACCTTTACGCCATCGGGTCGAACCCTGACGCGGCGGTTCTCGCCGGTGTGCGCGTGCCGCGGCGGATCTTCAGTGCCTTCGCCATCAGTGGAGCGCTCGCGGGTTTGGGCGGTGCACTCTGGCTCGCCGAGTTCGCCACGGTGGCTTCGACCGCCGGGACGGGTTACGAACTCAACGTTGTGGCGGCGTGCGTCGTTGGAGGCGTCGCCATCTTCGGCGGTAGCGGCACCGTCCTCGGTGCGGCGCTGGGGGCGTTGCTCTTGAACACGATTGACCAGGCGCTCGTCGCGGCGCGTGTGTCCTCGTTCTGGAATCAGGCGGTGGCCGGACTGCTGTTGCTCGTGGCCATCGCCTTCGACCGCTACGTCTCGCTGCGCGCCGAACGCATCTTGCGAGTGGAGGGTGCACACCATGACAACGTCTGAGATGGCTCTGAACGCCGACACCCTGAGCGAGACGCGATCCCTGCAGTCGTGGTTGCGGTCGGCGGTGCGTTGGGAGTCGGGGCTGGTCGTGCTCTTCGTGGTGAGTCTGGTCTACGGCTCGTCCGTCTCGAGCTACTTCTTCAACGTGCAGACCTTCTTCTTCGCGGGGCTCAACTTCGGTGAGATCGCGATCATGGCGCTGCCCATGACTCTCATCATCATCACCGGCGAGATCGACCTCTCGGTGGGCTCCATGTTGGGACTGTCGGCCAGTATCCTCGGCTACCTCTTCATGCACGGATGGAACATCTGGTTGGCGATGGCCGTCTGTCTGCTGGTGGGTATCCTCGGTGGCGCGCTCAACGGGCTGCTCGTGACGACCCTGGGCCTTCCATCGATCGCGGTGACCATCGGGACCCTGACGCTCTATCGCGGGATCGCGCTCATCGTCCTGGGCAGCAACACCGCGGTCGGGTTTCCTGCCTCGTTCACCAAGATCAGCTTGCCCATTGGCAACACTCACATCGCCTACGACTTCGCGATCTTCGTGGTACTGGCCATCATCTTCGGCGTCGTCCTGCACATGACACCCGTGGGGCGTTCCATCTACGCCATTGGCCTACAGGGAGAGACGGCGTACTTCTCGGGCATCCGCGTCAAGCGGATCAAGTTCTTCCTCTACGTCATCTCGGGGTTCCTGTGCGCGTTCGCGGGATTGCTCTACACCTTCCAGCAGGCCAGTTCGGCCTCGGACACCGGACTGGGGCTCGAACTCAACGTCGTGGCGATCGCCCTCTTCGGGGGGGTGTCCATCTTCGGCGGACGCGGCACGATCTTCGGCGTCGTCTTGTCGGTGGCCATCTTCGCGAGCCTGCAGTCGTCGTTGACCGACGTCAACGTGTCGGCCCAGGTGCAGAGCATCGTGACGGGCTGTCTGCTGTTGGTCAGCGTCCTGATCCCCAACGCGCGCGAGGGACTGGGACGACTTCGCGCCCAACTTCGACGTCGAAACGCGGAGGCCTCGTGATGCAGCGCGTCTGTTTCCAATTACGCATCAATCCGACCAAGGCGGACGAGTACCGTGCTCGTCACGCCGCCGTCTGGCCAGAGATGCTCGCGGCGTTGTCGCAGGCGGGATGGACCAATTACTCGTTGTTCCTGGCCCCCGACGGCATGCTGATCGGCTACCTGGAGTGCGAGGACTTCGAACGATGCCTCGAACTCATGGCGGCGACCGACGTCAACGCTCGGTGGCAGGCATCGATGGCCGAGTTCTTCGTGGGGCTCGATGGTGCACCCGATGAGGGCATGCGTCCGCTCGAGGAAGTGTTTCACCTTTCGTAGGCAGTGGAGTTCTCTGGGGTGAACACCCCAGACCAGGAGAAGTGCAAGAAAGAGGGCAGACATGATGAGTCGCAGCGACATCAAGGACGTACTACGTCGACAATGGATCGAGACCCCGTCGTGGGCCTACGGGAACTCGGGCACCCGATTCAAGGTCTTCGGACAGAAGGGTGTGGCGCGCGACCCCTTCGAGAAGATCGAGGACGCCGCACAGGTGAACAAGTTCACCGGGGTGGCCCCTTCGGTCGCGGTGCACATCCCCTGGGACAAGGTCGAGGATTACGGCAAACTGGCCAAGCACGCCACCGACCTCGGCGTGAAGATCGGTGCGATCAACCCCAACGTCTTCCAGGAGGACGACTACCGCCTGGGTAGCGTCTGCAACCCCGACCCGCGCGTGCGCCGCAAGGCCATTGACCACTTGCTCGAGTGCGTGGACATCGCCCACGAGACGAAGTCCTTCGCCCTCAGCCTATGGTTCGCCGACGGCACCAACTACCCGGGTCAGGACAACATCCGCGCCCGCCAGGACCGACTGCACGAGGCGTTGGACGAGACCTACGCCGCCTTGGGCGACGGCGTGGAGATGTTGCTCGAGTACAAGCTCTACGAGCCGTCGTTCTACACCATGGACGTACCCGACTGGGGTACGTCGCTCGTGCACTGCCTCGAACTCGGCGAGAAGGCCAAGGTGCTGGTCGATACCGGTCACCACGCGGTGGCCACCAACATCGAGTTCCTGGTGTCGGTGCTGTTGCGCGCCAAGCGCCTGGGCGGGTTCCACTTCAACTCACGTTTCTACGGTGACGACGATCTGATGGTCGGCGCGGCGGATCCCTATCAGTTGTTCCGCATCATGTTCGAGATCGTCGACGCCGGTGTCGTCACCCCTGACGGCAACGTTGCCTTCATGCTCGACCAGTGCCACAACATCGAACCCAAGGTGCAAGCCGAGATCCGCTCGGTGATGAACGTCCAAGAGGCCACGGCGAAGGCGTTGCTGGTCGATCGGGATGCCCTGACCGCGAGTCAGCTCGAAGGGGACGTCCTGGGTGCCAATGCCGTGTTTACCGACGCGTTCTACACCGACGTGCGTCCCCTGTTGGCCGAAATGCGCACCGAGATGGGCTTGGACCCCGACCCCATCGGGGCCTATCAACGCTCGGGCTACCAGCGAAAGATCGAAGACGAGCGCGTCGGCGGCCAGGCCGCAGGATGGGGTGCGTGATGCCCGATTTCACTTACGATGTCCCCGTCGCGGTGCAAGAACTATTGGAGCGGGCCCATCGCTTGGGGGCCGACCCGACCATCACCAATTACGCCGGTGGCAACGCCAGTGCCAAAGCCACCGTCGTCGATCCGGCGAGTGGACACGACGTTGACGTGATGTGGGTCAAGGGATCGGGCGGCGACCTGGGCACGCTGAGATTCGCAGGTCTCGCCGCCCTGCGTCTGGACGCGATGCGTGCGCTGGCGAACGTGTACCGCGGTCCGGACTTCGAGGACGAGATGGTGGCGGCCTTCGACTACTGCCTCTTTGGCAAGGGCGGAGCGGCGCCGTCGATCGACACGGCCATGCACGGGTTGGTCACCGGCGCCCACGTCGACCATCTGCACCCCGACTCGGGGATCGCTCTGGCCACGGCCGCCGATGGTGAGGAGTTGACGCGCACCATCTTCGGCGACCAGGTCGCGTGGACGCCCTGGCGGCGTCCCGGGTTCCAGTTGGGACTGGACATCGCGGCCATCCGCGACGCCAACCCGCAGTCCATCGGCGTCATCCTGGGTGGACACGGCATCACCGCGTGGGGTGAGACCAGTGAGGAATGCGAACACAATGCCCTCACCATCATCCGCACCGCCGAGCGCTACATCGCCGAACACGGCCGTCGTGACCCCCTGGGGCCGAAGGTCGCTCGCTACGTACGTCTCGGCGCAGAGGATCGCCGGGCTAAGGCCATCGCACTCTTCCCGGCGCTGCGCGGAATGGCGAGCACCGATCGCCCCCAGGTGGGCCACTTCTTCGACACCGACACGGTGCTGAGTTTCCTCGAGTCCGAGCGTCACGCCGAGGTCGCCAATCGGGGAAGTTCGTGTCCGGATCACTTCTTGCGCACCAAGGTGCGTCCGATGATCCTCGACCTCGCCTCCGACACGCCGGTGTCGGAGATGATCGAGCGCCTCGGTCAACTCCACGCCGACTACCGGGTGGCGTATCGCAGATACTACGACCGATTCGCCACGCCTGACTCACCGGCGATGCGCGGCGCGGACCCGGCCATCGTCTTGGTGCCGGGCGTGGGGATGTTCTCCTTCGGCAAGGACGCGCAGACGGCGCGAGTGGCCGGTGAATTCTTCATCAACGCGATCAACGTCATGACGGGTGCCGAGGCCATCTCGACGTACGCACCCATCGAGGAGTCCGAGAAGTTCCGCATCGAGTACTGGCAGTTGGAGGAGGAGAAGCTCCAGCGCATGCCCAAAGGCAAGCCTCTGGCCTCGCGGGTGGCGCTGGTCACTGGCGGCGGCTCGGGAATCGGCGCGGCGACCGCCCGTCGCCTGGCGGCGGAAGGGGCCCACGTCATCGTGGCCGATCTCGACGCGCAGTCCGCCTCCTCGCTGGCGGCCGAACTGGGATCGAGCGACGTCGCTCGCGGTGTCGCTATCGACGTGTCGTCCAGGGATGCGGTCCAGGCCGCCGTAGACGAGGCGGTCCTGGCTTTTGGCGGCGTGGACATCTTGATCAACAACGCCGGCCTCTCGATCTCGAAGTCGCTGCTCGAGACCACTGAGCGCGACTGGGACCTCCAGCACGACGTCATGGCCAAGGGATCGTTCCTGGCGGCCCAGGCAGTCGTGAGGGTGATGGCGCAACAGCACATGGGTGGCGACATCGTCTACATCGTTTCCAAGAACGCCGTCTTCGCCGGACCCAACAACGTGGCGTACGGTTCGGCCAAGGCCGATCAGGCCCATCAGGTCCGCCTCCTGGCGGCGGAGCTCGGTGAACTCGGCATTCGCGTGAACGGTGTCAATCCCGACGGCGTCGTGCGGGGGTCCAAGATCTTCGCGGGCGGCTGGGGGGCGCAACGCGCCGCGGTCTACGGGGTCAAGGAGGAGGACCTCGGCTCTTACTACGCCGGACGCACCCTGCTCAAGCGCGAAGTACTTCCTGAGAGCATCGCGAGCGCGGTGTTCGCCCTCTTGGGAGGTGACCTCGCCCTCACCACCGGCGCACATATTCCCGTCGACTCGGGCGTGGCCGCCGCCTTCTTGCGCTAGCGCCACTACGTGACCTCGCACCCCGCTGCGGTCGCTGCGGTCGACCTCGGCGCCTCCAGTGGACGAGTCCTGCTCGTGACGCTCGGCGACGGTCGATTGGAGCTGGAGCAGGTGGCGCGATTCGCCAATGGTGGCCACGTCGTCGACGGCGTCTTCTCGTGGGACTTCGACTACCTGATGGCCGAGATCGAGCGGGGCCTCGGCGCGGCGGCGCGAACCGCGATGGCCAAGGGCCTCGCACTCTCGTCGGTGGGCGTGGATGCCTGGGCGGTGGATTACGGATTGCTGGACGCTGCGGGCACCTTGCTGAGGGCGCCGGCGCACCACCGTGATTCGCGGACCAAGGCCTCCTTCGCGGCGGTGACGGCGCAGGTGGACCCCTGGTCGCTCTATCAGCGCAGTGGCATCGCGCCCTTGACCTTCAATACGCTGTTTCAACTGGTGGCCGACGGTGAGAGCCTCCGTGAGGCCGACAGTCTCCTGCTCATCCCCGATCTGGTCGACTTCCTACTGTCGGGTGTCCGCACCTGGGAGATGACGAACGCCTCGACCACGCAGTTGCTCAGTCGTCACCGCCACTGGGACGATGGGCTCTTCGAGCGCTTCGGGGTGCCGCGACGGCTGGTGGGCGAACTCGTCGAGCCGGGACGGGTCCTCGGCACGGTGACGGCGCCGCTGGCGGTGTCATCGGGAGTCTCGCCCGACACCAAGGTCGTCGCGGTCGCGTCGCACGACACGGCCTCGGCCGTGGTGGCCGTCCCGGCGGTGGACGAGCACTTCGCCTACGTCTCGTCGGGCACGTGGTCCCTGGTGGGTGTCGAGATCGCCGAGCCCCTCATTGAACCTGCGGCGTTCGCGCAGGGTTACACCAACGAACTCGGCGCGTTCGGTCGCACCCGCTTCTTGCGCAATGTGATGGGCTTCTGGCTACTCCAGGAGGTCATCCGCGAATTCGCGCTCGAGGGGCACGTGTACGACGCGGCCACGTTGACGCACGAGGCGATGGCGATCACGCCCCGTCGATTCCTGGTCGACGCCGAGAGCGACGAGTTGCTCGCCACGGGTGACATGCGTGGCCGGCTGACCGCACAGTGCGTGCGCTCGGGGAGTGAGGTGCCCGTCAGTGCGGCCGAGTTCGCTCGGTGCATCATCGATTCGCTGGCCCTGGCGTACCGCACGGCGATTCGCGGCATATCGCGCGTCACGGGAGTGCGCGTCGACGCCGTGCACATCGTGGGGGGCGGAGCACTTAACGAACTCCTGTGTCAGTTGACGGCCGACGCGTGTGGTGTGAAGGTCGTCGCAGGCCCCGTAGAGGCGGCGGCCATCGGCAACGCGCTGCTGCAGTTGCGTGGACTGGGCGTGCTCGACGCGGACCTGGGCGACATGCGCCGCCTGGTCGCAACGTCGTTCCCCGCCAGGATCTACGAGCCGGACCTCAGCGACGGTCCGTTGTGGGATCGTGCCGAAGCGTCTCTGGTCAGGTCTCGTTCGTAGTTGTCGCGTCCACGGCGACCGCGAGCGGTCCGCACGCTCGGCATCGCGCCGAGGTGAAGAACCTCAGCCCAGCGACCCACCGAGGAGTCCACTGCCGCTGCCGCTCAGTTGCGTCAGCAGCTTCTTGGTCACGACCAGGGCGCCCGACGGCGTGCTCACGGGTACGTTCGCTTGAGCGAAGGTGGCGCTCAGCGTCAGGGTACCATCACCGTACTTACCATTGGGCGCGGTGACGGCGATGGTGGCGGCAGTGGCGACGCTGCCGTTCATCGTGACCGACAGTTTGTAGGAACCGTGCGGCGTGGTCGCGGGCAAGGGTGACTTGATCGTCGTCTTCAGAAGTGGCACCAACGCACTCTCCAGATTCGCGAGCGTCCCCGTTTGCGTGAATCCATCAGCCGTGGTGGTGGTCGGCTGATTCGCGAAGAACGTCACCAGAGCGTTGACGATCTTGATGTCGTTCTGGGCGGCGAGAGTGCGCGTTGGCTTCATGTGCAACGTCGAGGTCTCGTACTTCGCCACCAGGCTGTAGGGGAATTCGAACCAGCGACCGCCCAAGATGAGATTGATGGGCGCCAGCTTGGCGGCCGTCAGGTTCAAGCCGGGGATGTGGGCGAGCGACGCGACGTTGACGTTGAGGTACTCATTGGAGTTGACGTTGACGATGGTGAGCACCCGCTCGGTCCCGGTGTAGACGATCACCTCACTCCTGGCGCTGTTGAGCGACGTTGCGAGGGGTGTACCCGTGGCACTCTGGTAATTGATGTCGTAGCTGAGCTTCTTGAGGACCTTGATCACCTTCGCGGCCGACGCACCCTTGGCGAAGAGATTGGCCGTGAGGTGGACTTGGAGGAATTGACCCCCTCCCAGGGTCGCGCTCGTGTCCGAGAGCGCGACTGGCACGGTGCAGGCCGAGAGACCGAGCGAAGCGCCCGCGACGATCGCCATCAATTTACCTTTGCGAATCTTCACAGTGACTCTCCTCATCCAACGTCAACTCCGTGTCGCCGCCCTAGAACGACGGCGCAACCGACTCCAATCTACCGGGGGAATCCGTGATCGATTCCTGAGTGTTATTACAGATTGTGTCGTGCGGTGACGAGGACGACGTCGAGGGTCCGCGGACCGTGGACCCCCTCGATCCGTTCGAGCTCAATGTCGGAGGTGGCCGAGGGTCCCGATATCCACGTCTGTGGCGAGTCGGGAGCGAGCCGGGCCACGCCCTCGGGGACCACTTCGACGATCTGCTCGTCGCGGATAACCATGATGAGGTGGTCGGGGACGAGGGAGAGCGCTCGACGTCCCTGCAGCACGCCCGAGTCGAGGATGATTGTCCCCGTCTGGGCGATGGCGACCGCGCACCCCGTCAATGACGAATCGATGCCGTCGAGGTCTCGTACCGTGAGGACGGGATCGTCACGGTGGACCTGCGCCTGCACCGAGTCGAGCCACGCGGCAGGGATGTCCGCGGGCGTGGCCACCGAAGAACTTCCGTGCGCCACGAGGAGGGCGTTGATGGTCGCGGAGAGGGCGGCGTCGTCGCACTCCACCACATTGGTGCGGTAATCGACCAGCCGGTCCTTTAGGAGTGCCCGTCGCGTCGAGGCGTCAAGGCTCCCGTGGACGGTGTAGTCACGTTGTGCCGGTAGTGACGAGTGGCGCCGCGGGTTTCCGAGCGCCGTCGCGATCGAACTCAGCACCCCCTCGCGGCCCGCGAGGTCAATGCCCACGTGGCCCGGCGTGGCGTCGTGGACGGCGTCGTGACGGTGGACCAATGGATCGTTCGACGTCGAGGGCGTTGCGGTCGTGAGGTTGTCGTCGCGGTGGGTGTCGGCGAACCACGAACGAAACGACGTCGTCGGTGGCAGGGGGGCGTCGCGCGAGGCGCTCCATCGGTTCAGGGGTGGCGGGAGGAACCGCAAGGTGCGAAGCGGTAGGCGACCGATGAGTCCACCCAGGGCGACCACTCGTTGGAAGAGCCTCGCCGATGAGAATCCCTTCTCGAGGATCCTCATGGTCACGAGTTCGGGGTCATGGGGCTTCGACCGGCGTTTCTCGTCAACGATCTCCGAGCGTAGACGTACGAGGATCTTGGGGATGTCGATCTTGACGGGACAGGCTTCGTAGCAGGCGCCGCAGAGGGACGACGCGTAGGGGAGGGAGTCCTCGAGCGGCGTACGCTGGCCACGGCGTAATTGGGGCACCAGAACGGCGCCGATCGGACCCGGATAGGGATTTCCGTAACTGTGCCCGCCCGTACGCTCGTAGACGGGACACACGTTGAGACAGGCCGAGCAACGAATGCAGCGCAGGACGTCGCGACCGTCGACTTCGGCGAGGGCCGAACTACGACCGTTGTCGATGAGGACCAGGTGGAAGTTGGAGGGTCCGTTGCCGGGAGTGGCCCCGGTGAAGATCGAGGTATAGGGGTTCATACGCTCGCCGGTCGATGAACGCGGCAGTAACTGCATGAAGACCTCGAGGCTCTGCCAGTTGGGCAGTACCTTCTCGATGCCCACGACCGAGATGAGCGTCTCGGGAAGCGTGAGACACATGCGACCATTGCCCTCGGATTCGACCACGACGAGGGCGCCGGTGTCGGCGATGACGAAGTTGGCGCCCGAGATCGCCACCTTGGCGGACAAGAAGCGCTGGCGCAGGTGCGCCCGAGCCGCCGCGGCCAATGCCGCGGGATCATTAGTGAGGTCGTCGGGTGCCGGCATGCCCGACTTACCCATCTCGTCGAGGAAGATCTGGCGGATCTGGGACCGGTTCTTGTGAATGGCCGGCACCAGGATATGCGACGGCAGGTCGTCACCGAGTTGGACGATCAGTTCGGCCAGGTCAGTCTCGTAGGCCGTGATGCCGTGTCGCTCCAATGCGACGTTGAGCTCAATCTCGGCGGTGGCCATGGATTTCACCTTGACCACCGAGTCGACGCCGAGGGACTGGACGAGTTCGACGACGATGTGGTTGGCCTCGGCCGCGTCTCGCGCCCAGTGGACGACGCCGCCGTGGGCGACCACGTTCTTCTCCAGCTCGACGCACAGCTCGTCGAGATGGTCCAGCGAATAGTCCTTGATCGCGGCGCCGGCGTCACGCAATCGCTCCCAGTCGTCGAGTTCACCCACGACCCGCAGTCGCTTGTCGCGGATGGTCGTCGTCGCGTGGGCGAGGTTGGCTCGCAGTTGGGCGTCACCCAGCGCCTGGTGGGCGAGTGTCGGGAACGGTAGTTCGGTGTCGAAGATCCGGGTCACGAGTATTCCCTAGATGACGCGAGGATCTCCGCGAGATGCATGAGCTTGATGCCGCTCTTCGCGCGCGAGGCGAGACCACCGATGTGAGTCAGGCACGAGTTGTCGAGGGCGCACAGTACCTCGGCGCGCGTCGCGCGCACGTGGGCCAGCTTGTCGCGGCCCATGGCGACCGACGTCTCGGCGTTCTTGATTGAGAACATGCCGCCGAAGCCACAGCATTCGTTCTCGTGGTCGACGTCGACGAGACGCAAGCCCTCGACGTGGCGCAAGAGAGTCTTGGGGGAGTCGTCGAGACCGAGGACGCGCAATGAGTGACACGTGGGATGATACGCGACGGTGTGGTGGAAACTCGCACCGACGTCGGTGACCTTCAATACGTCGGTGAGGAACTCGGAGAACTCGTAGGTGCGGTGTCCGACGGCATCGAGGTCGTCGGCGAGGGAGTCCTCACCGATGGAGCGCGCCGACGTCGCGTAGAGGTCGCGGACCGTCCCGACGCACGACGCCGAGGGCGACACGATGACGTCATAGTCGTTGAAGATTTCACGGAAGCGCTGGGCGAGGTGAAGCCCCTCTTGGCGATAGCCCGCGTTGAGATGCATCTGACCGCAACACGTCTGTTGGGTCGGAAAGACCACCTGGTGACCGAGGCGTTCGAGAACCTCGACGACCGCTCTGGGGGTGTTCGGGAACAGGCCGTCGTTGACGCAGGTGATGAAGAGAGCCACTTTCATCGGTGGAGCCTTCCTCGGGCGCGTTCGGCCTCGTCATCTCGACAATATCTATTGATCACGGCGATGGAGCCCCCTGGCGTCGCGTTATTTTAACGTTTCAGTGATAGTACCGCTGGACGGCGTCCTCGCCCAATCGCGAGGACCCACGCGCGCGGACGGATCCCGGCCAGCGAACGCGAAGCGGACGACCGAACGGGAGGGACGCCGTGTAGTTTGTCAACAGGACGTCTACCACCTGCGAAAAGAGACTCCAGTGGCGAGCGAGAGCGAGACAGACGAGTACGGGGGGCGGCAGCGTTCACGGCGCGTGGGTCTTGTCGTGTTGTGTTTGGTGATGTTCCTCACCTTCATGGACATGACCATCGTGTCGGTGGCCCTGGGTAGCGTGCAGTCCAATTTGCACGCCGGCGTCACCCAGTTGCAGTGGGTGGTCAACGGCTACGGGCTCACCTTCGCGGGCTTCATGCTGCTCGGTGGTACGCTCGGCGACCGCGTCGGACGCAAGAAGGTCATGCTGCTCGGACTGGTCCTGTTCGCGATCGGCTCACTGATTGGCGCCTTGGCCACGAATCCTCAAACGCTGATCGCCGGGCGGGTCGTGATGGGTGTGGGCGCCGCTGCGTCAGAACCCGGTACCTTGTCCGTGCTGCGACAGATGTACCCCGAACCGAGACTCCGCGCGCGAGCTATCGGCACGTGGGCGGCGGTGTCGGGTCTGGCACTGGCGTTCGGTCCGGTGATCGGGGGGCTCCTCGTGGCCCTGGGTGGGTGGCAGGGGGTCTTCTGGTTCAACGTCGCGGCGTCGGTGTCGATCATCGTGTTGGCAATCCCTAGTGTGCCCGAGTCCTCCAGTCCTCAGACCCAACCACTGGACTTCGGGGGTTTCGTCCTGGGCGCCCTGGGCCTGAGCACGTTGACGTTCGCCGTGATCATGGGTGAGACAGATGGTTACCGCGACTCGACGGTGATCGCCCTCTTCCTCGTCGGGGTCGTGTCACTGGTGGGCTTCGTGCGAGTGGAGCGTCACGCGGAGTCGCCGCTGCTGGACATGCGCTACTTCCGATCACGACGATTCAGCGGGGCGATGGCCGTCGCCTTCATCTTGTACTTCTCGATCTTCTCGATCTTCTTCTTCACCGCCCTCTACCTGACAGCGGTGCTCGGCTACGCCGCTGACCGTGTGGCCATCGAGTTCGTGCCGATGGCCGTGGCGATGATCGCGTCCGCGGTCCTGGCCGGGCGACGGGTCGCCAAAGTGGGACCACGTGCCCCGATGGCCGAGGGCTGCTTCATGGCGGGAGCCGGCATACTCCTCTCGGCCCTGTTGCTGCAGTCGGCTCATCCGTCCCTGTGGCTCATGGCCACCCTTGCGTTGGCCGGTTACGGGTTCGGGGCCAGTGTGGTCCCCATGACGTCGGTGGCCCTGAGCGAGGTGCCACCGGAGCGATCGGGCATGGCCGCATCCGCCACCAACACGAGTCGCGAGTTGGGTGCGGTCTTTGGCGTCGCGGTGCTCGGCGCGCTCGTCAACGCGCAGTTGACCGGTGCATTGACCCAGCGCCTGCGCGAGCTCAAGATCCCAACGAACTTCTTCTCGACCATCATCACGGCGGTCGAGACCGGCACAGTCCCCACGGGGGTGGCTCCCGGACACGGTACGGGCAACGCCATCGAGGATCACGTGATCGAGGCCGTCTACGGCGCTTTTCGTTCCGGTCTC
>Ga0307377_10004934_pt1 | contig 14446 bp, 10 predicted proteins | sample TR3MG_FD_202535 | JGI IMG/M metagenome (GOLD analysis project Ga0307377, IMG submission 202535) | Soil microbial communities from Risofladan, Vaasa, Finland - TR-3 | ecosystem: Environmental > Terrestrial > Soil > Coastal area > Acid sulfate soil | place: Finland: Risofladan, Vaasa | collected... | reverse complement strand
TAGGCGGCCAGAAGATTGAAGGAGTGGTAGTTAAAAACTACTCTAAATTTACAGGAGATGGGAAGGCTAAAATAGGTAAGTATGTCTCTGAAGAATTCAAAGAAGTGCATAAGAAGGAGTGGAAAGGTAGTAACCCTGGGGGAAAAGATATTATAACTCTTCTTATAGACGAATACAGGTGTGAGTCTAGATGGAATAAAGCCATCCACAGGCTTAGAGATGAGGGGAAACTAGAGGATTCCCCAAAGGATATTGGGCTTATTTTAAAAAGCATACCTGCGGATATAGAAGAAGAGTGTAAAGAAGAGATAGCGGAAAAGCTGTACAAGTGGGGCTGGGATCAAATTAGGCGTGGAATAACACGAGGACTGCCTGATCACTATAAACAATATCTAGCTAAGAAAAGTTTTGAGGATGAAGATGAAAGGTAAAGACGTAGTTCACAGCACAGGCAAAGATGACTGGGAAACACCTAACAATCTGTTCAGTTACTTCGATACTATTTGCGGTGGTTTCCACATAGACGCTGCAGCACACAAGTTTAATGCCAAGTGTGCTAACTTTTTTTCTGAAGAACTCAGTGCTCTAGACAGGGACTGGGATGTGTTTGGATATGATACTAACGTCTGGCTCAATCCTCCTTACTCTCAGAATAATGAATTTATACAGAAAGCTTACGAACAAAGCTCTAAAGTTAATGCTGTCTACTGTTTACTACCAGTGAGGACTTGCACCCACTGGTGGCATAAATACGTAATGAAAGCTGATACTGTGTTTCTTATTAGAGGCAGAGTTAAGTTTGTTAATGCTATGCACGGAGCACCGTTTCCTAGCTGTGTCGTGGTGTTCACAGGAGTGACTTTAGAGAATCCGCACTTTGTTTCCATTGATGTTTTAGAATTTGATGACATGGATAAACTGCACCATGAACATTAAAAAACTCTGGCTAGGGTAGATTAAGTCCTAGCCAGAGAAACAGGTATTGCAATGAAAAAACTTAGCACACTCAATTAGGATACAGGTATTATAAGGGTCGTGGTTGAGCTAGTCAATTTATTTTAGTGCTGCATTATAGACATGTGCGTATACTGCAGCATGGTGCTTAGGAACGAGGATATATGGCTATAATTATATCAACAGATGGGTCTTTGATGGACACCGAGAAGGGTGCGTTTATTGAGTACCGTGACGAAACTGATACATTTGTTACAACTTTGTTACATAATAATATAATCTGTGACAAAGCAGAGTTCCCTACCTTAGACAAAGCTAATGGGTGGGCACATCTGTGGGTCAACCAATTCCATAAATATTCACCAATGCACTAGGAGAACGGCATGTATAAAAATCTATTAATTTTATTAGTATTATGTATGGGTGGGTGTAGCATGATGGATTGCGGAGAACCGGACGAGTGCCAGAAAAAGCTGCAAGTCTGTACGGCTGCTGTAGATATACAGCTAAAAGAGCTAGAGGAATGCTCTAATTAAACCCTGTCTTCAGGGAATTCCCTTTCAGGTTGCTCAGGAATTACTTTAAAGAACTTGAGCACTTGTAGCACTGCTTCCTGTAATGGACGTGCCCATGTAGCTATCTTAGGCTGATGTGAAGAGTTCTCACTAAGCTTCTCTACAGGCTCATAGTTATTTAAACGTTCCTCTGCGGCTAATTTCTCCGAGACAGACAGTTCAATTAACTCCGCGTTATTTAAAAGAATAGTTAATGCCCGTAGTTCATCACGTTTAGGGTGCATTACTTACCGCCGTATCCGCCTTTCTTACCGCCTTTAGGTTTACTCTTTTTAGCCATGATCTTAATCCTACACTAAGTTTATATTATACTGCTAGTATACGCGGTTATTGTGGTTGACTCAATGGATACTAATTGTACTACATAAAAATAGTAGGTTTACTATGTATGGTCTACTAGTATTTCATATCGACCATAACACTTGCCTTACGAGACACAGCTTATTATAGTTGACCAGTAACAATAGTTATTGAGGCCACTTGTATGCACATATCTCTCTCCGATGAACTGCAAGAACAGCTAGAACCTTTCGCTGAGAATAGGCAGACCAGTAAGAGTGCTATCATTAGGTACGCCTTGGCTAAGTTATTTAAAGAAGAGAACGCTGACCCTGCTTCTGAGGCAGACTTGGCAACAGTACTATCCAGAAAGTTCTCTATTCCTGCTACATATACGCCATTGTCATTCTGGGCTACCTTGTACGTCTTGCAAGATAACTACCCTAAAGAAAGTTCCAAGAAATGCTGGGGGGAAATAATATACTTATCTAGTGTAGATAAGACTCATCGAGAGATTTTTATTGAAGTAATCGAGGAGCGCAAGCAGCTAGAAGCTAGTAGGAAGAACGGCTCCCATAAGTAGCAATGGCTAAGCAGAAAGGCGAAAAAGAAATACCAGTACCTAGAGCTGCTTCCAGTCTGCCATTGATAGGGTACCCTTTTGTTTTTCAATATATAAACAGAGTAGTCTTGGATGGTAAGTGCAGTACCTATAACAAGCGTAAAAGTGCTGCCAACATGATAAGGCGCTCTGAGGTAAAAAAGGCCAAGTATTTATTGTATCTCTTGTACGTTGGAAAAGAGCTGCAAAGGTCTCTTGGTATTCTAGAAACTAAGAGACAGCTAGACGTGGGTAACTTGAAGGGAATAATAGAACTAGGTGCACATGCTGCTTTTGCCTCTGAGAATGTAAATCCCCACAACAAGAAAATAGACGACAAAAGTTTTCCAGTCTGGAATATAGTCTTGAATGATTTGCTGTTAGCTGTACGGGCACACCTGACGGAGTTTATGAGTGCCTATCAGCTCACACAGTTACCTGATTACTCTTCAATGTTTCCCAGCCAGGAATGATTTTGTGTAAGTTCTTCTTACGTGCTTGCGCGAACCACGCGGAACTTATTATAAGTATCTCCCCTTCTTCTGGGAAATGTTTATGGAAGCGTTTTATTTTCTTTTTGCTACTAGGATTCATCCACCCTTTGACTTCATGCCACCTTCGTAATTTGCTCAGCTCAGTAACGTGGAAGTCTGGCTTGTACATGAACGGTCCTGCATTATAATCGTCTTTAGGAAAACGAAATAACTTAGGCTCATATACCCAGTCGCGTATCTCTTTATTTCGTTTAAGGAATTCTAAGTAGCAGGCGTAGTTTATTTCCCACAAGGATCTAAAGTAGCACTTCTGTTTGCCTATTGTTCGCCACCCCTTTACGTTAGATCTAGGTGAGTCAGGGCTGCCGGATGTAGTGGTTTTCTTTTTCTTGCCTTTGTAGGATTTACCGGTGAGCGCTTTGAACTGTTCTTCAGTTAAGCGCATGCTACTTAGGTACTTGTGAATTGAGGTCGGATATAATGTCTACGCCTAGAGCACTTTCTATCTGCTCTAGTCTACCTGGTATATCTGCTATTACTTTCAGTGCTTCACTACTTAACTGAATAGGCATATCTTTTGGATTATACAATATGTTTTCTGTTTTTTCCTCGCCTAGTTTAGCTTCTAGCATCTTGTCTATTATCTGGTCATCGTCGAGACCGCTCTTTCTGAATGCATCTACTTTCTTTTCAAACTTTTCATCTATACGTCTTCGTCGGCGAATAAAATCTTTAAACGCATCTTTTATTTCAGTATCGGACAACGTACCTTTACGTTTGAGTACAGTAGTGAACTCTCCTGTAGTACTATTCTGCGAAGCCTTATAATCCCAAGTTTTAAATAGTACTTGGTCTTCTCTAGGCAACACACCTACTCGTGGTCCTCCAACAACAGCAAATATTTCTGCGCCTAGATCTAATGGGATACCTCGTTTGGTAGTATTACCCAGTGCAGCATTAGTTACCTTGACTACACTTTTGTCACTACCAGGTACTGCTAGTGGCTCTAGTATATGAGATAGGGAATCTACTGTCTGCTCCAGATAGCCGTCATTCTTGTTATATACTGTCTTAGTAGTTCCTTTTATTTGATTATTGTGCCACTCCAAAATTCTACCGATAAAGATATCGTCTTGTATCAGTGGTCCCAATAGTTCTAGTGCACCATCTACAGCTATTTTAGACAGCTCATTATCGTTTTTTACACCGCGCATAACAGCTGTCATAGAACCAGCTATTGCGGAGAAAGGATTGATAGAATTTAAGTTAGCTAATACAGGGTCGCCGTCTTTCGTTCTACGTAGCACGGCTAGAGCACCGTTCTCATCCCACGTAGCACCTATCTGTCTTAAGGCTTCTTCCTCTTCTTCGGAGGTAAGGCTAAATTGATTTACTACATCTGCGAGTGCATCGTACATAAATGGTACTGTAGCAGCGCCTACCAATCGTCCAGCACCCCGTGCTTTTATTGCCTTGGTCGGGCCGTTAACTAACTCATCTTTTCCCATTTGGGCGGTGTTGTACAAGGCTTGAGTTCCTGCAACATAAAACGTTATGAACGGAGCAAATGGCCACCTTCGTATCCTTTGGACTATTTTAGGGGTCATACCATATGTAGGTGTTAATCTCCTGGCGATAGAAGCTGCTTCCTTATTTATAGTATCCTCTGATTTATTTATACTGCGAGGATCTGCCTGCAGTCTATTTTTTTCTATGTGAAATGCAATTATTTTGAAAAATGCATCTTCAGCTCTATACGCCTTGAACACGTTACCTACACTAGTTTTAGTAAAGTCCACTACTTTCCCCGCTCTCTTGGGCAGGAACGTAGAAATTACATCGTCCGTTGGTTTTATGTCCTTATACAAGGCTTTTAGCTCCGAAGACTCTGCGCCTTCCATCAAAAAAAGTTCTTTGTAGAATTGTGTAGTTTCATTGGGTGCCTTTTCAAAATCTCCTTTAATACCTTCCATGGCATTATTAATCGCTCGTGCACTTCCTATAGGGTTCAATGGATTTATATATCCATTCATAAGCATAAAAGGTAGGTTACCTACCACGTTTCTGCTGTGCGTTTGTACTGAACCTACAGTAGCCTGTGCCTTAGCTACACCACTAGCAGCACCAACCACCTTTCCTGCATATGTAATAACTTCTGGAGAGTAAAATTTATTTAAGGACTGCAGTGTGTACTCGTTGGTCCACATACCATTTAATGGTGCCAAGGTGTCAGTATCTTCTGCAGCAATCTGTACCATGTGATCTTTGTCTATATCTTGCTGAGGGGATAATAGGCCACCTTCTGCCATGATACGTTTAGTATCTGTAAGTATTCTATGCTGCGCCAGAAGGGATGCTTTTCTAGTAATAGATTCTATATATTGTTCTGGAGCCGTAACCCTCTCCCCCATCAATGCTCGTGTTTCTACAGCTATCTCTTGACGTGTTTTAAGTATACCTAAGTCTTTACTCAAGCCAGATCTCTTGAATGCGCTATCCAGTGCTCCAAGAACAGAACTATTAGTGCCAGGGGCCAAGCTGTTCAAGAACGTCATTAGGTTTTCTTGTACCCTCTTATCGAAAGCTACATCTCCTGCCTTTGTGTTCGGCTCAAATCTTGGTATCTTGCCTCGGGCTAAAACTACAGCGCGATTCCACACTGGCTTGTCCTGTACTACTTGCTTAGCCCAGTTAGGATTAGTGAATGCTTCGTAACTTCTAGTAAGGTGTACACCTCTGTTCTTATCGAAAATTAAGGAAATTGGGCCTTCTACAACTCCTTCCGTTTGTAGTTCTTTTGACAAGTTATCTTCGGCTACTCTAGCGTTGTTTATTAGTTTTTGTACTTCTGGAGTGAACTCCGCTATGGCTTGCTTATTACCCTGCAGTGCTTGATTTAGCAGTGTAGAATCTATATTTGTGTCTACTAACTTACCTACGCGAGCAAGCTCAGCCATAGTCTTGCCAGCCTTCTCAATAATAGCATCTCTCTGTCCTTCATTAACTAATCTAGACTCTACTACACCTTGGCCTATATTCCTGCCTGGAGTAAGTTCTTCAGCTAATAATGTTTTTGTCTTCTTAACTGCCCGGCCTAAAACACGAGCTTGTTTTTGTGATAGCAATCCTTGTATAAAAGCCAAGGATGTAGAAGTGCTCACATTATTAGCATTAGCTCTTATTTTTTTAGCTGTGTCGCTACCCTCTATGGCATCATAACGCAATTCAGATATTTTCTTTGCATCTTCTAAAGTAGGAGCTTTAGCAGCTTCGTCTAAAATACTACGTTCAAAGTCTATAGGTCTACGGGTAGTTCTACCATTAGCAATCCTATCAGCTCTAGCCCTAGCGTCGGTCTGAATTGCTTGTGCACTGCGTGCAAGATCCCCTGCTGTTTCTAATCTCTCTACTTGTCCCAGCTTTCTGAAGCCTGTTTCTGGGTCACGTACACTTAGATCTCCTGTAGTTAAAGCTTCTAAGCCTTCTGTCTCTAGGGTGAGACGTGCCTCTCTTTTCTTAAGATCGTTTAGAAGATCACTTTCAGCGTCTGCTAGGCGTTCAAAATCTTCTGCTTTTTGTAATAGTGTTTCTCTTTTAGCTACATCTTCTTCGAGATTCCTAATACCTTCAGGACTAGTTAGTTCATTCTGTTTTATAGTAATATTCTCTATGCGTGTTGCGCGTTTATCTATTTGTTTAGTGGCGCTATCTATTATAGTTTCTTGTCGCTCTATGCGCTTAGTTATTCTAGCCCTGTCTTCATCGGTGGTAGCTTTCCGTAATTCAGATTCTAAAGCAGTAACTCGTTCATCGGCTTTAATAATTCTAGCTTGTTGATCGTCTATTTCATTAGTGAGCGTGTCTATATCACCTTTGAATTTAGTAGCGCCTGTAGGATCTTCCCCAGTTGACACCTTTAGTTGACTACGTACATCAGCTAGGCGTAACTCCTGGTCACTCCTTGTCTCTGTTGCACGTTGTTGCCTACGCTCAATAGATTCTATGTTCTTCTTGGTTTGCTTTAGCTCTATAGCAACTCCGCCTCTTCGTCGTTCGCGATTCTCTAAGGCACGTTCAGTATTAGTTTTAATTTCAGGATTATTAGTTATCCTAGTGCTACCATCAGGTAATGGCTCAACTGTTAAGTTAGGACTTTGTTTTAAGGCTTCTTGTATTAGTTCACTAGGCGCAAAGTCGGGGGGGATTATAGCCGTGTCTTGTTCTACAGCAGTGCTTTCTAAATCAGTTGCTACTTTATTTAGTATCAGCGCTTTAGTATCTAGCTCCGTTGCATTACCTTCTAGGTTTCTTCCTGCTACTTCAAACCCTTCTGCAATGTTTCCAGTGTTAATAGCAGTTGGTCCAGCAGATAACGGTGCACCATCTGTGGTTGTATTGTCTGGTGCGATGTCTCCGCCTTGTGCTCTGGCTTGTGCTCGTCTATCACGTATAGCTCCAATACCCGTGGCACCTGCTCTAACTGTGGCTTGCGCAACACCACCTACTAAGAAATCTTCTCCCGCTTCAGGTGATGTAAGCTCTTGTGCAAACTCGCTGCCGAAATCAGTGCCGCGTGCTACACTACTAACGGCTCCCCTTTCGCCTGCTCCTTGAACTAGCTCAGCACCACCTTCACCTACGAAACCAACAGTTCCTTCTTTTAGCGTAGTAGCTATCTGTCCCAAACGAGTTGCACCTTGTTTTAATGCCTCTCGTTTTGCTGCCTCCGTAATAGCAGTTTGGCCCACTGCTTTTAATCCAGTGCGTACACCGCCTCGTACAGTGCCTTTAGCACCAGCAGCTAAAGCACTAGTTATACCGCCACCAGCACCACCTGTAACAGCTGCTAAGGCAGTATCTACAGCTTCGCCGCCTATAGTAGTAAGTAATGCCCTGTCTCTAGCTAAATCTATTTCCTCTGGCGTAGCTTCTCGCCCTTCCGTAGCAAGTATCTCTTGCTTTAAGTTCTCTTCAACACCAAACAATCCTCGGCGTATACCTTGCAGAAAAGTGACGCTAAGTCCTGCGGCAGCGCCTAATACGCCACCAGCTGCGGTACCTATACCGGGACCACCTATGAACGTGCCCGCTACTGCACCAAGTTTAGTAGAACCCCATACTATACCTGCTTGAGTAGCCGCTTGGCCTATACCCCTAGCTATGTTGTCTCCTCTATCCGTAGATTCAGTAAAGGGTCCGATGCCTCCGCGCCCTACAAACTCAGCATCTGCAGTACCAACTAATTCTTGAGTAGCTCCCTCAGCTAGTGCTGCACCGAATTCACCTACTTCCTGTAGTGCTGATTTATCTTCTTCCTCTTCTTCGGGAGTTACTGGTGCAGGTGGTTCGATGAAGCTATCGTTACTATCTAGGAAATCATCTACAGATAATCCTGAATTAGCGACTACAGGTTGGGGAGGCCCACTATTAGGTCCGAGGAAATCATCTAACGTAAGTCCTGAATCTGGGATATCAGCCATGACCTACCTTCTCATTTTTTCTATAATTTTACTCTTAGCAGTATTGAAGAACGCTTGTTGCTGGGATTGGGTAGGTAGTCTTCCTGTACGTGCTTGGAATTCCTGCGTTAGACGTTCTACATCGCGTGTTGCTTGGGTATCTATTTGGGCAGCTACAGCTTGTGGGGTATTTGCAGCAGGTGCTGTCGTGTCTGTTTGTTGTTCTTGTACCTGTCTTGGTTGCGCGGCTCCCTGTCTAGCTTGAGCTATATTTTGTGTGCCCTGCGCTGCAGCAGTGTTATCTGCCTCAACAGTACCTATTTCCTTACCAAGTTCTTGGAGCATACTAAACATGCCCCAGTCAGCGTCACTCTCTGGTGGATCTGAATACACGGGTAATTCATCTGGGCCAGTACTAAACTGGGCAACAGTCATACGCTTTACTTCACCACCTGCCAAGTCCGCCCCTCCGTCACCCTCCGCCGCCACGTCTGACTTAGTTACCTTGAACCCCCTAGTACCGTCTTTAGACGCTTTTCTAGCTGCAGACATATATGGATGCTGCTCTAGAGATCTCTTTATTACTGGGTCTTTTACGTCTGCACCATTATTCTGTAGCAGTAACTTAGCATTTTCTTTATAGGCTACTGGATCCGATAGTATTTCTGCTATCTTACTCGGTGATGCGTTAGGTACAGCACTAATTATGGCTGCATTGTTCTGTTGCTCATCTGTGAGCATCTCTTTATCGCCAGATTGAACTGCTGCGTCGTATAGCACTTTTTCAGTTGCTGCTAATTCTTCGGGTTTACCACCACCTTTTCTAGCGTCTTCTATTAAGGTCGCAATTTTTCCGTCAGGAGTTGCAGCCTTCAACATAGTTTTTAAATCTGCTGCGAGACTTTTACGTACATCAGGATTAGTTTCGTTTTTTATTAGTGCTGCGTATTTACCTATCGGACCTACTTTAGCTACTGCATTATTATCATCATTATTTGCTTCAGCAAAAACTGCTCTAAGCTCTTTCGCAGATTGAGTTACGTGCGTACTTCTTTTGGCACTATCTTTCTGTCTTCTAACTTCATCATTAGCTAATGTTAGCTCATTGCTTTGGGCAATATGATCAAACTCTTGTACAGAGGTTTGCAAGCTTGCTTCTTGTTCTTGTAAATTATCTCGTCGTATTTCTTCTAGTGACTGTGGTTCTCCGCGTTGATCGTTACGGTTAATGGGCGGCACTATTCCTAGATCACTTTGTGCTGCATCTATACGCCCTTGCAGGTCTGCCTCTGCTAATATGCTTGCGTCCTTTTCTGCTTCCGTAGCACCTGGTGCACGCCCTTTTTTAATAGCTTCTCTTAGCCTATTTACACGTATACCTTGACCACCACTGGTAATCTCTTTTTCAATCTGTTTCTGTTGTTGCTCGGATATGCTGTCTAAGCGTTCTTCCTCTTTTATACGCAGTTCTCTTTCTTTAAGAATTTCTGCTCTATCACGTCTTCGTTCTTCTACTTTAGAAGACCTAGTGCTTTCGCGAGTACCTGCTGTAGTAGTGCGCCTAGCTTCTATCTCGGTACGCTTATCCTCCATACCGTAAGCTTCTAGAATGTCAGCCTTCTTTTTATTTAGTCGTGTACCTTGGATTGTAGAGTCTATTGCGGCTTCTTCTGTTCTTCCCGCCCTGATACGATCTGTTCTGCCGAACTCGGCTTCTAATTTGTTATTTCGTATATCTTCTTCTAAGGCTTCTTCTAAGACTCTGTTATCTAGATCCCTTTTAGTTTGTTCAGCTAGAAGTCTTACAGGGTCGTTAAGCCTGTTGGTCTCTAGTTCAGTAGCTCGGATAGCTGCCAAGTCTTTTATGTATGCGCTACCTTGGAGCATACTAATACCTGTGCGGTCTATATTATCCGTCAAAGAAGCTGGTGGCGTAATTAAATTTAGATTGGATATATCAGGCATAGATGGTATCTATCCCCTCGCGTAATGAGGCAGCTTCTTCTTTGCTTATTCTAGTCTTATTAGCGTCGAAGAATGTTCTCATTTTTGTTTGGTCAATATTAAATTTTCTAGCTAGCTGGCGTGCCCGGTCATAAACTTCGTCTATAGACTCAGCATCGCCCTGCAGCATGTTAGCAAAGAAGCCAGTGAACGCATTTAAAGATGCGTCATCTTGTGGATTTTTATCGTTAGTAAAACCCATAACACCATCATTTAAAACTCTCGCAAACACTCTAGCTACCTTAGAAGTTCTATTACTCAAGGGATTAGACTTATCTATTTCAAACAAAGACCTATCGGGTTGCCCAGTCACCGGACTTAGATTCTGTAATCTAGCGGCAGTATCGGGGGTGGCTAACAAGCTGGTAGTGGTATCGAACTGTATTCTATTGTTGTCCCCAATGATGCCCATCGTCTTCATGGTATCTATACCAGTTGCACGCCTTACTTGAGACTCCTGCTCCCCTGATTGTATCATTCCTACAGACCGACCAACCATAGCGCCTACACCAGCACCAATTATAGAACCTATAGGGCCAGCAGCACCCATACCAGTAATTGTTCCTAACTTAGATCCTGCTTGAGCGCGTTCTTGCGGAGTCTTATCGCCTAAGTTTTGAAATGCTGCTCTTATAGGTGTAGCACCACTAAGGGCTTCATCTGCGAATAATCTACCGGTTTCTTCTGCGAACTGTGTATTATTTGCTGCTGTAGCATTAGGCTTTCTTGCCATAACCGCTGCCATAGACGGGCGTTTAGCTACACCTTGCGATGCAGTAGTAGTATCTTTTGGTTTAGGTGCCGCAGGGTTATGCGGAGTAGCTACTATATCTTCTATAGATATATCCAAACCATTAGTAGCATCGCTAGTACCTAGCCTTCCTATAGACATTTCGTTAGCCATTATCTACGCCCCGTTATAGCTGCTCTTGATTGAGGTGTTATAATTTGAGTCCCTTGTTGAGCTATTACATCAGGGAACAACGTTAGGAACTGTGCTCTTTGCTCGTCAGTAAGATCATTAGATATTACATCAGCGAAGCTTCTACTATTAGTTGCTGTATTTCTAAAACTTGTATCTACGTTATTATTAGTAGTTCTAGCCCCAGGTCGTGTAATATCTCTGAAAGATGATCTAGTAGTAGTGTTCCCTTCTGATTCTAGTTCTTTCATGTCTTTAGCTAGACGTTTTTCTAGTTCTTTTTGTGTTCTGATATATCGTTGAGGATCAGTAAGTACTTTTAATATATCTTTACCACTGGCTGATAGTTCCTCTGGACTTGCTTCGGATAAAGTTTTAACGAAAAAGTCAGTAGCTTCTTTACGTCCAGTTGGTAGTATCTTAGATCCGTATATACCATTGATACTATCTAGGTATGCGTTGTACTCGCCTTCCGTGATTTTGTTTGTTAACCGCAGTGTTTCTACCCGCATAGCTACTTCGCGAGGATCACTATCCTTAAGCATGGCCTTAATATTATCTTGTACTTCTCTTCTACTGGTAGCATTACTAGTAGCAGCGTTTAAGGACTCACCGGTTGCTTTGTTAAACAAATCAAATTTGTCATTAGATGTAGGATCTAAGCCGGTAGCAATAGCAAATATATGTGCGTCTGGAACAGACTCTACTGCTACTGGATTTGACCAATCTACATCGAATACATATCTATCGGTACTGCCATCTACGTTTGTGCCAACGTTATCTAATTTAGCATCCCCTTCTACACCTATGTCGTAGGTGCTTCCATCAGCGAGAGTTACATTATGCGCTCCTTCTTGAGTGATGTCTGTGAAGCCTCCTGCTTCTAATCCATCTCTCCACGCATCTCGCATTAGTTGTCCACTGCCTTTAGCTGTGCTCGTAGCTCCTACTATAAAGCCTGTTGTGGCCCCAATAGCTGCTCCTATTCCTGCACCTAACACAGTACCTGCTCCTGGTACAATCATACTCCCTATTGACGCTCCTATTGATGCGCCAGATACTGCCAAGTTACCTGTTGTTGCTGCAGTTTGGGATCGTGGCATATCATTAGCTGCTGCAATTGTTGTAGCGGCGTTATATATACCAACTGCAGCACCTACTATTTGTAAGCCCTGTCCTACAGTTGCTAAAGTACTGCTACCAGACGCTGCTGCTCCACTACCGGTAGCAGCAGCTCCACTTGCTGCTGTAGCTTGGGAAGCCGTAATTGTTGCGCTGTCATTAAAGAAAGAAAGTAAACCTGCTCCCGTACCGCTGGTGCCTGTCTGCGCTGCGGCTGTAGTAATTGCTTGGGTGGTGACATATGCCGACTGTGTTACAGCTATTGCTTTCTGTATGTCATTCATCTTATCCCAATTCATAGTTGTATTGAATATGGATAAGGCCGCCATAGCGTTACCAGCTTGAACTTGGTTTATTATACCAGTGGCTTTAGACGTTGATATGCCTAATGCTGTTAAAGCACTTAACTTGCTTTCTGTGCTAGCGTTACTAGTAAGCACACCTAGAGCTGTTACACCGGCCTGCGCTGTTAGACTTTGATTAAGTGTATCACTACTTACTACGTCACCATTAGCTAAGTAGTATTCTGCACCACCACCAGTTAGACTACGTCCACCTACAACTTCTACCCCACCTATACTTGTAGGATTGTTCACTGGTCCAGTAAAAGATGTAGTTAACGCTGAACTAGTAGCATCAGCTAACGCTACTATACGTTGTTGATCAGTGGAATTAGGATTAGTTATAGTGGTTATTGCGCCAATGCCTTTCTGTATATCATTAGCCTGTTCTTTAGTTATATCCCCTCTATTTTGTAGAACAGATAATCCTAGATTACTTGTGGCTTGTATTTGCTGCGACGCACTAAGTTGATCCCAATTAGCTATGGCAGATGTTGTTTGAGCTAAAGTTTTGGCGTCCAATCCGGCGTCTAAGAATGGTTGTCCGAGATCTTTAAATGCCCCGATTACTCCACCACTTATAGAATCTGCTTTGGATTCTAAGACACTTGTTCCGTCTGCTAATATGTACTCCGTTTCCTGCGCATCTGCATTAGTTCGCGCAGATACTACTTCTTGTCCATTGACCTTAGTAGGGAATCCAGTACCAGGATTAACTCCAGTGAAAAATTCTGCTGCCTCGTTATACCAGTTAGTAAACGTGTCTGATGGTATAGTGGTATTTCCTATAGTAATAGTACCATCATCATTACCGAACACTCTGTCGAATCCTTCGATACCCGCATCTAGTACCTCCGCAGCTGATTCTACAAAATCAGTACTATTATCTATTGCATCTATTATAGGCTGATATGGATTAGGATTATTAGGATCTCCATTCTCCCATATGGTGCCAGGCCCATCTGTTGGTGCGGTAGTTGTCCCACCGGTAGTTCCACCCCCTAGTGCTTCGTTTCGTACAGTAGCAGCACCAACTAATCCATTAGTAAGTGCGGCACGCTGCTCTGCACGTTGAGCTGCAGCTTGGTCTTGGAATAACGCTCCTTGGAGTGCATTATCTGCTGCTCTTTGTTGAATCTGTTGTACCTCTAGTACAGTTAAGTCTCTCTTAAATGCCGCATTCTGATTAAACTGTTCTGTAACTAATCCTTGAGCTAACGCAGTTGTAGCAGGGATAGCTTGCAAGTCAGTGGCGCTTTTTGCCAAGTTTAGCTGAGTCTGTCCTGCTGATATATTAGGAGTGACAGGAATTCTTGCAGCCACGGTAGATGGTGTAAGCGGTACCTGCGTGGGAGTAGCTAACGTAGCTGGCGGCTGTAACACAGCTTGAGCGTTTTGTAATACTGCTGGCAATCTGTTCTCTGCGTCTAGGGCTAAGTTCAACCTTTCGTTAACTTGTAAACGCTGAATAGCTCTAGCACCGGCACCACTTATGGAGCTTACACCAGAGGATCGTAGTAAATCTGACCCTTGATTCTGTATAGATCTGTCTAGAGCTTCTCCTAAACCTGCAGGTATTCCACCTTCTGCGCGTGTTCTCAGGCTATCTAGTACGCTAGTTATTCTACCACGGTAGTCTATGCCTGAACCTTCTACAGCTTGTCTTTGTGCTTCTGTGTTAAATTCATTAAAGCG
>Ga0307377_10004933_pt1 | contig 14447 bp, 16 predicted proteins | sample TR3MG_FD_202535 | JGI IMG/M metagenome (GOLD analysis project Ga0307377, IMG submission 202535) | Soil microbial communities from Risofladan, Vaasa, Finland - TR-3 | ecosystem: Environmental > Terrestrial > Soil > Coastal area > Acid sulfate soil | place: Finland: Risofladan, Vaasa | collected... | reverse complement strand
AGACGATTACGGCTTCCCCCACAACTTCCGAGTTCATCATTAGGAACCCGAGCGGCACGATATTTGCCCTGGCGGATCTGTCCACAGGCGATTTCAAATCGAAGGGAAACGTTTATGAGGAGGTTTCCAGCCTCAGTCCCCCGGATCATTGTCTTGTTGTAAAGGGATCCGATGAGGTCGTTGCTTTCGTGACAACCACCAATTGGACTAACGCTGTTCTCGAGCCCAATTCGCCATACACGGTTCCGGCCGGAAGTCTTATCTTGTCTGGACATGTTGTGCTTGTTGACGTCGAATAAGAAGTGTGCCAATGCCTGTTTCAAGATGTGGTAGGGAGAATGGAGGTTGCTATGAATAGATATTTCTTGGCGGCAGCGTTAATGGCAGGAATACTTCTGCTGCCACTGGCTGCGTTTGGCGATCCGCAGGAGATCAATTTGAGGTGTATTCTCGAATACACTGCAAGCCAGTGGACATTTGAATACGAATGGCTACATCCTGGGTATGGCATATCTTGGGACATAGATCACGAAGATTTGACACTCGAGGGCGGCTTGGGGATTCCGGATGTCGAGGAGTTCAACCTGCTGAGCCTGATTCTGGCGGACCCCTCGGCGCCCAATCACGACCAAGTCCATGCCGCATTTCTTACAAACTCGTCGCTCGCGCGGACTGCGATTAGGCCGCCTCTTATTGGCCTGACGACGTCGACCTACGAGACAGGTCCGATGGCGCGGCAGCCCATTCCCAACACGGACCCGCAGGTCTATTACGGATATGACGGCATTCTGGGCGCGTACCTAACGTTCGGCGAATGGAACCTCTACATGGACACGATGTGGATAGTGAAGGACAGTGCCTTCGGTTCACTAGTCACGGTTCCCAGCAGCAGCGAGGGTTATTTGTTGCTTTCGGATCTGTCGATGTGCGGCGACGTGGACGGGGACGGCGCGTCGAACGCTTACGAGTATTGGGCGGCGTCTCCGCACTCCTTTGCGAATGCGATTGACCCCGGTATAGCCAATGCCGCGGCTGTGTGGAATCTCTGGGTGTGCCAAGACGAGCCGGAAAACACGGCCCGGTTCTGGTACAACAGCGCGACGCAACGGGTCTATTTCAAGCCAGTGCTCCCATTGACCTGGGCGGAAGCCCTTGACTTCACGCTCGATTATGCCGGCCGGACTCCTGTCGCGGTTCGGCTCTGCACCATCCGCGATCAACAGGAAAACGATTTCGTTGGAACCGTATTCGGCAGAAGGGATTATTACGCCTGGATAGGCTGCACCGACGCCGGGCGCGACATGGGCCATACGGCGCCCAATCCCGAAGACTGGTACTGGCTGAGCGATCCGGGGCAAAACCCGATGACCTATACCAATTGGCACACGGGCGAACCAAACGGCGTCGATGGCGGCGCGGACTGCGGCGCTATCGCGGGCTGGTGGTACGACATGAGCGAGTTTACCGGTTCCCCGCCCGAGCCACGCAGGCTTCCGGCCATTTTCGAGTTGCCGGAGCTTTACCCAGACGACGATGCGAACGGCGCGCCGGATGCGTTTGAGGACAAGGACGGCGATCTACTGCCGGACGGATTCGTCGCGCCTGAGAACGAAGGCGAGGGTGAAGGTGAGGAAGGTGAGGGAGAGGACGAAGGCTTGCCGCCGGGTTGTTTCTGCCGCTGCTAAAATAAACGGTGACTGTCCCTATTTACAAAAATAAACGGTGACTGTCCCTATTTACAACTGTCCCTATTTACACTATTTACACAATTGGATCCGACCAGCGGGAAGGAGTTCATGATCCGGGACAGCGCTGCGGACGAGATCTTCCGGAGCGACTCGTCTGGGAATATGTACATCAAAGGCTCACTCTACGAGAGGGTCGGCGCGGATCTCGATGCCGTTACGGTGCAGTCGCTGCGGGTCAAGGACAACACGGGGGACACCGTCGCGCTGGTGAATTCCCAATCCTTTACCAATTCCGGGATTGAGCCGACATGGCCTTACACGGTGCCTGCCGGAAGCGTGATCCTGCCAGGCAGGGCCTTCGTCGGCGCTGACCCGGACCGCGACTCAAGCCAAGGGGTGTAGGGTTCATGCAATGAAGTTGATCTTGGAGAAAAGCACATTGGAAGGTAGGCGAACATAGTCGGGTTGGGTGCGCCGGCAACGGCTACGCGTACCGGCCACCACAGAACTATACATGGCAACATAAGTCTTGCAGAATGTTGGTGCGGAATCATTCCGCACCTACGCCACCGATTGCAGGAACATGCGGCGAAAACTAAGTCGCCATGTATAGAGGAGATCTTGAAATGAAGAGAAATGTTTTCTGCGCCGGCTGCGGGATCTTCCTTACGGGTCTGATCGCGGGCTGTGTTGTCCCAGCAGAGGATATCGAAGAACCTGAACTGTACGTGGTCGACGGTCAATTCGGGAAGTTTCCCTTGTATCTGAACAAGAGCGCGATTGGGATTCGATTCGAGGAGGGCGTTTCGCCGGATGAGCAGGCCGCCCTTGTGGCTACGGAACCCATCCTGGATCCTTGCTTGGAATGGGAACTGCTGCCGCGCTATGACACCTATGTCGTCGGCGTCCGCCCAGACACGACGGGCGCCGCCATATGGGACACCCTGGATCGGCTTTCTGCGGCCGCGGAAGTATACTACGCCACCCCCGTCATCGAGCATCGGCCGGGCTTCCGCGCAGTAGTCATGAACAAATTCGGCGTGACCATACCGCTGACTACACCAGAAGAGCAGGTGCTTGCCCTGAACGAGGAGAACCACGTGCTCGTCACCGAAAGGTGGGACTTGAGCGTTATCGAACGAATCGAGTATTCCTTGATGGTCACGAAAGCATCGGGCCTCAACGCCCTGTTCATGGCTATGCATTACTATGAATCTATAGACAACGTCATGGGGGCTGGGCCCACCCTGATTTACTTGTATCCGCTCGAGGCCGATCCTGGGGAAGAGGGGGAAGGGGAAGACGAAGGCGAAGGTGAGGGTGAAGGCCCCTGCGATTGGCACGGTTGCGCGGCAGGCACGTTGGGCGGCGATTCCACGCCGCCGGCCGCGGGTGGCGACCTCCTCGTGCTCGCGGCCTTGGCCGCGCTCTTCGCCGGCGGCCTGACCCCGCATGCACGGAAGGCCAATAGGAGAATTATGGAATGTGATTATTCAGTTTAATCAAGTGGATTAAAGGGACACAACAAATGATTTGATTCCATTGAGTATTGTGTCCCCTTAATCACAAGGGGTGTAGGGTTCATCCAATGAAGTTGATCTTGGAGAAAAGCATGTTGGAAGGTAGGCGAACATACTTGGGTTCGGTGCGCCGGCAACCGCTACGCGTACCGGCTGCCATAGATCTAAAGGAGGTCTTGAAATGAAGAGAAATGTTTTCTGCGCTGGCTGCGCGATCTTCCTTATGGGTCTGATCGCGGCCTGTGTTGTCCCAGCAGAGGATATCGAAGAACCTGAACTGTACGTGGTCAGCTATGAATTCGGGAAGATACCCTGGTATCTGAACAAGAGCGCAATTGGGATTCGATTCGAGGAGGGCGTTTCGCCGGATGAGCAGGCCGCCCTTGTGGCTACGGAACCCATCCTGGATCCTTGCTTGGAATGGGAACTCCTGCCGCGGTATGACACCTATGTCGTCGGCGTCCGCCCAGACACGACGGCCGCCGCCATATGGGACACCCTGGATCGGCTTTCTGCGGCCGCGGAAGTATACTACGCCACCCCCGTCATCGAAGAGCGGCCGGGCTTCCGCGCAGTAGTCATGAACAAATTCAGCGTGACGATACCGCTGACTACGCCAGAAGAGCAGGTGCTTGCCCTGAACGAGGAGAACCACGTGCTCGTCACGAAAAGGTGGGACTTGAGCGTTATCGAACGAATCGAGTATTCCTTGATGGTGACGAAAGCATCGGGCCTCAACGCCCTGTTCATGGCTATGCATTACTATGAATCTATAGACAACGTCATGGGGGCTGGGCCCGACGTGCTTCCCTTGTATCCGCTCGAGGCCGATCCTGGGGAAGAGGGGGAAGAGCAAGACGAAGGCGAAGGTGAGGGTGAAGGTCCCTGCGATTGGCACGGTTGCGCGGCAGGCACGTTGGGCGGCGATTCGGCGCCGCCGGCCGCGGGTGGCCACCTCCTCGTGCTCGCGGCCTTGGCCGCGCTCTTCGCCGGCGGCCTGACCCCGCATGCACGGAAGGCCAATAGGAGAATTATGGAATGTGATTATTCAGTTTAATCAAGTGGATTAAAGGGACACAACAAATGATTTGATTCCATTGAGTATTGTGTCCCCTTAATCATGTCCCCTTAATCACTCCCTTAATCACTCGGCCGGGATTCCGTCATTGACAGCGACCAGGAGTACTGGCGGGCGATCAGCCTGATTGCGTCGGCGCATTCGTACCGGGAAGTGCAGAGCGTCGAGCATGCGTACGAGGCGGGGTTTGTGTTGGGCCAGTTTCAGCGGCTGATCAGCAACCTCGGGGTCGACCGGCTGCACGACACGCTGGTGGGTTTCCACATTACGCCGGGTTATCTCGATCAGCTCGACCGGTCGCTCGATAAGCCCGAGGGCCAGGCGCTGCTGAAATCGTCCGGCGAGGCGGAACGGTGCTACAAGTTCATCCAGGCCCGGCGCGAGTGGTGCCACATCCTCGAGAACGCCTGCAAGAATCGCGAACTGAACCTCCGGCCCATCCACGGCGACCCGAAGATCAGCAATATCATGATCGACGACGCCACCGGTAGAGGTACCTGCATAGTCGATCTCGATACGGTCAAACCGGGCCTGATCCACTACGACTTCGGCGACTGCCTGCGGTCGTGCTGCAACCCTGCCGGCGAGGAGGTGCTCGATCTCACCCGTGTCTATTTCGACACCGACATGTGCGAAGCCATCGTCAAAGGCTACATGGCCAACGCCAGGGAGTTCCTCACCGAGGCCGACCGCCACTACCTCTACGACTCCGTCCGCCTGATCGCGTTTGAGCTGGGCCTGCGGTTTTTCGCCGATTTCATCGCCGGAAACGTCTATTTCAAAACCAGGTACGACGGCCAAAACCTCAACCGCGCCCGAGTCCAACTCAAACTCACCGAAAGCATCGAAAAACGCGAACGCACCATCCGCGCCATCATCGAGAAGCACTAGAAGCTATCCCAAAAGGCGGATGAATGCATTTTCCCCATGGCCGACGTCCGGAAACATACCGGGGGGATTCCCACGTCGCGCTGGAGGAAGCCAGATTGAAGGGTGACAGTCCGCGGCCAGCGCTCCTCGGAATGACAGGTGGGTGGTAAGGCCGCTACAATGCGTCCTCTGCCCTTTGTCTTATACGTCCTATCCCTTCTTCCAGGCCCTCACGTACTCGATGCTGTAGGTTGAGGGGAGGTTTTTGTCTTCGGGCATACCGAACCATTCGGGCATGGTTTCGCTGTCGAAGTTGAGGGTGAGCGGTTGGTGCCAGTCGGTGTTTTTTCCACGGCGGACGAGCATGCCGTCGAAATAGAATTTGAGTTCCTGCTCGTCCCACTCGAGGCCGTAGACGTGGTAATCGTCGGCGAGGTCGAACGGGGCTTCCCATGCGCCACCGATTTGTTGGTGGTCTTTTGTGACGGGCGTGTTCATCACGTGGACGGTGACGTTCATCTTTCGCTCGTACCCTTTTGCCCGCGCGCCAAGCTCGAACACGTCGATCTCGGTCCACCACCCGTCGGCGCTGTGATAAAACCAGAACGAACTCGACCCGGCGGAGTTCATGGGCCGCGCTTTCACCTCGAAATAGCCGTAGCGCACGGTGTCTTTGCTCTTGACAGCGGCGCTGGTGTAATCGTGGTAGCCTTTGTCGTGCGGCATCTCGGGCGCCTCTTCCTTTTTCATCGAGAGGTGCAGTTTGCCGTCGCTCACCTCGACGTTACCGGGGTAGAACAAGGCTGGCTGGCGGCCGAGCCAGCCGGGGTTATGATCCCACCACTTGGCCGTGTCCAGCGAGCCCGCTTCAAACTCGTCCGTCATCGGCTCGTACAGTTTCCAACCAGCCTTGTTCTCCTGATCGGAAAGCGGGTACGCATCTGTCACGCGCTTGATGGTTTGTGTCGCGGGGTCTGGCTTCAGCGTTTCCCACCCGGCTTTTTTGTTCTCGGCGGGCGCGGCCTCCTGTGGCTGCCCGCCACTAAACTGTGCCTCGCTTAGCAGGCTGCCGGCCTTCAAGAAACCGGCGCCGTCCGGCGGAATCGCGACGGCTTTCACCACACCGCCGCGCGGCATCGGAAACGGCTCGGTATACCGGCGCGACGTCGAAGAGGGGGCCGCGCTGTCGCTGATCCAATACCGCACTTCCACGCCCGGCCGGCCTTCGATTGTTACGTTTCCATCCCGGTCGCGGCTGATTTTCGGCGCGGTAGCAAGCGGCGGCTCGTAAAACAGCCCGAAATTGGACAGAGTGGGGGAGACGCGGCTCTCGATGATGCGGACACGCACCCGTTGCGCCGTCACCTCATCAAACCGCAGCAGCCGTTTGTGCCCGACGGTCGTTGCCCGCGCCACTTCGCGCCACTTGCCCGCGGAGTCCGCTACCTCGAGCGTAAACTCCTCGATCCGCTGGCCCACCGCGATGTATTCCTCGAGCATCGCCCGGTTGAACGTCTGTGGCTCTGTCATCTCGATCACAAGCTCCGCCATGGTCACGCCGTCGCTGGTTGCCCAGTACGTGTTCTTGTCGCCGTCGGCGATCAGGTCCGCCCCGTGGCCGTCCTGGTAAGCCGACGCCGAGACTTTTACTCCTTGCGCAAGGTTGTTCGCAAACGTCGCCCGCAGCACCGTTCCCAGTTCCTTGAGTCGCGCCACGTCGTTCTCGTTGAACCGGCCGCGCCGGTCCGGCGGGATGTTCAAAAGCAACTGCGAGTTGCCGCCCACCGACCCGTAGTAGATGTCCAGCAGGAGGTCGAGCGGCCGCACCTTACCATCTTCGCTCTTGTGGTAAAACCATCCGGGCCGGATCGACGTATCCACCTGCGACGGCAGCCAGAGCAGTTTCTTACCGTTTTTCACCGCCTCGATCAGCACATCCCGGCTGCCCAGGTCTTCCGCCATCGCGTTCGAGCCCTCGGGAACGACGCTCCACTCGCTCGGCCGGCACGTCCCCGCCTCGTTGCCGCACCACCGCACGTCCGGCCCGCAAATCGAGATCACCGCGTTCGGCTGCAACTCGCGGACGACCGCGTAGTATGCCTCCCAGTCGTATTCCTGCCGCTTGCCGTTCGGCCCCTCGCCGCACGCCCCGTCGAACCAGACCTCAAAGATCGCGCCGTAGTTAGTCAGGAGCTCGCGTAACTGGTTCTTGAAATGTTCGTTGTACGCGGGTGAATCGCCGTACGTCGCCTCGGTTCGGTCCCACGGCGAGAGGTAGACGCCGAACCGTATCCCGCCCTCGCGGCACGCATCCGCGACCTCACGCACCACGTCGCCGTTGCCATCGCGCCACGGGCTGTGTTTCACAGAATGCTCGGTAAACGCGCTCGGCCACAGGCAAAACCCGTCGTGGTGTTTCGCCGTCAGGATCAGTTCAGTCATCCCGGCTTCCTTGCACGCCTCGACCCACTGCCGCGCGTCAAAGTCCGTGGGGTTGAACAGCGCGGGATCTTCATGTCCCTCGCCCCACTCGCGGTTTGTAAACGTGTTCATCCCAAAATGCGTGAACGCCGCGAATTCCATTTCCTGCCACGCCAACTGCCGCGCCGACGGCGTCACCCGCGCCGCCGAATCGATGATCGCGCCGGTATCCGGCCCCTGCCCGAACGCCATGCCCGCTGCCAATAAGACAAGTGCCGCTGCCCGCATAAGTGTGCCCTCCCAGTAAAAGCCACCCCGACTCTATTGAATGCCCCGGCAAGAGTCAATTCCGACACCCTTATTTCGCAAGAAGAAAGTACGTTATACTGGGCAGATTGAAGGGAGACCGATGCACTCATGGCGGAAAACGATACCCCGGCCGTAGTTCTTCTCAGTGGCGGCGCCGATTCCACCGTGCTGCTCCATCATGCGATCAGAAACCTCGGGCGGCGCACCGTTCACGCCCTCAGCTTCAACTACGGCCAGCGCCATTCAAAAGAACTCGAATGCGCCCGGTGGCAGGCTCGAGCCGCCGCCGTCGCCGAACACCGGATTATCGACGTCTCGTTCCTGGGAGAGTTGCTCAAGCTGGCCACCACGCTCATCGCCGGCGGGGAGGATGTGCCCAACCTCCGCGACCTGTCCGCGCGCCAACTCGTCCAGCCGCCCACCTACGTCCCCAACCGAAACATGGTCTTGCTGTCGGTCGCGGCCGCGTACGCCGAAGCTGTCGGCATCGAAGAAGTATTCTATGGCGCCCAAGCCCAGGACCAATACGGCTACTGGGACTGCACCGCCACGTTCGTCGAGCGGATCAACCACGTGCTCGCGCTCAACCGCGGCAAGCCCGTCAAGATGTACGCCCCATTTGTCCGCATGAAAAAAGCCGAAACCGTCCGGTTGGGCTTCGAACTCGGCGTCGACTTCTCCCACACGTGGTCATGCTACCGCGGCGGCCAAAAAGCCTGCGGCACTTGCCCTACCTGCGCCGAAAGAATCGCCGCGTTCCGGGCCGCAGGCGCCCAAGACCCCATCCCCTACGAGCCGCAACCTGAATCCACCTGACAGGCCGTTTCGCGCACGCCGCGACGACTCTGTCGGCGCCGCCGAAGTAGCCCGACTTCGCCGAAGTCGGGTGCTCAACGACAGCCACGCCGGTTTTCTTCCAAGCTCCAACGACAATAAAAAAGCCCTACCGCAAGGGCAGGGCCATTAAGCGATCGGTCGTTACTACTGTTGCGCAGGAGCCTGCGGCGCCGGGCTTGCCTCAGGTGTTTCCGCAGCCGGCGCTTCAGGTGCCGGCGGCGCCGCTTCAGCCGCCTCGGGCGCTGCCTCAGCCTCGGGCGCTGCCTCAGCCTCGGGCGCTGCTTCAGCCTCAGGCGCTGCTTCGGCCTCGGGCGCTGCTTCAGCCTCGGGCGCTGCTTCAGCCTCGGGCGCTGCTTCGGCCTCCGGCGCTGCCGGCGGCGTTTCCGCTGCAGGCGCATTGGCATCAGCCTCGGCAGGGAAAAGTTCGGGGTGATTCCGCTTGAGGCGGTCCAGCGCCTTGTTGACCTCAGGCATGAAATTCGACTCGGGGTAGTTCTCGCTGTGGAACTTGTACGCGTCTACCGCCTCCTTAAAATTGCCTTTCCGCTCCTGAACGCGGGCGATGTTCAGTTCCTGCCGGCGCCGCGCCACCGATCCCGGCCATTTCTCGATCACTTCGTTGTAAGCCGCCAGCGCGCCATCCAAATCCCCTTCGTTTTCCGCGACGAAACCAAGACCTTCCACGGCGTCCGGCGCGAATCTCGATTGCGGAAAGTCCGTGCGCAACCGCTGGAAAAACGCCTTGGCCTTCGCATAATCCTTGGCCTGGTACGCCGCTTCGCCCGCCAGGTACACCGCATCCGCCGCCAAAGGCCCGCGCTGGCTCAATTGCTCGAGCTCCGTCGTCCGCAGCGCCGCATCTTCCGTAGTGACCGCCCGCGCGAACTGCGTCGCCGCTTCCAGAGTCCTATTGGCCGTGTTTACCCGGTACACCAAACCCGCTACCAGGCACACAACCACAAACAGAACCCCCGCGCCCCACAGCACCGGATACTCGCGGATGTTCTCCACCAGCCGCTGCCAATCGTTCTTCGCCTCATGAGCATGCAGAATGTCTGGCGCCTTTTTCGCCGCTTTAGCCTTTGTCGCCACGGTGCCTCCTTAACATATTCAGGAATAAGCCCACACAATTCAGAGAATCCTATTTTACCTTATATCCACCCCCTTTTGAAAACTCCCCATCCGCCGCGGGTAGGCGCGGCTTTCTAATCCCCGCCCGGCCCGCTATACTGGCCGCCAGGGAGGATCCGCGCCATGAAATCCACTACCGAATACGTGTGGTTCAATACAGCCAAGAAACGCGAATACATCAACATCACATCCAACGTCCAGGAAGTCGTTGCCAAAAGCGGAATAAAAGAAGGGATGGTGCTTGTCAGCGCCATGCATATCACCGCCGGCGTCTACGTCAACGACGACGAACCCGGCCTGATCGCCGACATCGACCAGTGGCTCGAAAAAATCGCACCGTTCAACCCCCACTACCAACATCACAATACCGGCGAAACCAACGGCGACGCCCACCTCAAAAACCTGATCGTGCACCACCAGGTTGTTGTGCCCATAACCAAAGGCCGGCTTGACCTCGGGTCATGGCAGCAGATCTTTTACGCCGAATTCGACGGAAAACGCAGAAAAAGGGTCGTCGTCAAGGCCATCGGCGAATAACAAAACGCCGCCACAAGCGATCTACTCGTGGCGGCGTTGTCGAAGCGAAGTCTAGACGTCGAACCAATCGAGGCCGGTCAGGTCGCCGAGCAGACCCATAATCCAGGCGATGATCGAACCGAAGAACGCCTGGACTTCCTTTATCAGGTCTATGTCAAACAGCCCCAGAATATCCATCGATATCTCCTCTTGACGTTTCTAACCGTTGCTCAGAGACCCAACGCGTCTTCGAGAATGCCGATAAGCCACTCGAACACGTTGGTCACGAAGTTCACGATGATCCCACCCAGATCCCAGTCAGCCACACTAAGCAATCCCATTGTTTTTCTCCTTTTCGGGCTCCCACGCCCTCCGCTGTCTGCTACGCGACGCTACATTGAAGACACTCGTCCGCTACATGTAGCGCCACCTCCATTCCTAACTACAACTATTAGCCAAATTCGTTACACACGGCGAGGCACATAGTCCCCCCCGCTTTCAATCACGCAATATACATATTTCATATGCGTTTGTCAAGCAAATACTTGTGCCCAAAAAATCTCCCCCCTTGCACATTCCCAACCCACTCACCATAATGCCCCCAAGCAAAAAAAACAGCGTAAACGCAAGAGATCCGGTGGAAAGGTACAAAACGATGAAAAGGCCCGTTGCACTACTGAACGATCGTGTAAGAAAGCTTCTGTAAAAATGCTGGGATCGTGTAAGAAAGCTTCTGTAAAAGTGCTGGACGAACGAGGCCATCGTTTAGTCCACTCTTGGTGGAATCAAAAACTGGCACACGCGGCGGGATTGCGGTGCACGGACAAGTTATCCATGACTACAATGTCCGTTGGTTGCAGGGTAGGTGCAAGCACATGTTCCGCCCAGACTGAAAACGCTGTCCCGTCCATGGGGCCTTCCAAGACCCAAGGTGCCTGGGCACCGTTACGCCCAATGGCAGCAATCATGGTCGTTGTTTCCCAACGGCCGAGTGGAACATGATCGTATACGCGGGCACCGCGAGGACCACGTCCGTACAGACGCGTCATATTCGTCTTGGCGCCGGATTCATCGAGAAACAATAATCGCGAGTGTGGCACGTGGGATACCGCTTGAAGCCAACGGGCACGCGCCTGTTGGATATCGGGGCGACTCAGTTCGGCGGGGCGGAACGTCTTTTTTTTAATGGCAGCTCCATTCTCAAAAGCACGTAGTGGATGGCCTGCGGCGAGCAACTAATTCCGAGCGCGTCACGCAACTCCTCCAGCGTCATGTCCGGTTGGTCATGCACCAGTTTTCTCAACCGTTGTTGATGCTGGCGCGTGATCTTCGGCTTGCGCCCCGAGAAGCGGTGACGTGGCCTGATATCGCCTGTCCGCCGCCGTTGCTGCAGCAACTTCTTGACCAGACCTAAGGAGACATCGTAACGCTCGGCAATCTGCTGTCGCGTTCGGTCGCCTCGGTCACAGGCCGCCACAATCCGTTCCCGCAAATCTGTGGATATCGTTTTCATGGCCTTCTTATAGCATATCCTACCATAAAAGACCACAGTTTTATTTAAAATGCTCTAACGTCGCCCTCCAAGTCGCCATCGGCCCCGCCGGCGCCGCTTCCGGCAAGTGATGCCTTGCCCGCCATCTGATATACTTGCAGTAGACACCGGGAAACAGGATGAAAAGAATGGACTTGCCCATCGAAATCGACCGAGAGCAAATCGCCGCCTTCTGCCGAAAGTACCACCTCACGAAACTGGCGCTGTTCGGGTCGGTTCTGACAGACCGCTTCGGTCCGGACAGCGACGTCGACGTCCTGGTCGAATTCGATCCGGAGCATATTCCGGGCCTCATCGCATTGAGCGGCATGGAAAGGGAGCTGTCTCAGATCCTCGGACGCAAAGCCGACATGCGGACACCCAACGATCTAAGCCGCTACTTCCGCGACCAAGTCCTGCGGGAAGCCGTCATCCAATATGCTGCTTGATTCCGACCATACCCGGCTCTGTCACATGCTCGAGGCCGCTCGTGAAGCGGTGGGCTATGTTCAAGGTTTGTCCCGTGAAAACTTCGATTCGCAGCGCCCGCTCCAGCACTCGGTTGTCCGCTGTATCGAGGTCATCGGCGAAGCGGCATCACGCCTTTCCCCACAACTGCGCGAAGCCAATCCGGACATTCCCTGGCAGGACATGATCGGAATGCGCAACCGGCTTGTCCATGCCTACTTCGATCTCGATTTGGACCTCATCTGGGCGACGGCAAGCCAGGAACTCCTCGGCATTATTCCGCGACTCAAAGCCCTCCTCACCTCGCCGTAGGGCCTCCCACACCCATACGGCCGTGCCGACCCGTTCGCCGCATAAATTTCGCCCTGCCCCACCAATGGTCCCCAAACCATTTACATAAGCAAATGTGCCTTGACGATTCGCCCTTTTCCCGCCAATTCGTCGTCCCCTCGATGGCGCCCCCTTCCGCCAGACAAGCCCTCAACCCCGCTATCCAGGCGGTGATCCTCGAATACAAGCAAAAGAAGCCCGACCTCGCCCTACACGTCGCCCTTGGCCCCGCCGGCGCAGTCGTCCTGACCGAAGAAACCATGCGACACGACCGCTTGGAACAACTCATCCAACTCGCCCGCAACGTCGAATCCGCAGTCGATGGAAATCAAGGAACCCGCTAACGCTGATGCCGCTGCTGCCAAATTCGTGTCTGCCTGCCGCACCCAATTAAGAGGGATTAGACGATCTTGAACTCTCTTGTATTAAGGGAATAGACTCCCTACAGATGTAATTCTCGGCGTGAAAACCGCAAGACAAAAGGGTTACATAGAGGGGAACCTTAAGCCGTAGCAGTTTGGGCCTGCGAGTGTGACATCTGTCTTGCATGGAGTGGCTATGGCTGACCAGTTCTTTGGCTTTTCGCCTGAAAGCTTTGAGCAATTTGCTCGCGCGCTTTCTTTGTCTGTTTTTGGCCCGGGTGTCACTGCATTCGGTAATGGGCCCGACGGAGGCCGCGAGGCTACGTTTCGAGGCGAGGTCCCTTATCCGTATCCCCCCACTACTTGCTGGTCGGGATATGGTGTCATTCAAGCTAAGTGCAAAGAAAAACCTGAGTCAACAAAGAAGGATCAAACTTGGGTATTTAAGCGGCTCAGAGAAGAGCTGTCGACCTTCGTGCGTAGCGAGAGACGGCACCCGAAGCCCGAGTACTATGTCTTTATCACGAACGTTGAACTTTCTTCAACGGCGGGCGGGGCCAAGGACGAGGCGGAAGATCTTATCCAGTCTTACTACGCAAGACTCCCACTCAAAGGACATGCCGTCTGGGATGCCAACCAGTTGGCTGTTCTCTTGGCACAGCATCAAGACATCCGTAAACGGTTTACCGTTTTTTTGACGCCCGCCGACGTTCTTGCCGCAATGCTCGCAGATATCGAGCGGAAACAACCTAACATAAAGCATATTTTGACAAGCTTCTTAGAGCGTGAGTTACGGGCTGACGAAGCAGCCCGGCTGGATCAGGCCGGCAATAGAACAGACGAGCAACTCCGGTTAGCACAGCTGTTTTTTGACCTGCCGGCATCGAAAGTGCCGAAGTTGTTGGCGCCAGAAGAACATTTGGACCCTGCCGGTCGACTGCCGTCCGGTGTGCTGTCGGAGATTTTGCATAGTGGTTCTCGCAAGCTAGACGCCAAGACTCTGTTTGAGCAGGAGACACTATCATCAGAGATCGAAGTCGAGCAGTTACCTACTCGTTATGTGCTGCTTGGTGGACCTGGGTCTGGCAAATCGACTCTCGTGCAGTTTCTTGCGCAAATCCACCGTTCCGCATTGCTGATGAGACGCCCACAAGAACTACTTTGTCCACAGACGCGCAATATTATCAAGGAAACGTCGAACCTTTGTAACTCAGAAGATCTCCCTTGGCCGACAACGCCCCGTTGTCCATTTAGGGTGGACCTGAACCGTTTCGCGAAGGCTCTAGCATCTCATGATGAGACAAAAAGCTTGGCCGGTTACCTCCTCTCAAGCCTGAGCAGCCATTATGCCCTGAGTCATGAGCAATTCTTGGAATGGTTGAGCAC
>Ga0307377_10004931_pt1 | contig 14455 bp, 10 predicted proteins | sample TR3MG_FD_202535 | JGI IMG/M metagenome (GOLD analysis project Ga0307377, IMG submission 202535) | Soil microbial communities from Risofladan, Vaasa, Finland - TR-3 | ecosystem: Environmental > Terrestrial > Soil > Coastal area > Acid sulfate soil | place: Finland: Risofladan, Vaasa | collected... | reverse complement strand
GCACTACTTCGCGAACCAGTTTTTCGCCTTCATCAATCTGATTCTTAGCTCTCGAACAATAGGAGCGCATTGCGTTCGCTAGTTGGTTGTATTCTTCGCTCGAAAATGTTGCACGTCTTATTGCTTCATTGTTCGAATCTATTCTTGGCAACTTTGCAAAATCAAAACCATCAATTAGTGTTTCACCATTCTTGAACAAATACTTCATGCATGCATTAATAGTGCTTTGTTCGTTTTCGACAGTTACGTGTTTTACATTTCTGTCAGTCCCCATTGTGCGTTCATAAAAATAGTTCTCGCAGTCCGTGCGTTGTAGCTCTTTTAGCTTTGCGTCTCTGCCAATAAAGTCTAGCCAATGCTGCAAATGAGTCTTGATTGTTGTGTATCGGCCGCCTACTATAACGCCGGAGTCTACGTCCTTTTGTCTGCGTTCTAAATACTTCTCAACCCCATGCTTTGTCGTTAAAGAAAAGTATGTCTTGCCGTTTTGCATATTGGAATAAATTTCAAGATACGCATTTTTGCCTTTTTCAATCGCCGTTGTTTCGCTCCGCGTGTGTAAGCTCTTTCGCGCGTATTTGTTTTCCCTGTTTAGCCACATCCTAAATTGCCAGTATTCGCCGCGCTTGTAGATAACAGCGTCATCAAAAATCATAATTTCGCCAGCTTCAAACTTCTTCTTCTTCAACGCCATACACACTTTCCCGCCTTTACGTTTTGCGATAGCGACGTGTTTGTGCGACTTTGTGTGTAATTCTCACGCAGAAACTTCAGAAACGCAAGCACTTAAAAGGATGCGTGTAAGTTTTGTGAATTATTTAACTAGTGTATAATCAACAGTATACGTATAAAACATCACTCCCACTCAATTGTCCCCGGCGGCTTCGACGTAATGTCGTACACCACGCGATTGATCCCGCGCACCTCGTTCACAATCCGGCTGCTGATGCGCTTCAGCACCTCATACGGCAGCGGCGTCCAGTCCGCAGTCATCCCGTCTTCAGAGTGCACCGCCCGCACCGCCGCCGTATACGCATACGTCCGCTGGTCGCCCATCACGCCCACGCTCATCACCGGCAGCAGCACCGCAAAGCTCTGCCAGATCTTCGAGTAGAGCCCCGCCGCCTTGATCTCCGCCACCACAATCTCATCCGCCTCCTGCAGCAGCGCCACGCGCTCCGGCGTCACCTCTCCAAGAATCCGCACCGCCAGGCCCGGCCCCGGAAACGGCTGCCGCCCCAGCACATCTTCCGGCATTCCCATATCCCGCCCGATACGCCGTACCTCGTCCTTGAACAAATCCCGCAGCGGCTCAATCAGCTTCAGCTTCATCCCCAGCGGCAGCCCGCCCACATTATGGTGGCTCTTGATCGTCTGGCTCGGCCCCTTCACGCTGCTCGACTCAATCACGTCGGGATAAAGCGTCCCCTGCACCAGCCAATCCACGCCGCCGCTTTCCTTCGCAATCCGGTTCGCCTCATCGTCAAACACCGCAATAAACTCCGCGCCAATCCGCTTGCGCTTCGTCTCCGGGTCCGTCACTCCGGCCAGTTGCGCCATGAAACGATCGCTCGCATCCACCGCAACAATCCTCAGGCCCAGCTTGTCGCGCAAATTCTTCTGCACGCTCTCAAACTCGTTCTTGCGCAGCACGCCGTTGTTCACAAAAATGCAGGTCAACTGGCTGCCGATCGCCTTATGCACCAGCACCGCGGCCACCGACGAGTCCACGCCCCCGGAAAGCCCGCAGATCACGTGCCCCTTGCCGACCTTTTCGCGAATCTGCGCAACCGTCGTCTCAATAAAGTGCGCCGGCGTCCAGTCGCCGCGCGCGCCGCAGATGGCAAACAGAAAATTCCGGATCAGCTCGGTCCCCAGCGGTGTGTGGTGCACCTCGGGATGAAACTGCACCGCCCAGATCCGCCGCGCCTCATCGGCAATCCCGGCCAACGCGTTCGAAGTCACAGCCGTGCGATGGAACCCGGCAGGCAGCTCCAACGCCTCGTCCCCGTGGCTCATCCACACGGCCAGCGTCACCGGCAGCCCCGCAAACAGCGGCGTCGAGTCGTCCTCGATGGTGACCTCTGCGTGACCGTACTCGCGCTTCGACGCCGAGCGCACCTTGCCGCCCAGGTGATGCACAATAAACTGCAGCCCGTAGCAAATCCCCAGCACCGGCACGCCAAGCCCCAGCAGCTTCGGGTCCGCCGCCGGAGCGTCCGCATCATAAACAGACGACGGCCCGCCCGAAAGAATCAGACCAATCGGCTTCAGCGCCTGAATCTCGGCAAGAGGCGCCGTGCAGGGCAGCACGACCGAAAAAACATTCTGCTCGCGAATCCGCCGAGCAATCAGTTGGGTATACTGCGACCCGAAATCGAGAATGACTATTGTTTGGGTGTCCACGCTTCAGTGTGTCAGGGTGCCCGCTGCCATTGCAAGTAGAAGATGCCTCGATTCCCAGCGTCTAAACTACGGCAGCTTCTTCGCCTCCGCAACCGGGTTCCAATCGTCGGCCCCAGCCAAAAACACCTTAGGCATGTAATGCGCCGCCTGCGCCGCAGTCAACTGATGCGACCACGCCACCCGCGCCCCCACATTCGCCCCCGGCCCCGTCGATTTGTACTCCGCATAGTAGGCCTGCGGCGTCTCATTCGTGCGCCCCCACGCGCTCCACCCCTGCGGAATCACATCAGCAGGCAACTCCGTATGCATGTAAACAACGCGCGAGAACGGCCGCCACGGACGGCCAAGACTGATGGTGCCGCGCGGGGGAATGTTTACGCTCGATCCCGCGGGCACCTGCACATCTTCAAATCCGCTGCTGACCTTGCTGTTCAAAATCACGTAGCCCGTCGTCTGCTTCGGCGATGTCCGCGACTGCGCCGTCAAATACCCGCGTCCGTTCGCATGAATCTCCGAGTGGTCGAAGACCGCCGTCGCATTGCCAAAGATAAAATCCACGCCGCCCTCAATATACGAGTCCACATAATATTGCCGCCCGTAGTCGGCGAACAGCGTGTCCTGGTGCCCAAGAAATCGGCAGTGTTTAAAAATAGACCGATCCGCGCGATCCGCCACCGCAACCGCCTGCCCCGTATTCCCCGCCGTATTTTCAAACGTAATATTGTCGGCTTCGAACCCCGTGCCGTTAATCTCGACCGTCTCCGTAAAAAACGTTCCGCCCGCCTGCTTGGCATTCAGGCTGTTGGTAATCACCACGTCCGCCGGCGATTTGCCCATGCCAACCAGCGTAATGTTCGTATGGTTCTGCGTCACAATCACCCGCTCGTGATACATCCCCGGCGCAATCTCGATAAAGACGCGCCCCGGCTTGCCGTCCTTCCCCACGCCCGCAAAGGGATGATGGTCCATCGCCATCTGAATCGTAGGAAACTCCGTGGTCCCTTCGATCCCCGTCTTCACAGCGGGAGATACGCGCACATGCACATCCTGCCCGAGCGCCATTACAGAAAACCCCACCACGCTCGCAAAACAAACCGCCAGTCTCAATCGCCCCAGCATCGGTCCCATCTCCTCGTCAATTCCGCCCGCTTCAATTGCCCGGAGTCTTGTAAACCACCCCGCCCTTCATCACAAACTTCACATCCTCAAGCGTCCGTATATCTTCCAGCGGATTCTTCTCAACCGCAATCACATCCGCCCATTTCCCCGCTTCCAGAGTCCCCGTCTTCGCCGTCCACCCCATCAGGTCGGCCGCGTTCGTCGTCGCAGTCTGCAACGCCGCCAGCGGAGTCATCCCCATCTGGTTCACATACACATCCAGCTCGTGCGCGTTCAGCCCATGCGGATACACCGCCGCATCCGTCCCCATCGCAATCTTCACTCCGGCCTCGATCGCGCGCTTGATATTCCCCTTGGCCACCGCGCTCACGTCCATCATCTTCTTCTGGTAAAACGCCGGCAGGTGCCCGCTCTCGATCATCCAATCTTCCAGATACAGAGTCGGCACCAGGTACGTCCCGTGCGCCTTCAGCCCTGCAATGCCCTTGTCGTCGATATAGCTGCCATGCTCAATCGAGTCCACTCCCGCCTCGGTCGCCCACAAAATCCCCTGCGCTCCATGCGCGTGCGCCGCCACCTTGCGGCCCAGCCGGTGCGCATCGGCAACAATCGCCTGCAGCTCCTCCATCGTGTACTGCGAAGCCTGCGGATCGTCGCCCTTCGACAGCACTCCGCCCGTCGCGCAAATCTTGATCAGGTCCGCTCCATATTTAATGTTCTGCCGCACCATGTGCTGCACGGCGGCCACCCCGTCGGCCACACCGTCGCCCACCGCGTGGTATTGAATCGGCAGCAGATTCTCGTCGCAGTGCCCGCCCGTAATCCCCAGCGGCGGCCCGCTCACAAGCATGTGCGGCCCCGGAACCTGCCCTGCATTAATCGCGTCGCGCAAATCCACATCCGTAAAGCCATCCGCGCCCACATTGCGCACCGATGTAATCCCCGCCAGCAGCGTGGTCCGTGCGTTCGCCACCCCGTTGATCGCCTCTTTAGCGTCCGTCGAGGTCAATTCGAGATAAGGATCGAAGTCCGGATTCATGGTCAGGTGCGTATGCACATCGATCAGCCCAGGCAGCACCGTCAGCCCGCTCAGGTCGATCACCTTGTCCGTCGCCTCTGCCTTAACAGTTGCCGTCGGCGCAATCGACTCGATCCGATCCCCAACCACCACAATCGTCTCGTCCGCAAGCACCTTGCCCGTCTTCACATCCACAAGGTGTCCGGCACGCACCAGCGTGCGCTGCGCGGCAGGGGTTGCCGCGGGCTGCGCGGAGACCAGAGCCGCGCCTGCCAAAAGTCCCAATGCCAACGTCAGTTTGCTGTGAGAGAACATGCAAGCGCCTCCTGGTGAGTTTGAAAGGGAGTCTAACAAACCCGCCCGGGAGGCGCATTGTTCAGGCAAATCTCGCCCCGGCAATTTCTGCCGGAAGCATCAGTTCTTTACCCCCACTTCTTGCCTGCATCCTCAAGGCCCGCTCCGCCCAGATCCGCCGGCGTCATCGCAACCCTGTACTCGACTTCCGCATTCAAGGTGAGGAACCAGGGCTCGGCAAGCCGTGCTACGTCGGAAGCGTTGGCAAGATCCACAACCAGGATTGCCCCGCGCTTGCCCTCCCGTTCACTGAACCACACGTGCTCCGGCTTGCTGGCATCAAGAATCGCCTTGATCTTCGCGCCGATGGTTCCGTTCTTCACATAACTATTGAACGGTTCAATGGGGAATTGAACCAGCATCATCATCCGCATGGCAAACCTCCGGGTGCCGGCGTCCGCATTCCACCACGTGCCTTCTCTCGCGGACGGCACTCGCGGAGCATAGCACATGCCGTGTCAAATTGGCCGCAGCTTTCTGCCTCCAACCACGCCAACGGCCCGCCCGCAGCGTGATAACCTGCTAACCAACAATATCTCGATCAAGTCCAGACCATGGAGAACTCCGCCTCGGCCTCCATCCGCAAGCGGATTCATTGCCCATGGACCAGCCCGGTCGAACGCGTTTCCAAGAGGACATTCCTATGAGTCGTTTCCGCTTTCTTTCTATCTTGATTCTTGCGGCCATCGCCTTCATGCCAGCCGCCGCACCGGCACAGGCCCCCGCAACCCCACCGGCCAATGCCAGCAAGCCCGAACCGCCGCAGGCCATCCAGAGCTTCGACCTCTCCGCCATCGACAAGACCGCCGACCCCTGCACCGATTTCTATCAGTACGCCTGCGGCAACTGGATCAGGAACAACCCCATCCCTTCCGACCAGGTCCGCTGGGCGCGCTCCTTCTCCTTGCTCCGCGAGCGCAATCGCTACCTGCTCTGGCAGGATCTCGACCAGGCCGCCAAAGATCCCAAAACCCCGCTGCAAAAGCAGTACGGCGATTTCTATGCCGCCTGCATGAATACCGCCGACGTCGAGAAAAACGGTCTGGCGCCCATTGAGCCCGCCTTCAAACAGATCGCCCGCCTGTCGAAAGCCAGTCAGTTCCCCGCTCTGCTCAGCAACCTCGAAAACAGCGGCACCCCCGACGGCTTCTTCAACTTCGGCGTCGGCCAGGACCAGAAAGACTCATCCAAACAGATCGCCGAAATCTACCAGGGCGGCCTCTCGCTGCCCGACCGCGACTACTACATCGTCGACTCGCCGCGCTTCAAAACCATCCGCGCCGAATACGTCGCCCACATCACAAAAATGTTCACCCTCGCCGGCGACACCCAGGAGCAAGCAGCCAAAGAGGCAGCCGCCGTCATGCAAATCGAAACCGCAATGGCCAAAGCCTCCACCAGCCGCACTGATCTGCGCCAGCCAGAGAACCGCTACCACATCTATACCCTTGTCGACTTTGACAAGCTCGCGCCCGACTTCGACTGGAGCGCATATTTCAAGGCCGTCGGCATCGGACCCTTCGACACTCTCAACGTCGCCACCCCCAACTACTTCAAGGAACTCAGCACGCTCATCCAGACCGAGCCGCTCGCGTCCTGGAAAAGCTACCTCCGCTGGCACGTACTGCATGGTCAGGCCAACGCGCTGCCCAAGGCCTTCTTCGACGAGAACTTCGACTTCTTCTCCAGAACCCTCGCCGGCCAAAAGGAGCCCGAAGCCCGCTGGAAGATGTGCTCCACCATGACCGACAACGCCCTCGGCGAAGCCGTCGGCCAGGACTGGGTCAAGCAGAACTTCCCGCCCGCGTCCAAGCAAAGCATGGAAAAACTCGTCGCCGCTCTTGAAAAATCCCTCGGCGACGACATCAAAACCCTTCCATGGATGTCGGAAGAAACCAAAAAAGCCGCCGAACAAAAGCTCGCCATGATCCGCAACAAGATCGGCTATCCGGAGAAGTGGCGCGACTACTCCAGCATCAAGGTCAACCGCAACGACCTCATCGCCAACATCCACCACGTCGCCGTGTACGACCGCAACTACGAATTCGCCAAACTCGGCAAGCCCGTCGACGAGAAGGAGTGGCACATGACGCCACCCACCGTGAACGCCTACTACAGCCAATCGTTCAACGACATCAATTTTCCCGCCGGCATCCTTCAGTCGCCCTTCTTCGACCCCAATATCGATCCTGCCGTTAACTTCGGCGGCATCGGCGTCGTCATCGGGCACGAGATGACCCACGGATTCGACGACCAGGGATCCAAATTCGACGGCAAGGGCGACCTGCACGAGTGGCAAACGCCCGCGGATCGCAAGGCCTTCAACGACCGCACCGATTGCATCGCCAATGAGTACAGCGGCTTTGAGGCGGCGCCGGCCAAAGGCGATGCTCCTGCCAAGTACCTCAACGGACACCTCACCCTCGGCGAGAACACGGCCGACAACGGCGGACTCCGCATCGCCTACATGGCGTTGCTCGATACGCTGGCTGATCAGGGCAAGAGCCTCGACGAAAAGATCGACGGCTACACCGAGGCCCAGCGCTACTTCCTCGGCTTCGCCCAGGTCTGGTGCCAGAACCAGACCGATCAGGCCGCCCGCCAGGCCGCCCTCGTCGATCCCCACTCACCCGGAAAGTGGCGCGTCAACGGTACCGTCCAGAACTTCGACGCCTTCGGAAAAGCCTTCGGCTGCAAACAAGGACAGCCCATGTATCCGGTCAACTCCTGCCGCGTCTGGTAGCCGCCGGCGAGCAATTGAAGGTCGAATGTCCCACCCGTTCCGCTTGTTCCCGCGGAAAGGGTGGGACTCAACCACACTCGATCCCCACTCAACCCCGCCCGTCTCCCGTTGACCTTTCCCGCCGTGGCAACGTCAATACTCCAACCGGCTTATCGACAGAACCGCAACCCCATCCACGCAAACGGCTGGGTTGCGCTCAAAACCAAGCCCACCCCTGGGAAAACACGTTGATTTAACCAGTCTTTCGCTGAAACTAGGCACAACCCGCCCTCGGCTTTTACAATGCATCAGGGACCCGTCCCAACCCAGCTCTGCTGTGGAACTAGCAAACTTGGCGGCGCACGCCTGACCAGGATGAAGGAATCGCATGAAGTTCACGAAATTCGGCAAGGCACTTCTTGTCAGCGCCCTCTCTGCTGGCGTCATTCTCTGCGTTACGTCTTGCGTTCGTAGTTATACGGTCGGCTATCTCTATGTCACCGGAACCGTGACGGCACAGTCCTCCGGCAACGGCATCATCAGCGGCTACAAGATCGACCACAATACTGGCTTCCTCACCCCAATCAACGGCATGCCCGTTTCCTCCGGCGGCGCAAATCCTGGCCGTGCCGTGCTTCTCAGCGGCAGCCGATTCCTCTACGTCCTCAATCAGGGCGTTAACGCGCAGGGCGGCGCAACCTGCACCACCGCCAACCCCTGCCAGAATTCGAACATCACCCAGTTTGCCGTGGGCGGCAACGGCATCGTCACGCCCCAGCAGACCTTCTATACCCAGGGCATCAACCCCATCCGCATGACCCCCGATAGCTCGGGCAACTTCCTCCTGGTCCTCGACCACGACGCCCCCGACAACTCCACCTGCAAGCTGGCCCTCGGCTCCTCGGCCACCACGTGCGGCGACATTACGGTCTTCCAGATCAACCAGACCACCGGCCGTCTAAACCTGGTCGTCAATGCCCCGGTCACAGCCGCCAACGGTTCGGCCTTGACCTACTTCCCGGTCCCCGCCAACCCCATTGACTTCGTCTTGTCGGGCGGATACGTCCTTACCCTCAGCGGAACCTCCGGTACAGGCGACTCCGTCTTCCCCTACTCCTACGGCTCCTCCACCGGCCAGCTCACGCTCGCGCAGAACAGCTCCCAGCCCCTCGGAATTACCCAGGGAACCGCCATCGTACCCGCAGGCAACGCGATCTACGTCCTCGACAACGAGCCGCTCAAAATCACATCCACCGGCGGCACCTTCAACGCCGGCACCTATCCAAGCCAGATACTGCCCTTCTCGGTAGGCGCCAACGGAGCGCTCCAGGCAGAACCGGGCGGCGCAGTGCCCAACGACCCGACGCTCGCCAACCCCGTCTACCTGATGCTTGAGTCCAAAGGCAAGTTCCTCTATGTAGCTAACCAGGGCAACAACGTCCTCGGCAACAACGCCAATAGCGGCATCACCGGATACAACATCTTCTCGACTCCCAACTATCAGCTCAGCTTCCTGACCCAGTCCGCCTTTGGAACTGGCTCCGGACCGCAGTGCCTGGTAGAGGATCCGTCCAATCAGTTCATTTACACAGCCAACTACGTTGATTCGACCATCACCGGCCGTGCGGTCGACCCCAACGACGGTTTTCTCAACCCCCTCAGAGTGGCAAGCAGCTACACACTGCAGGGACCGGCCAATTGGTGCCTCATCAACGGGCGAACCGACTAAGAACAGTACGCTTGCTTTGTTCAGCGGCCGGCCTAGGCGTCGGCCGCCTCATCCCTCCCCCGGCGCAGTTTCGGGGGATACCTTAAAAGAACGTAGCCGAATGTCGGGCGCGGCTTTTTCCTGGGCGCTGCGGGGTTCGATTCCAAACCTGATTTTTTAGGGACCCGCGGTTCGGGCCCATGACGAAAGATGCGCATGAAGTTCAACAAATCGAGCCAGCTCGTGCTGGTCTCCGCCGCCAGCATCCTCGTAGCTGGGCTGATGAGTGCCTGTGCCTCCCTCACCGTGGACTTTGTCTACGTCGCCAGCGCCAAAGCCGCTGGCCCCGACAACTACGGCGAGATCAACATCTTCGAGGTCAACTCAGAGTCCGGTAAAATGCGCCAGATTCCCGCCTCGCCCGTCCCCTCCCAAGGGCGAAATCCCGTTGCGGAAGTCGCCTCGGCTGACGACGCGAACCTCTTTGTCGCCAATCAGGACGACAACACCATCGTCCAGTTCGTCATCGGCAACGACGGCAAGCTCTATCCCTATAACACCGTCAATACCCCGGGAATCTACCCCCTGGCACTGGCCGCCAGCGCCGCCAATCTCTTCGTCGCAGACACCTTCCAGCCCCTACCCTCCTGCTCCACCGCGGCGCCCTGCTCCGGGTCCATCGCCGTCTATCCGCTCACCGCGGCCACCAAGACAGCTCCCGTCGCCATGGGAAGCCCGGCCTTCAACTCCGCCGTCACCGGCAGCTACTGGCCCCTCGTCGTCCCTGGCAAACCCTCGGACGTCATCGTGCCCACTGCCGTCAGCGTCCTCCCTTCAGGCGCCTACGTCTACGTCACCGCCTATGACTCCTCCATCACCCCCAACGCCGGCTATCTCTTCGCCTTTGCCGTCGGCTCCGGCGGCGTCCTCGCTCCAGTCAGCGGTTCTCCCTTCGCCGCAGGCCTGCACCCCTCGGCCATCGCCAGCGATCCGTCGTCCAAATATGTCTACGCCACCGACTATGCCGGAAACAACGTCCTCGGCTACTCGGTTGGAGGCTCCGGTGCGCTCACCCAGCTCGCTGGCAGCCCCTTCAAGGCCGGCAATGCTCCCAGCGCCATCGCCGTCGATCAGTCCTTCAGCTTTGCCTATGTCGCAAACTCCACCGACGCCACCATCACCGCTTACTCCATCACCAATGGTGTGCTCGCAAGCCTCGGCAATTACACAACTGGCTTGCAGCCCGTGGCCATCGGTATCGATCCGTCCACAAACCACTACCTCTACACCGCAAACTTTCTCGGCAACAACGTCTCCGGATTTCAGTTGAACCAATCCACCGGAGCGCTTTTGATCTCGCAATCTTCTCCCTACCCGTCCAACGACCAGCCCACAGCCGTCGCGGCCATTCCGCACAACGGCATCGGCGCCGGCGTCAAACCGTAGGGGCATCCTATCGCCTTGGCCGCTTCATCAGGGCCAATCGCAACACCCCGTACCGGCCGTTACAATATCTACGGGGCAACCTAAACGAGTTTTTCTGGGCCTGCACCATGATCGCCCGCAACGAAGGAAGCGCATGAAGTTCAGCAAATTGAGCCAGCTCGTCCTGGTCTCGTCTCTCGGCCTCGTCGTGGCCTCTCTCCTGACTGCCTGCCAGTTAGTCACCGTCGACTATGTCTTCGTCGCCAGTTCCTCAGGCTCCGGCGTGGGAAGCGCCGGCCAGATTCAGGCCTTCGCCGTCGACTCCCAGTCCGGCGCGCTGCGCCAGGGCCAGGCTACGGTCTCCTCCGGCGGCATCAACCCCGTCTCGCTGGCCGTCACCGGCAACTACTACCACCTCTATGCCGCCAACGCCGGCAGCAACTCCGTGGTCCACTTCGCAATAGCCACCAATGGCGTGCTCACGGCCAAGGACTCCATTACCCTGGGCGCGCCGCCGGTCGCTGTCGCCGTCAACGCCGCCAGTAAATACCTCTACGTCATCTCCGGCACCACCTCCGCCACACTCACCGAGTACCCCCTCGACACGCAGGGCGTCATCGGCTCCCCGGTCGCGCAGCAGACCCTCACCGTACCCGGCTACTCCGGCGACACCATCGTTTCCACCGGCGTCGACGTCCTCGCCAACAACAACGAAGTCTACGTCTCGGCCTACGACAAATCCGCCTACAATCCAGGCGGAACCGTAACCAGCGCCGCAAATCCAGGCTGGGTCTTCGCATTCGCCGTCGGCTCGGGAGGCGTTCTCACCCCCACCATCAACAGCCCTTACAAGGCTGGAGTCAAACCCAGCTCCCTCACCAGCGATCCGGTCAACCGCTTCGTCTACGTCACCGACTTTGCCTCCAACCAGCTCATCGGTTACTCCGTTCAGGCAGACGGCTCCCTCAACTTCCTCGTCAATGGGCCCTTCAAAACAGGTAACCAGCCAGACGGCGTTGTCGTCGACCCGCGCGGCCTCTACGTCTACGTTCCCAACGGGCTCGACTCCACCATGACCAGCTACGCCATCTCCCTGCCCACTGGCACACCCTCGGCCATTGTCAACGTCTCCAGCAGCCTGGTCAACGCCACCGATAGCCAGCCCGTTGCCATTGCCATCGAGCCTGCTCTCGGGCGCTTCATTTACACCGTCAACCACCTTGGCAATTCGATCTCGGGCTTCCGCCTCAACCCGGACAACGGCGCCGTTTCCGACAATCAGGCCAGCCCCTACCCCTGCGGCGCAAACCCAACCGCCATCGTCATCGTGCCCCACGGAAACCACTCCGTACAGTCCGTAACCCCCTAAGGGCGCGCGACTCTTTCAACCAAAAAGCCCAGCCAATCCGGCTGGGCTTTTTTACTGCATTTCCCAATATCTCCCGGCGTCCCGGCCCGCAAAAACCGAACGGGCACAGGTGCCCTGGGTCTGGATTTTCAGGCCTCGGATAAAGGCATCCGGGTCAGCCGCATACCCCATTCATTGCGGCCTTCTCACCACCTGCGGGGCTTGCTGCGCACCCGTCAGATGAATGTTGAACCAATCCCCCGCCAACCGCGCCACTTCTTCCAGCGTTCCCGGTTCTTCAAACAGGTGCGTCGCGCCCGGAACAATCACCAGTTGCTTCTCGGCGCATTGCAGTTCCGCCAGTGCTTCCCGGTTCATCGCGATCACCGGCTCGTCGTCTCCTCCCACAATCAGCAAAGTCGGCGCGCGCACACCGCCCAGCGCATCCCCCGCCAAATCAGGCCGCCCTCCGCGCGAAACCACCGCCGCAATCATCTCCGGCATCTGGGCCGCCGCCACCAGCGCGGCGCCCGCTCCCGTGCTGGCCCCAAAATAACAGGGCGCCAGATCCCAGGTGTCCGGATCCCCCATCGCCCAACGCGTTGCATCCGCCAGCCGCGAAGCAAGAAAAGGTATATTGAACCGCAGCTCCGCCGTGTATTCATCAATCGACTCTTCCCCGCCTGTCAACAGGTCAAACAGCAGCGTGGCAATGCCCCGCGACTGCAGCACCTCGGCCACAAAGCGATTGCGCGGGCTACGGCGGCTGCTCCCGCTTCCGTGGGCAAAAAGAACCAGCCCGCTCGCCCCCTTCGGAATCGTCAACGTCCCGGGCAGCGTCGCCCCCGCCGCCTCAATCGAAACCTCGCGGTGCGCACTCCTTCCTTCCGCTCTTCCTCCGGCAATCATCGTCACACACCTCCTTCACCCGCACATCCCCCCGCTCAAAACCCCTCTATGTCGCTTCACCCTAAGCCGCCGTCGCAGCCGCGTGGCCAAGCAGTCGCGTTACCTCCTCATCCGTCACCTGAGAAAAGTCCTCATAGAACTGCCCCACGGCGTAGAAATCCACTGGCGTCTCAAGGCACACAAATTCATCCACTTCCTGCCGCAGCCGTTCGCAAGTTGACACCGGAGCCACCGGCACCGCAACCACAAGCCAGGCAGGTTTCCTCTGCCGCAGAGCCTCAATCGCCGCCTCCATGCTCGCGCCCGTCGCAATGCCGTCGTCCACAAGAATCACGGTCTTCCCCTCCACAGCCAGGGGCTCCCGGACGCCCCTGTAAACTCGTTCCCGCCGCTCCACCTCTTTCAGAACCTGCGCCGCAATCCGTTCAATCTCTGCCTCCGGAATTCCCACCACCTCCAAAATGTGCCGATTCAGAACCCGCACACCCCCGCCGGCAATCGCCCCAAACGCCAACTCCTCCTGCCCCGGAACTCCCAGCTTCCGCGACACAAAAACATCCAGCCCCGCCCCCAGCGCTGCTGCCACCTCAAACGCAACCGCAACCCCGCCCCGCGGAATCCCCAGCACCATCACGTCCCTGCGCTTTTCATACTTCTTCAGCCGTCCCGCAAGCCTGCGCCCCGCATCCGCACGATCTCTGAAAAACATTCCTTCCGTCCAGTTCTCCACGGCCGTCCTCCCTTGCCTCGCATCCCCATTGCCCCCAGGAATTGCCCTCAAGCTCCTCAAATCTCCGCAGAGCCGCTCGCATCTTTGCCCATTTCCAAGCGAGAGTTCCGGGAGCCCTCGGCTCCTGCGCGCGTCGCGGCATCCAACACCGGACACCCCATGTCTCGCCTCTGTAAATTTGGATGCGGGATGCAACACATTGGAAGGCCGCGTCACGAAGCCTCTTCGAGCGTTCGCCTCTGTGCTGATTCCATCGGAAGGCGCCCCGGCAGCGGGCCCGCTCATCACCCTCCCCAAAACGACCATGCGCCCCGAAAATCCGCACCCTGAAAACTGTGCCCCGTCCGGGTACCCACTGGGCCGGCGGTCCCATCGCAATGAGCGGTTCTTCCCGTCAGACCACTGACCCCGGCCACTGGTTTGCCGATCATTACCCCCAACCGGCGCATACTACCTCTGTGAGCCCTCAACCGGGCCAATTCAAACCTCGAAAAGGGGCAGACCCCCCCCCCTCCCTGTAAAGTGCACTGATTATGGTGCAAGTAAAAAATAACTATATTATAATCAATACGATACAGACGCCTACCTATTACTGACTAGGGCAATTATCCCTTGAATACAAGTAGAACATATGGCATACTATGGTTGTTATGGCGACCCGCAAAACAAAGAACACTATACCTGGCTACCAGAAATACACCATTGCGGACTTCAAT
>Ga0307377_10004929_pt1 | contig 14458 bp, 8 predicted proteins | sample TR3MG_FD_202535 | JGI IMG/M metagenome (GOLD analysis project Ga0307377, IMG submission 202535) | Soil microbial communities from Risofladan, Vaasa, Finland - TR-3 | ecosystem: Environmental > Terrestrial > Soil > Coastal area > Acid sulfate soil | place: Finland: Risofladan, Vaasa | collected... | reverse complement strand
TTATTCTCTACATAAAACTCTCCGGCAGATGGTGTGCCAGTAATGTCTTCTGTCCATTCAGCTCCCCCGGAAGCCCATACTTCAGTGCTTGCAGCATCCTTGGGAATATGGTCTAGGTATGTTTGGTACGGTGAGCTAGCTGGAATATTAAAATATTCTCCACTAATATACCAACCAGATGCGTTTTTATTTACTCTCTCTGGGTATAACGTTATAGTAGCTGGGTAAGTCATCTCGGTCTCCTTATTAAGCGGTTTTTACAAATACGCCTGGATTGCTATAGTCTTCTCTCATATATATAAATCTATTTTCTTTATCTAATAGGTAGTAGTCATACATGGGGGAAACCCCGTATAATCTCTGCCTGTCCTCGTCTGCTATCCAAAGAGTCCCCTCTTCATCTACTGCTATCCCTGACGGGGGCGAACCCGATGCCAACGCAGTAATATCGTAAGAAGCTATCTGGTCTATATATTCTGACCCAGGAACTGGGTTAGGATTGGATAGATTTAAAAAATAACCCGATGGTGGTACATGTCCTATCCACCATATGTATTCTCTATATAGTGTAAAGCCTTTTATATATCCTGAGGCTCCAACGTTATATGTTTCATATGACTCTAGGGACTCTGTGTCTTGCCTGTGAAGATGCTCAACAGTGGTACCTTCATCGTGAGCCCACCAAAGATCGTGCTTTTTCTTCCATCTGTCTGTATACTTTTGTATTGGGTCTGGTATTCCGCTCGGCTTAACCGGAAACGTTATTCCCAAGCTTTCAACTCTAGCAGTTGTAAATGCTCCTTCGTTGAATGACTTTATTCTTGTAGGTATTACATAGTAATAAAATTCTTCTAGATCCGTAACTGGTATAATATAAATCTGATTGTCATTCGCTGGGTTAGTTCCTGGTGGAAAAGGATATCCCTGCGGCGTGGATCCTGATGGAGCTGTCCAACATTCTATATTTGGATTATTTAAAAATGATATTGTAGACGGGATATTCATTCTTGATAATACATCTATCTCGTCAACAGGAGCCAAAGATATATAGTTGTTATTTAAGTCTTCGTCCATATCAGCTCTTAATGTACGAAGTGTTCTGGCGAAGGGAGATATAAACTGCTGTCCAACAGAGTTAGGTACATCCCTTATGGCATGCCATTCTGGGTATTTGTTAGCTATTTCTTGCGTTATATAGCTCTTATAATATCCACTAGCAGCTATGTTCCCAGAAGGATTAACATATGTTCTTTCAAAATATTGAGGATATGGATACATTATATCACCCTTATAGCTTCTATACTATCCGGATTTGGATAGAACATTTCGTCATGTGTAATATAGACATTTCCCAGTAGGTGTGGCTGCTCTCTAAAGTAATAGCAATTAATAGTATGGTCCAATATCTTTGGACTCACGTCCATTATCTGCTGTCTAAGTTCATTTAAAATGAAAACACCACCGATAGGTATGCTTACAATATACCTCTCTATAGCTAGCCTTACCCTGGTTCTTAATGTCTCTTGTTCTCCTGATGTAACTCCTTTTGTAAAAACTATCTTTACAGAGATATCAACCGCCACAACTCCTGGAGCTGCCGCAGTACCTCTTATACCATATGCCTGAACATCTTCTATAGCAGACTGAACTTGTGATATAAGCGTAGTGCTTGCTAGTCCTTCGGTTGGTACTACTAAAATATCATAACTTCCCATTCCCCTTGCATATGGATTCATTACAACATCAGACACGCCATCCACCGATAGTGCTGCTAATCGTATTGCTGTTTCGTTTGCTTTCTCTGCTGAAAGTGTTGCATTTGATATCCTATATCTATAATTATTATCATCTTCAGTATCAGCTCCGCTTACTATGGCTTTGTCATTAACTGTGTATACATCTGGAAGACCAAGATCGTGTTTTATTAGAGCATTCTTACCAACATTAAATGCAGTACCAGTCTCTTCACTTTGGACAGATACATATACCTCTCTAGCGGCAGCGTCAAATGAAACGTTTTCTAGAACTATGTATACTATTAAGTCGTCAGATGTCTGAACTTTTGTTCCCGAAAGTATTTGTAGCGTAGGTATATAATCACCTAGAACTCCTCTAGTAACATAGAATCTTTGCACCTTGTCAGTAGCAGAAACGCTTGCCACTTCAGATTGCAGCCTAGGCATATTAAAGAGGTCCCCTATGAGGTCTAAGAAATAACCTTCAGCACTCGACAAAAAACCCATTGCTTGGTTTATGTCTAGCACATTATAATAGTCAGACAGCTGTTTATTAATGACTTCTAACATAGATCTTGCCACCCCACCAATACTCATATTTGTTATATCAGTATTGTTCTGTAGGTCATTAATGGACTGTTCGTTGAGTTCTGTTAAACTTTTCTTGAATAACATTATTGTCCTCCTAGGGAATTTAATATACCATTTTCATAATCAAGAACCACAGCCGTGAAAGCATTTACGTCCTCATTAGAAGAATTAACGAATGTGTACATAGCTAAACCATGAGCAGATATCGGGACAGCCTTCACTCTTAGGTCTTGTGGTATTATTCTTCCATCCTTTGTTAACGATGTATATAATTTCTTTTCTCCAATAGCAGCGTTCTCTCTACTATTAGGCTCCCCAAGAAGAGATTGTAAATCAGCACCCACGTCTGGGTGTGGCTCAAAGTCGTTAAACTCTGTCCTAGCCCTAAACGTAATATCCTGCTCTAGAGTCTCCCTGGAGTTGGCAAACTTAAAGTTTTTGCTACTATCCAGCACGAGGTCTCCACTTGCATCAACCAAAATGTCTACTTCTATGTATTGAGCCATTGTACCACCTATTATTATATGTTTTTAAATGTTTCAAGCATCTTCTCTAAGCCCATTATAAGTTTCGTATTTGGGAATCTAAAAAGATATGCAGGGTGTATAGTATGTACATGTGGAACGGCTACTCCCGCAGCTCCGCCTATGTCTGTAATTTTTATAAAACTCATAGCATTCTCTGTAAAGTTTCCCTTTATGATATTTCTTCCAGAAGACTTTAAAACTATTTTTCCTTGAGCAACTATGCTTCCCGTTCCTTTGACAAGCACACCTACCTTACCCTCTCCGGAATGAATAGAAATACTTGAGTCTCTAATGGCTATAGCTGTTGAGTCTGGGGTGTCTTGATTCTTTAGGAATATGTCTCCCTCGTATTGGCCGTTAGATCTTCTTTGTCTGTCTTCTTCTGACAAGGATGGATCTCTTCCCTTTACATGGTTATCCCATTCTTTATTATTACTGTTTGCCATTATAACCCCTCAGATAGACTGTCTTTGCATGTCTTAACTTTTCCAGTACCAAATGTAACATCTTTCCTTACCATTCTTCCCGTAGCATAATAGTCTTGACTATTCCCGGGACGGTCAACTAGAACCATATATTCAACACCGTTAGCAAGTCTCTGGGTTTTACTTGTATCTTCTAATAATATCTCAAGATATCTATCAAATCTATCCTTTCTGTTTATCAGTATGGTTGAGTAGCCTTCATAATCTTTTCTAGCATTAGTTACAGGGGCTATTTCTTCGTAAGTGGCTCTCTCATATCCTCTTACATGGCCTCTTACTTCTTTTCCTATCTTTTGTTTTATAAGTCCCATCTTAGCTCCTTAGCTAGTTAGTCTATTAGCTCCTAGGCGATACATAGGTTCAATCTCTTCCCACCCAACCGTTACATCTCCAGCCTTCTTTAGAAATCCACCCCAAACTCTTTCTATCCAACTATCGTCCTTCATACCCTCAAAACCTGCTATATACATCTTATTATCGTATATAAGGGGAATTATTCCTATTGGTTGTCTGGAGTTCTTTTGCCATCCTAGTCTTGCCATATATATAGGATATATAGATGATGCCGCTGTTCCTGGGATAAAACTAGCACCAAAATTTGTCAAGCCCTGTATTCCGGCATAAGATAGAGCCGCCATCATTCCGGCTTTAAATGCTCCAAACATTGTTGTAAGCATGTGCAATGGTGTGTTAAAAAAAACCATAAGATCTGGCACTATTGTTGTAGTAAATCCCTCTTCTTTGCTAAAATTATGAACAACCTCTCTTACTCCTATTGGACCATACATGTTGGTATAGTTATCGTACATTAAAACTACATCGTGTGGTTTTATGCTTGCATCCCCAAGTATAACAAGTTCACCTGAGTAAAGTTCCTTTGTATGTTTACTTAGGTGTCCTAGTGCATATAGCATAGCTTGTTCACTGTTTTCACAATTCTCTTCAAATACAACCTTAGTTCTCCAAAACTCTTGATCTATAGTATCATCAGCCATGACGGTAAGGTGATCTTCAGATTTACCAGTCCAAATGCTTTTCTTATTATATCTGACTGTTATCCTATTGAAAAAATTGGTTAGGTCTATTTTAATATTATTAGCTATAATATGGTTTTCACTAGTTTTGAGATGGTATGATCTGAATATCTTTTGGTTAAGATCTGATTCCCCACCCTTAACTCCGCCTTTATCTTTAATTAGCCTTTTGTATTGCCTTCTTAGAACTGCGTCTTTAGTCTCGGTATAAAAATATAAGCTCTCTGGTAACCCAAAAAATAACGTTCCCCTTTCATCAAACGGAACAACCGCAGCAACGTATCCTGGAAACCTTCTCTCAAGGTCCTGTATAATTTCCCACGCATTCTCGTGGTATATCTTAAAATCTGTACACCACTTGTTTGGAGAAGACCACCAGCTCCCAGTTTCAAGATATACATTATCGTCAACTTCGCTTATGTCTCGAGTAGCAAGTCTTTCCCATCCAGGAGAAGATGCCCTTTTTGTTCTATTAAAAAAACTCCACTTTCCTAGATGTTTACACGGTATGGTTTTTAACATAGATATAACAAGATTCCTGGGATTGGCCCATATGTATCTCTTTGTTTTTCCCCAGTAGTCATATCCTAAGGGCTGTAACAGCTCCACACCATAACCCTGTGCTATTATAACCACCTCATCTCCATACTTAACCTCTGTAATCTTACCAGTGAATACATTATCAAGGTCTTTGTAAAACGATGAGTACCCCATTTTTAGTTGTATCCTAGTTCCTGGCCTAACCTTCATATCCTCAAATACTTTTTGTGTTTTATTTTCAAATGTTTCTATAAAATCTTTTGTTGCATCTGCGTGGTTAAGGGCTTGAAAATCAGTATTATCAAGATGTCCTAGGAAATTTGTTAAGCTTATTATTGCAGTGTCTGCGGCCTGCTCTCTTGACTTGTGAACTGTGATACTATTTACAGAACTATATTGATAAACATCGTCATCCATGGCTATAAAAGAAGGTCCTTCTTCAACAAAGAATAGCTTAAACGTTGGGAATACTTTTGCCATTCGAAAAACGTCGTCACCAATAGAAACATCTACATTATCAATAAGTTTTTGCATATGTTTTTTATTGAACCTATCATATTCAACACTCTTAGATTGGTTTCCATATTTTGATTGTATTTCCTGAAGTTCGGCCATTATGGTCTCCTTATACCCTCTTCGTAGAACGACGAATCTGGAAGTATTCCACCATATACATTTTTACCAGAATCTCTCTGTCTCCCCACTGGTGGCTCTGTTAAGCTTTTATCGATAGCAAACTTTCCTGGTTTAGGATAATTTATTGTATTAAAAGTAAATTTATTGATGGTACCTTCTAGCTCATCAACAATAGTGCCAGATCTTATGGTTTTTTTTAACACACCATTATAGTCTAGAGTGTACAATTTGTTACTCCCTCTCGTTTCTTCTATATACTTATTATATAGAGAATTTTCTTCTGCTGTACTGGGCGTTAACGCTTCTATTTGTGTCTCATCTCTTCTGTTTCTTGCACCAGTCTGTTCCTCGTCAATCTTTGCATCTTTTTCTGCTGCTGCATCCTTGTCAAGAAGATCATCTATGTCCATTTTACTCATATAATTACTAAACTTACGTTCTTTTGCCGCAACAATGTATGCTGGTATTTCTGTCTGTGTTATTGTTTGAAAGTCTTCATTAAAAATAGCAATACCATCATTATACCTAGTTTGAAAGACTAGCGATGAATCACCCCATTGATATGTCATATTTATAATAGATCCATAGTAAAAGCAAAAATCTGGTTCAACCAAGTCGCTGTCTACTCTTGGTGTTTCACTTTGGTTACCCAGAGCACTCCTCACGCCGAGACTTTCATATGTTGGCTTTACCGCTCCCATGCCAACCTTCTTTGTATCATTATATGTTGGTAAAGACATGTCTGGATACGTATATACTGGCCTATTGTCTCCGCCTGTTAATCCTTTCTTTTCAAATGCCTCCAGGACTCCCTGTGGCAAACTTGTGCTATTCCCCCCAAGATAACTGTCTATTGTTTCTCTTACATAGTTGTCTTTATAATTCTCAAGCTGTGGAGTGTTGTATAATAATATATCAAGTTCAGCGTCTGTTAAGCTATTTGATACATCGTAAGCTAATGTTTTACGATCTATACTTTCATTACCCGTTAATACCTGATCTACATTTTTACCAAGAACCTTATTCATTAAGTATTTTGCAACAAGGGGCTTCTCTACGGAGTTTGAATATGGAACAAAGTCTTCCCTCTTATCCTTCTTAACATATAGAACATTTTTATTCTTTTTCTGAACAATATATCCCAACTCTTTAGATTCCATAACGCTTATTAATTTATTAACTTGTCTTTCGTCAGTAAATGGTACATATCCAGGTATTTCTCCTGGCTGTATCACTACAGGACCTTGAGGAGTTTGTATAGATTCTACATTTGGAGCATAATATCCAACTGCATCAAGATACGTTTGGTAACTGCTAATAGCTTCTCTAAAACTTTCTTGTCTTTTCTTTGGGAATGTGGCCAAATCAGTAACATTATTTGGATTTTCTAAGTACGATTTTATGTCGGCCCTCAAAAACTCCCTTCCCATTTCATCATTGTATTTTATAATCTTTACAATTCTCTCTGGGTCTGTCTGTCTTATATCAAACTCAAGTAGGTTCAATGTTATTCTTGTCATTCCCGGAGAACCCTCTACAGTAGCAAGGTCTATTTTTTGTAAAATACACCTGCTTATGCCCATTAACTTAAGTAGTTCATTGTCTATTGTAACATAGTTTTTTCTTCTACTCTTAACGCTAGACCTAGATTGAAGCTCTAGTTTCTCAAATAGATTTCTTAGGTTGTTTATAAACCTATCGTCTATAGTATCAAATGTTAGTAGAATCTCAGCACTATTAGAACCCATGTATTGACATGTAGGAACTGACCATTGAAGTACTGGTAGAAATGATATACTATTTCTCTGTACAACCATTACTGAAACGCATACACTATCGTTATCAGTGCTTACTGGATTAGCTCCTATTTCTTCGGGATCTATTGAATATGAAAATTTTACTTCTCCATTCATAGGTCCTTCTAGCGTAGCAAAGTATTTTTCTATATCCTGGTTACCACCCTGAAGGAATCTTGTAGTATACCATTGTATAAAATATAAGCACTTATCAACATCTAGTGTTGGGTTATTGTTTTTGTCTACATATTCAAACTTGGTGCTAAATGGATGGTAATTAAATAGAAACATAGTCATATGACATGCTAGAGATTCTGGAAAGCCAGAAACAGTACCAACAGAAATCTGTGATAAAACTCCTACGAGGTTTCTGTCCTCCATATAAAACCCCATGCCATTGAACAACCTATTCTTGCGCTCTCTCAATGCTCTTATGTCAATTTCGGTGTTTAATGCTATGGAAATTATACTATCTTTATCTGCTATATTTTCAGCAACGCGTGACTCAGTTAATATATTTTTTATATTTTCTGTTAATGTTAATTTCTGGTCAAGCTTACTAGAATTGTATGGACTTAATGTTTGGTTCCAATAGTCTGTTAAGTCTGAGAGCAGGGTCGGCTTTGAGCTCATTAGTGATTTGTTTTTAAATAAAGCTTCACGTAGAGCTGTTTGTTTCTGATCTATCTTTGCTGCTATTTCCCTAGTCTCTTTATGGGCTTCTTTTTCTCCGCCAAGACTTTCAACAAGCTTGCGATCTTCTGTGTTAGATTCTTCTTCAATTGTCTTCGGCATTAAAATGCCACTAAGATAATCGCTATATATTGGTATAAGCGGCATGCACTTAAGTTGTGCAAGCAAGGGTCTTAGCTTATTATTTATATCATCTATGTCATGGAAATATACATCTAATTCTATAATTTTAGTAGACTTTCCAGACTGGAATGCTATGTCAGATTTTGTTCTAAGTGTTTTATACCTAGAGTTATGTTTTAAATCACTAACAGTTATCTGAATTGGAGGAATATCAAGCTCTACTGTGCCAAGTTTAAAGTATCCATCTTTAGTCTCATCTTTATCTGACTCCTGTCTTCGTATCCTCTCTATCTCTTGGTTGACATCAGGCATAGCTTCTGGGCTTGACTCTCTTTCCGCTATTTCGTTGTATACAGCAAAGTATGGTATTGGTTGTGTTTGATAAAATGCAATAGGGTCTTCTAGCCATTTATTGTAGTTCTGTATGTATTCGCCTGCGCTTCCGCCGCTATCTACCCACTCTTGGAGTGTAAGTCCATATGCGACATCAAACTCTCTTAGAGTATTCCCCATTACATCAACCCCGCTATTTTTCTTTCAATATAATTATCATTCATTTTACGTGAGTCGTCAGTAACTCTTACGTTTACATTCCCAAGCTCTGCTCCTGCTCCCTCTGAAGCTACGAGCCCCATGGCTCTCCCAACAGCTTCAAAGTTTACTCCTCTGTTAGTGCCACTCTTAATTCTTATGTTTGTCTGTATGGCATTTGGGTCTTCTATTCGCGCGCTATAAGACATAGGCGATCTAGGCACTTCCATTCTGTCACCCATTCTTTCACTTTCCATACCTTCAGGAAGTATCATATTCGAAGTTGCTCCTCCGTATAAAGATGAGTCTGGTCTGTCTTTAGGATTCACATCAAGGATGTTATCTTTCCTGCCATTTCTTCTTGACAATAATGTTGCTGCTGCAATTCCAGCAATAGCTCCTCCTACTTTCCATTTCATTGGAACCTTAGCCATCCATGATTTGACAGCTTGAAATCCTTCTAACTTAGATGCCCTATTAACAATCTTTTTTGTAGCCTGTTGGTTTGTACCCAACACTTCTCCAAATGTTATACCTGCTACTGGTACACCTGTTATTCTCTGGAACTGTCCTGAAACTCCCTTCTCTCCCAATATAGTCATATTGGCCCATGGAGTCCTGGTTTCTATATTGGTGCCCATTGACTCTATATAGCCTGTGAGCCTTCCCCTCTTCATTAGTTCATTTATTAGTCCACCCTGTTTGCCGGCTAATCTTTGGACTACACTTTTAGCTTCTTTATGTCCATATGGAACATATCCTAGTTTTTTCCCACCAAGGAGAACCTCAATTTCATGTGTTGTTCCCTTCAGACCTGCCGCATACGACTTCCCTGCTAATGGTACTTTTCTAAGCTCAAGCGGAAACATTCCCTGCTCCGCTAACAGGCTTGGCCTTACCACGTCTGGTAGCATAGCCCTATCTTTTATTCCTTGGTTTATAGCTGTAATAGCTGAAGAAGCTTGTGTTGCTGCCGCCCCCGCTCCGCCAGATACAGATGCTCTTCTTACTCTGGCAAGTCGTTTCATCCTTCTTAGAGGACCAAGATCTCTAACTGCTGGACCGTAAGGTTCGCCAACCGGAACACCAGGTCCCGATCCCCTGTCAAGCATGGCTTGTCTGACCTTTATGGCCTCTCTGCCCCTAGCTCTTTGCAGGCGCTTAGCATCTCTTTTAAGTAGACCTCTAGAGCTTCTTGAAACAGATCTTTCTTGGGAAGAGTAATACACAGAAGCTGAATTCCGATTTCTTTCCACAATAATATTTCTAGCCCTAGCTTCTAATTGTTGTTGAGCTCTAAAAGCTTCTTCCCTTAAAGTATTTCCAATCCGTATGTCTTCTGGTTTAATGGGAAAATCTCTCTCTGGAGATAACTTTTCCCAAAAATTATAACCCGATTCCCTGCTTAACCAAAGCCACCTTGATCTACCTGTTACTGGAGAATAGGACCTTATTTTATCGAGAACCATTTCTTGTTGTTTGCTTCTAAGTTTTTTAAATGGTTTACGATACATTTTATAAGAGAAACGCTCTCTTAAGCTTTTAACAGATTCTATCTCTCCTGTAGCTAGCGTATTATTTGTAAGTAAACGTGAAAGAGCCTCGTCTGTTATATCACCTTTTGATACCAGTGATATGTCTAATGGGTTTTTAAACCCAAGGCCACCCTCTATTGCTTCCCCAGCTGTTAATTTCCATTCTGGATATGAAAGTGATAAAGCCACATCTGCGGACTTTGTCATTGGAATCGGCAAATAATATTTGTTAAACCTTGCTACTAGTTCTTTTTTTCCTAATTCATCTAATCCTTTAATCTTCTTTAGCCAGAACTTATCAAGAACCCTTGTATTATCTGTAACCCATCGTTTTCCGTATTTTTTTATAGGATCAATATTTAAAGATAAATCTTTGGTTATCTTGCCTGGTGTAGGAAGTTTATGTTCTGATACTACATTAAGTGCAGATGCAGCCCCACTTTCAAATTCTTCAAAATAATATTTTGTGCTGTTATATTTACTTCTGGCTGCTTTTTTAGATAATTGCCCACTCCTCCTGAGGTCAATTATTTCTCCACGTATCTCTTCGCTTACAGCTTTTGCGTTTATTTTTGCTTCTGCAATATCTCGTCCAAGATATTTTCCGCTAATAGGATCATCAAGATACTCTGGCGTATACACACCACCACTAACTCCATACATATTTCTTGAAAGTCCACGGCTAGGAACAAGTTCTTCATAACTTATAACGCTGCTTTTATCTATAACCTTGTATCTTGATTGTGGAGCCCATCCACCGCCTGATTTTTTATAATATTCTGCACCTTCCTCTACCCATCCACCAGCAATTCCTAGACTTTTTACATATTTCCCTGGTTTCTTGGACCATCCTCCACCCTTCCTCTTAACAAAATTCCTTATTTTTTCAACACCTTCAGACTCATATTTAAAATCTGGTGAAAATGTCATTCCACCCATCATCCCAGTATTAACCCTAGCATAATTATACGCAAGCTGATTACCAAAGGCACCATAAGCCTCTATCGGATCAATATATTTCATGGGTACATTCTTATTTATTGGAATTTTCCATGTTCTAGTTTTTATGCTAGGTATTTTAGTTTTTGGTGTATATGTTTTTATCTGCTCTGCATTGCTCAAAGGTATAGTTTTTACGGGACCATATATTCGGCTTAACGGAGACCAACCAAGATTGGAATCCGCACCTGATATAATTATTTCACGATTTGCCATAATTCACCTATACTGTTAGGGGCACTATGCCCTTTGCTCTTTGAAGAAACTTATCAGACTGATCATATGAAACATCAAAATCAATATTTACCCTACGCTTGTCAGATGGTTGAGTTGTTATCTCTATATCAGGTATATCAAAACCAAGTCTCGTTAGCGATTCTATAAGATCCCTTCTAAGCACTGGAGTATCATATTGTGGGTTTGGTGTTCGGAAGTCTCTAATGTTAGGTATTTGTTCTCTTTTTGACTCTGCTTCCTGAGTTCTCCACAGGTTGAAGTCATGTATGTCCATACCTTCGTTCTTTACTACTTTGAGTTTAACTTTATCAAGATCTACATCCGGATGCCATCCTAGCCAATTTGGTCCTGGTAAGTGGTGTTCTGCAAAAAATGTAGAAAGATCTTCATTCGTTTGTCTCTCAACTACCCTGCGTTCTGGTTCTATTCCCGCTCTACGATCCCTTATCTTCCACTGAGCCTCATATATCCTACTCATGTAGTCTGGAGATATCTTTCTTATTCTTTCTCTTTCTTCTCCGCGAGCTTCAGAAAATGTATCAAAGTAATCTCTTTCTGCTCTGGGCATAGCCCTTAAAATGTTGGCCCAACTTCCAAAAGGATCTAAACCGTGTAATGTTTCTTTTGATCTCTTTTCAAACTCTCTTGCAGTTTCGTATTCCTCTACTTCTACGGCTCTCTTTTGTAGTTGTTTATATTTTATATATTCAAGCTTATCAAAGTACTCTTCTATCTCTCTTCTATTTTCAACGTCTTTAGGTATCCAATCAGGTTGAACTTTCCCTCTGATTTCTTGCCCATAAACTTTTATAAAATCACGATATGGATTCCCCCAGGAAGATGATTCTCTTCCAAATACCTGGAACCTTTCATAGTGCTCAATAGCAGTTCTATTGGGCATCAACTTACCAAAGAGATAACTTATCCCGGGGAGGGGAACATTAGAAAGTGTGTGTGTTACATCTTCCCATAGCCTGCTCGCACCCTCGCCTATCTTGCTCTCGTTATCATTTGTAAGCGCATCTTCTACTTGCTGGGTTATTCTTGAGAATCTGCGAGGTTGGAACTCATACCTCTTCATTCTTTTTTGTCTCTGTTCCTTGGCTGTGTCAACCTTACCCTTCCAACTCTCATCAATAATTCCAGCCCTAGACCACATATTTACTATTGTTCTGTAGTGCTTATACTGTTCTGAATACGGAGCAATGTCTGCAAGTATAAGGAGTCTATCTACTGGATCGTAAACTCCTGGAATAGTTGAGTGTAGCTCGTGTAGGGTTTCGTAACCTGTACCGGGAAGCCTTGCCTCGCCCATTGGTACTTTGATGTATGGGTCTCCGTGTTTAAAATCTACGAAGTACTCTGAACCCGGTAGCCATGGATGTCTTTTTCCTAGAAGGTTTTCTATAGGATTATACTCTTCTATCTGTCTTCTTCTGTGAGGAAAGAACCTACGGAAAATTTCAGTAGTACCCAATAGACCACCAAGATCTCTATCCCAATAATCTCTTTCATACCCAGTAGCCCTATCAGCACTTTCTAGTCTGGACTTCTCAAGTAAACTTTCTTGTCCTGTTGCCGTTCTTAAAACTTCCTGAAGATAAAACCCTGGAAGACCAAACCATTCTGTAAGCCTATACTGCTGTTCGCCTATAAGATTCTTAATATCTGCCGGAGTAGTTACTTCACCCATTCCACCGCGAGGTATGCCTTCAAGCTGTAGGGTCTCTGCTACGTCTGATGGCATTCTTCTTATGCGCTCAGTTTTGTCTGGTTGGTCTACCATTCCTTCTGGCGCCATCCATTCCTCTGTGTGCATTAGCTTTCTGGGCTTAACAATATTCCCCAGAGTAGCTTCTAATGCCGGACCTATAAGAGGCACTCCTTCAAAAGCACTAGCTGTTACTGGGTAGGGTCTCTCTTCATAATATTTCTTTTCCCAGGCATATGGATCAACTTTGTGTCCAGTTAGGCGTCCTATTAACCAATGGTTCTGCCACTTCCAGTCTTCATCCGGATATAGTGTTCCTTGTTCTCTGTACTTTGATTTTAATAATGGATACCAATGTTGTCTATAATAGGAAACTCCACCACCACTAAACGCTGTCCTACCAAATTCCCACCATCTACCCTTTCTTACCTCTATATCTTCTTTGCCTGAGTATATTCTCTCGAGCTGTTCTGGTGAGTAATTTAAGCCCTTCTCTGCGGCATACCCTAATGCGCCCCCGAAAAATGATCTTATAATATTTGATAAATATTTTTGTCCACCTGCTCCTGGAATACTTCCGGCCCTTATACCAGTTGCCAAACCAACTGCAAGTCCCGCTGCTCTAAGATACCCGGGGAATCTAGTTTGTAATCCCTTGTGCATATCAAGAATGCCAAGATTCTCTAAAGTCTTTTGCATAAACATTCGGGATTTAACCCACATGCCTGCGCCAGCTTCAGTAATTCCCCCACTTAGTGGTGTGCTATCAAATGCTTCAGATCGTCTTATTCTGTAGTCTGCGTAGTTGTATGCCAACATGGCAGCATACGCTGGAAGTATAACTCTACTGGCAACCCTACCTACAACACCCAGTGGCGTTCTTGCACCAGCCCTAAACCCGGCTCCCGTAATAGTGTCTCGTATAACCTGTGGTGCTTTCGCAAATCCAGGAAGAGCACTAGTTTCTCCACCCAATATCCATTTTGGTATTACAGATAGCTTCTTACCGGTCTTTTCAAATCCTGCGTACTGTATAAATTCTGTTATAGATTCTATTGGCCTGCTAAGCAGATGAGCAAAGCTCTCGCTCTTTCCTCTCAATCCAAAGCTACTAGCACCAAGCAAATTTTTGTTGTGCGCTAGCTGTTCAAAGTACTTTGCCCTTGCTGTACCACTAAGTTTATCAAGTACACCGTGTGTTACCTCGGTAGCCCTCTCGGCTGCTGTAGTTATATTAAGAGATCTTACAGATTCATAACCTCTTATGGTCCTAGCCTTAATCCA
>Ga0307377_10004927_pt1 | contig 14461 bp, 23 predicted proteins | sample TR3MG_FD_202535 | JGI IMG/M metagenome (GOLD analysis project Ga0307377, IMG submission 202535) | Soil microbial communities from Risofladan, Vaasa, Finland - TR-3 | ecosystem: Environmental > Terrestrial > Soil > Coastal area > Acid sulfate soil | place: Finland: Risofladan, Vaasa | collected... | reverse complement strand
ATTATACAATTGAAAGGAGGTAATGTAAAATGAAACAAGAAAAAATACAATACAAGAACACAGAGAAATTTACTCCAGAAGTAATTAGTGAAGTTTTAGAAGTTCAAAAAACTTACGGACTAACTGCTGAAAATTTACTTCGGAAAGCAAGTAAAAAATCCAGTTCGTTATATGATTTTTTTGATTGGGACAATTCTTCAGCCGGAGAAAAGTGGCGACTCGGACAAGCAAGACAACTTATCAATGAGATAAAAATTGTTGTTGAAGATAAGGAAATATATGCTTTTGAAAGTGTAAATATAATTGTAAAAGAAGCAGAAGTTTCAAATGGCAAAATAAATAAGTTTGGTGTTAGAGAATACAAACCAATACTTGAAATTATGAATAATGAAGATTATCGAATGCAATTAATTCATAGGGCTTTAGCAGAAGCAACTTACTGGAAAGAAAGACATGCAGAACTTGTGGAATTAAGTCTTATTTTTGTTACAATAGATACAGAAAAGAAAAAATGGCAGAACAAAAAATAAGTTTAAAGAAATTAGAGACTGGAACTATTGTTGTTAAAATAGTTGGAGATTCTCCATATATGCCCGAACCAATGGATATGGCAGTTCTTGAGAAGTATAATAAAATTAAGTCAAAACAAAGTTACACTAAGGATGACATATCTGAAGAAGAAAAAGTTAAGGTAAAATTTTATTATACTGAAGACGAACAGTTTGGAATTCCAGCAAGAGCAATTTATAACTCTATGATTAGAGCTTCTTCATATCTCTTTGACATAAAACAAGGAGGCATGAGAAATATCAAAGAAGGAGTTACTGTTGTGGGCGATATTTTACCTTTGAAGTTTAAGAAACAAAAAGTTGTAACTCACTGGGGAAGAACATCTGGAATGAAGGGTTCACCAAGAAAGATAATGAGAAATGCTTTTGAAGATTGGAGTGTTGAAGTAACTATCCAATTTAACAAAGCAAATCTAAGTGCAGAACAAATTATTAATGTTTTGAACTGGGCAGGATTTCATATCGGTGTTGGGGGATTTAGAAAAGAAAAAACTGGAAACTTTGGAGCGTTCCATATAGATTTGAAATAAATTTACATTATACCATCTTTATTTTTTGAGATGGTTTCATATTCACGGCCAGGCATGGCCTGGCCTGGCTTGGCATGGCGTGGCTGGGCAAGGCATGGCATGGCCTGGCAAGGCAAGGTAGTTATCCCTTAATCTTTAAAGGGGAATTATATTCATGGCAAGGCTGGGCTCGGCACGGCCCGGCGAGGCTGGGCACGGCAGGGCGAGGCGAGGCAAGGCAAGGTAGTTATCCCTTAATCTTTAAAGGGGAATTATATTCCTGGCAAGGCGTGGCAGGGCTTGGCGGGGCTGGGCGGGGCGAGGCGAGGCAAGGCAAGGGAGTTTTCCTATTCTCTTAAAAATAGGATTTAAAATAAAACACAATGAAAAGCGACAATAATAAAAACAATTATAAAGGAGAGAATGTTAATAAAGTCGTATAATATATGAAAGGCGACAAATTTAAATACTCTAAATACATTAAAAACTAAGAGGCAATATAAAATGACAAAACCAGCAAAGCAGGATATAAATGTAGGATTAATCACTATCGCATTTATTCTCTTATTAATGTTAATATTAGTTATTTTTTTATTTGGAATTTATAAACAAGGAATAATTAAAGTAACAGAAGAGGAATGTATTGAAAAAGGAAGTATGCAACATAAGGTTGTCTTTTCCTCTGATTATGAACTTGGAACATTTATTTTAAGCCATAATAAAACTCTCGGTCCTTATTTTGATTATAACTTTTGTGAAGAATAGAAAGGTATTTAAATAGATTATACTTAAATAAACTATAAATAAAAATGGTAAATATAATAATTTTGGTTATAAGCTTCATTATCTTTTGGATTATAAGCTTTACACTTATTAGTTGGTATCTAAAAGTAAAAAATGAAAGACTTAACAAACAAAGAGAGCAAGATAACACAGACAATCCAAATGTTTCGGAATTTAACTCTGCAGCAGCTTAAAGATTATAAAATTTTAATCTTTATTTTAATTGTTGGAGATATATTTGGAATTTATTGGTATCTTGGCTGGAAAAAACTTGGAGTTGCTTCTTTAATAGTAATGTTTATATTCTTAGCTATATTCTTAATTTTAGAAAGCAATAAATCTGAAAATGGAAACAATAAAGACAAAAAAAGAGATGAGAAAACTTCTCAAAAAGGATTGCTTGGAGATATTTTTGGAACTAACGACTCGGAAGAAATCCAAAAAAGATTTAACAAGGCATTTACCTAATTAACGAGTTGAACTTACACCATATCCTTTCTTCTTCTTGTAAACACTAACACTAAGTCCTTTCTTTCTTAGCATTATGGCTCTTCTTTTAGCACTAGTTTTACTTATAGCTCTATGGGCAACCATGTTTTACCTCCGTTTTCATTTAATATAACTTATCTTTTCTTTTTCTTTTTTCTTCTTCTTGGGTGTTTCCTGAAGAATTCATCAGGACTATATTCCATCCCCCCATAAGCAACATAATAATTATCTTTCAATTTCTTTGGAGAACCCTTCAACATCTGCATCTTTGTTTTTGTTGCTTTAACTTGTGTATAAGTATCATCACCTTTTCCATGATACCATCTTCTGATATAAGGGTGTTTAAGTTTCCTTCTCATTTGTAACATATCTTTCATTGCCATATTATTTTTTACCTCCCTTTCTTTTCTTTTTCATTTTTCTTCTTCTTGCCATATTCTAAAGTTATTTATTTAGGTTTGAATCTTTTAAGCATTCTATCTATTTTTTCTGCTTCTTTTCTGTTTATCCTTTGAAGTTCAGCAGTTCTTTTTCTTAATTTTCCAGTTGTTTCGTGCACTTGGATAAATTCGTCTGACCACTTGCTCATTTCATTTCCTCCTTTTATTTGTGGTTTTTTTTATTCCTACAAGTATGAAGTGGGCAGTCATTTCTTTAAGGTAATTCATTTATCTTGCCCTCCTTCCACCAAATACAGTTAGTAACAATCCAATAACTATTGTAATTACAATTGCCAATACAATTATCTCCCAGAAACTACCAAATGTAGCTAAACCTACCAAAGTTTTATTAGTTCCTAAGAAAGCAGAACCTCCTGCTGTATAACTATATGTGCAATTCCAGTCAGAGTTATTTGCTCCTGCTGCATCTGCTCCTGCTGTAAATGCAATATACCCAACATCAATAATTGTATAATTTGTAGTTGGAATAACATCACCTGTTGTTGCATTAATACATTCACTTATTGCAAAGTTATTAAAAGCAGCTGCATCAACATCTGCAACCTGTGTTCCTGTTTCACTAACAGAAGCTACAGTTTCGTTAATATTGGTAATACTTAACTCTTGGTCTAAAGAATCTACATCTCTTAAAGCTTGAAGCATAATTAGTCCAGTAACTAAAACAAAAGCTGCTAAAATCATAGCTATAATTGCTGGTGCTAAACTACTTACTTGTGCTTTTTTTTGCATATCTTTTTTTTCCTCCTTTCAATTACTTTTTGTTTACTATTTTACTATAATTCCTTCAAAAATAAAAAGGAAAAAAAATAAAATTATCTAGCTCTTCTGCCACCAAATACAGTTAGTAACAATCCAATAACTATTGTAATTACAATTGCTAATACAATTATCTCCCAAAAGTCACCAAATGTAGCTAAACCTACTAGTGTTTTGTTAGCTTCGATAAAAGCAGAATCATTCTGTAGTGCACTTGTTCCTCCAATTCCTGGAACATCTCTAATACTTTGTAAGATAATTAACCCCATAACGAGGAGAAATCCTGCAAATACCAAAGATATTATTGCTGGTGCTAAACTACTTACTTGTGCTTTTTTAGACAAGATTGGCTTCATCATATTTCATTAAGATGAGCAACCTTATCTAGCTCTTCTGCCGCCGAAGACAGTTAGTAACAATCCAATAACTATTGTAATTACAATTGCCAATACAATTATCTCCCAAAAGTCTGCAAAAGTTCCAAGACCTACAAGAGTTGTATTCGCTGTAATATAAGCATCAGTTCCAGCTGTCTGTGTATTTCTAAGCTCTTGTGAAATAACAATTCCAAGAACTAGAACAACTGCTGCAAAAACTAATGATAGGATTGCTGGTGCTAGATTGCCTATTTGACCTTTCTTTGACCTAACAATACTTCTCATCTGATATTTTCCTCCTTTCAATTAATCATTAGTGAAAGAATAATTAATATTTAAATAGTGGTTAACAAAGTGTAACAAATTGTAAACACTATCTTTCACTCATTATCATTATAGCAATTCCAATTACACCAACTAAAATAAATGCAGAAGCTATAAACCAAGGTATAAATCCAAGGATAGCTAAAAATACTGCTCCAATTAATCCAGCAAAAGAACCAAATCCAAAAGCTCTATTAAATCCTAATTTCTGTGTAACCATAACTAAAACTATTGAAAATGCCAAAAGCATCATTGTCCAGAACCATCCACCTGTAACATTAAATGCCCATTGTCCAAAACAATAAAGCATTCCCTCGCTACAACTATCATAAAGGTTATTTGGTAATATATGTGTTCCTACTGTCATTATGCTGCACTCCTTGGCAATCTAAAAAAGATAGCTATTAATGCCGATGTTATCGCAAATATCATTATTGAAACTATTGCAAGTATTAAATATGATGGTATATTAAACCTTGAACTTAAAGAAGCTAACATTCCATTTTTACCAAATACCATATTAAAAGATTCATATATATTATTTAATATTCCAAATGCTCCACGAATACTTGTTCCTTCAAAATCTGTTGTTTGTGAAGGTGAAGTAATTGACAAATTTCCCCTTTGTTTACTTGCTATTGAACTTAAATCATTTAATTTATTATAATCCTGCAAATCATAATTAACATTAGAATTATAGTCACTATTCCAGTTTCCCACCCAGCTCCCTACAGCAATAATTACTAAAGACATAGCTATAAGTGCATAAAAAGCAGAGTTAAACTGCAATCCTCGTTTGTCTTTATTTAAGTTCTGAATGCCCATATAAATACTCCACATACAATCATAACTGCCACCCAGACAGTAAATGAAAATGAAATAATACCTAACATACCCATAACAGTAAATCCTGCTCCAAATAATAAAGCACCAATTTGTGGATTAAATGCTCCAACTGCCATCATAGTAAATAATAAAATAAATACCCATATTAACCCTTCTTTTCCGTATATATCAAAAGTAACTCCAATTTTTACATCTAAAAAGTCTATTCTTCTTTCAACTCCTCCTGAATGTCTAAATGCCTGAATTTTATAAGTTGCAATTCCAGGACCTAATGAACAGGTTAATATTGAATCTGCTGAACTTGAAGAAGTATTACAAATTAAAATACTTTGGTTCATAGCCCATTTAATAACTTCTAGTCTATTAACTGCTGAATTTCCTGTATTATCATCCCAAGCAAAAGTTGTAATATTCGTCGCTGGATTAAATGTTAAAGAATAACTATAATCTGAAAGGTTATTTCTCCAATCGTCAAAGACATCTGTAACTTCTTCAACTACAAAAGGCAAGGTGCAATATGAAGAATAACATACGACAGATAAATCTCCTGTTGACTTAACCAATTTTTTATTTGTATCATAAAACTTAAATTTATATTTAACTGTATTTTCTATAAGTCTGGAAACTACAACACCAAAGTCGTCAGTAATTTGACTTTCAACTAAAGTATAATTTCCTTCGTCTGGATATAATCTATATATTTCCACAAGATATTCTCTTAATGCAACAAGTCCTGAATTCTTAACTTCAATAATAATATTTGTTCCTGCAGAATCATTTAAAAGATATAAGTTAGTTGTTCTCATAGTATCATTATAACTCTCTCTATAAAATTGATAAATTCTTGAGTTATAAGAAGAAGCAGATAATTCAATAGTTGGAGAAGCATAAAATGTTCTATTTGCATTTACACAATAAACATCTGAAGGTGCGATAGTAATACTATTATTTAATTTTTTAACATTACCACTTCCAAGCCAATAGCTTATAGAAGTTTTTATATCTGAACTGACAGCAAGAGTTTTATTGCCTTCGTCAAATATACTCCAATTAGCAGAAGGTTGTGTAGATGTAGTTCCACATTTTGAAAATATTGTTTTATTAACCTGCTGTGTTCCTGAAGTTGCATTTCCTGAATACTTTGAAGAACCAGAGATATAAGTAAATTCAAAATGAAATGGTTTATCCTCGCTAGTTGCAGTATTTATTAAAGGAACATCTATTGTAGAAAATAAACTATATTTACTTGAACTAATTATACCTACTTCTGCAGGATAATTTGTTCCATTATAAACTAAGGTTGAAGATACAACAGATATTCCAGCTAAGGCAGTAATGTTTGATTGATAAAACTGATTTTCTGTTTCATAAACACTTGGATTAAAATAAATTGCATCAGTTGAAAATGAACTTCTTGTAAATGTATAATTTGAAGCAGCATAATTACACAAAGAAGTTGTTGAATTTTTAACACAACCTAATAAGTTCCAATTAAATATTCCTTGTGGTGGACTTGGAAGTGTAAAAAAACTTGAGTTAGCTTCCATACCTGAAGCACCAACTATTGTCTTATTTAATATTGTTGAATTGGTATACCAAATAAAGAAAGTTGCATTTGTAATATTAGCATTTGTTGGTGTTATTGTTGTATTAAAAAATAAATCTCCAAGAACTGTTGAATTACCATTGTTTGGTGAAACTAAAGAAACTGTTGAATTAATACTATTATCTATTGCTGTTGGCACAAATTCAATTCCACTTCCACCATTATATAAATCAATTATTTCAGAAGTAGTTAAAGGTCTGCTCCATATTCCAACCTCGTCGATAACTCCACCAAATTCATTAACAGCTAAATTAGTATTACCTACATAAACATTTCCTCCTCCAGTTGCAGCTACAACCTCAAAATTACCTATTTCTATCCCATCCAAATAATAAATAGCAGTTGTTGAATTATAAGTAATTGTATGCATATGTTTAGATGTATTAACTACATCTCCTGTTTGATAAGCAGTATTATCAATACTTAATGCCCACTCTCTTCCTGTTCCAGGATTTCTAACACTTGCTCTAAATTCTGTATTACTTCCACCAGTTACTCCAAGATTAATCATTGTAGATTCATAATTTCTTCTCATTGTAGCCCAATAATTAATAGTTCTATTATCTGCACCTGTTATTCCAACACCACCATTACTTATAACATAATCATTTCCACCTTCAGCTGCTGTTGTAAAGTTAGCAGCATAATTTGAAACTAATCCAGTTTCCCACCCAGCTCCATTAGTTAATGTTCCATTATTCTTATTTGTAGAATTATCATAAACAATTATTCCAGTTCCTTCATTAAAACCCCAATACAATTTCAAGTTAATATTTAAAGCATCTGTCCATATAGCCCATTCATTTATTTGAATACCAAAAAAGGTTGGTATCCATTCTACATTATCCCCTGGTAAAACATCTGTAAATATTCCAATAACTACTTTTCCGTCAGGAAGTTCAGATAACTCACTAAACTCTACCCAATCATATATGAATTCTGTTTCATATGTTCCAGTAGGAACTTCTGAACAAACATTAATTTTATTCTTGTCAATAGAACATACTTGTTCGGTTATTGGAATATCTTTTGTTCCTATAACCTTTTGATATTTATAAGTAAATACTCTGTTAATTTTTTCACTATTCTTAAGATTGTAGAAATCTATCTTCTTTAATGCATCTATATATTCTTTGTCATAATTATTTAATTCAAATTCAGCCACTTTTCTATCCTCTCCTGGAATAACATACATAACCAAATCACTTGTTAATGTTATATCTGCAAGTTTTTTTCCTTCTATCAAACAAGTTATAGCCCACAAGTTACAATTATTAATACTTATCATTTTAGTTTCATCGTCGTAATCTTTAGTATTATCAAAATCAAAAGCAGAAATTGTTGCAACTAAAAGAATTGCTAAAACAAAAGTTATAAATATTTTTTTCATTTTATTCTGGTGGTTTTCCAAACAATGCCAACATTACAATAAAACTAATTACAACAATAACTGTTGGAAAATATGAACCTAATAATGTATTTGTTATTGGAAATCTGGTAATTGTTTCTGAAAATTCAGGATTTGCAGCAATTTCAATCCATATATTACTTAATACTACTCCAACAATTAAAGTTACTATAGTTAAAATTACAAATATCCAAAAAAAAGATACATTTATTCTGGTTGCATACGATAACAATAGCATTTGCAGTATAAGTCCTATAAAGATAGCTAAGAAACCCCAATCCCACATTTGACTTGTTTCTAAACTATCTATATTCTGAATTGCATCTTGAGCTTCTTCCTGACTATTATTCCCAAAGTATTCATCTAAGGAAGAATAAATCTGATGATTTAAATGACTAAAAAAGAATAGAATAATACCAATTATAACTATAATTATTACTGCAAATATTGCATCTGCAAATTGCCCTTTCTTTCCTCTAATTTTTTTTAGTTTCATTTTAAAATATTATATCTTTTCTTATGGTTTTTCTTCCACTATTTAGTTTAAGCAGTCTTTCAATTTCTTTTGTTGCCTGAACTAAAGTAATCTCATTTTTTATGCGAAAGTTATCTGTAAAGTTAAAGAAATCCTTATGAACTCTCATTATTCTGCTTTTTACCATGCTTGTTCTCCAAATTTAGATATATTCTGCTGGTTTTTCTTAAATAACCAAGTATTAATGAATGTAAATATCCACATAATTATAAGAAAAGCTCCAAGAAACCAGTAAATAATCCACGAAATAGAGGTAAATCCATCAAAGAATCCTTCAATTCTTGTATTTACAACAGCGTCTTGGATATTTACAAAAGATAAATTAATTGTTATAAGGAATAAAATTACTGAAAAAACTAAGAAAGATAATCTAACAGAAGGATTTTGATTTGAAAATAAGAATGCAATAAATAATAATGTTCCCAATAAAAATAATACTCCAACAGAAACTAAAATAGTATTTGTCTTCTGGTCTGATGGTCTTATTCCAGTTGGATTAACTTCATATATAAATGTTGAAGTATCATTTAATCCTCCGTCAGAACATTCAACCCTTGTAAAATATTCTCCTTTAATATTGGTTTGATTTTTATTTAAACAAAATTGAAAGTATCCATTCTCTAAATTTGAAGTTAAATTAGTTCCAACAACAGCAGTAGAGTTTGGATAGTTTATAGAAATATTACAAATTGCCGACGAGGAACAAGTAGCTCCTCCATTTTCACAGCTAAATTTTATACAATAATCTGTATCTTCTGGAACATAAAATGCAATTTCTGCTGATACAAAACTAACTAGAACTAAGAATAGAATTAAAAAAAAAACACCTCTCTTTCCCATTTATCCTAATCTGAAATTACTCCAGAAACCTCCTTTTTTAGGTGGATTCATTCTTCCAACATTTGAAATGTTTTCTATACTTACTTTACCCAACCAATTCTTTTCGTTCTGCCCTTCTGCTCTTTTTAAAGCAAGAAAAATATTTATTAAAATTGAATTATTAATTGTATCCAAATCTGTTTTCTTTTTAATTCCATATGATTTCCAATTTAAAGTTAAGTCGTCGACGACATCTGACTGCAAAGACTCCATTATTTTTGGAATTTCTTTGTCATTTAAATGTGACAAAATTACATTTTGATTTATATGGCTGTCTAAAATAAACCAGATATTATCAATTCCATCTTTGTTTAATTTTGGTTCTGCTATTTGAATACATGTTCCGTCTTGTTTTTCCTCCTTTCCTTGAAGTCTTAACATAATTTCTTTTACTATTTTCTTTGGATCAGTTTGCTTAACTAATGCTGATTGACTTTGGTGCATTTGTTCCTGCAGCATTGGTGCATTATACATTGAATTTGCATCTATCTGTTGCTGTTGTAATGCTTCTTGTGCTCTATACATATCATATTCTTCTGGATTCATTTTTTACTCCTTCTTTTCTTAGTTTTAATTGGGAAGGGTCCAAGATTTCCAAGATTAACATTTCCAATATAAGCTCTGCTTACTAAACCAGTTTTTTCTAATTCTAAACTAAACTTTGGAATTTTAATTCCAAGTCCTTTCCCATATAACCCGAGATAGCTAGGAGTTCTTTTAAACTTTCTCTCTTGTCTTAATATTTTTTGTTTCTGTGGAATACCAAACTGAATAGGTTTAAATACAATCTTTTTTCCAGGTGGAAATATATCACCAGAAATTACAAGTCCACTAGAAGAACCTCCACCTCCAAAGCTACCTGACGAAAATAATAAACTACCATAACTTCCTTTTAAAAATGATTTAGAAGAAAAAGATTTACCTGAACTTTTTAAAGCAGAGTTAGAACCTTTTAATAATCGTGAACTAGAACTGCTTGGTAAAACTGAATAACTGCTTGGTGTTAATTTATATAATGAAGAACTAAAGAATAATCCTATATCAGAACTTGAGAATAATCCTCTCCTACCAACTCTTGAACTTGAACTTATTTTTGAAATATCTCCTAAAGAATAAACTTTATTTCCTGTAATCTTACCTCTAGAAATTGTTTTAAATTCCTGAATAGGAATTCTTCTACCTTCAAATTTAAAGAAAGCTTTTCTTCCTGTTTGCACAAACTCCGTTCCTACTGGAATTATTGCTTCTTTTTCTGTTTTAATAAATGGAATATAAGACTTTCCTCTTTCTGCTGTTTCAGCAAAAAAACCTTTTAACTTACCTAATCTTGCACCACTTACACCAGAAGTATATTTTACACCAGGTGCAAGTTCAAATGCTGTTGGTGTAATTCTTAAAGCTGTTGGTCTTAATGTTTCTCCAAATGGATTAAATGTAAATAATTTTTTTGTTTCACCTGAAACACTAAGGAAAGTTGCAGATAGTTTTGGTGCTTGATAAACACCTAAAAATTCTGAACCTCCTGCTTTTGCAGTAGTTATAGACTTAAATGGTCTTGGTGCAGCAGTAAATCCTGCAGGTTTAATTTCACCAAGTTCAGTCATTGGTTTAAATTCTGATAATAAACTTCCTGCTGTTTGTCCTCTTTTAATTGATGGATATCTTTGTCCTTTAAAATATTCTGGTGCAATTACTCTTTCAGCAGGAATTTCATCTAAACCCCATGTTCTTCCAATATCAAATCCTTTAATAAAAGATTTTTGAATAAGCTGTCCTCCTTTAAACTGGAAGTATTCTCCTGCTACATAACCTGCTGCAAATGGTGCTTCATATTTTAAAATGCCACCAAGTTTACCAAATTGTGAAGGTAATCCAATAAAGCTTTTACCAAATGCTTTTGTTGTTGAAACTGGACTTGTAATAAATTCTTTTCCAAAAGTTAAACCACCGATAACAGAAGTTCCTAATCCAACTGCAAACTGTCCTCCAATATTTCCTAAGCTAACACTTCCTTGAGCAGATGAAGTTCCAAAAATATCTTTTTTACGGCTTAACCCTGTTGAAATATCTCCAAGAATATTAGTTTCAGGACGATAACCTGTTCTTACTGCTGTTTCTGCATATTCTGTTGCCTCAACTCCACCACCTCCAGCTGTTAATGTTAGAGGAACATATTTTCTAAATTCAGTTTCAGTTAAAAATGTTTCCTTACCTGTTGGTGTTGCTAATGGTTCTACAAGAACAAAACTAACATCAGGAACTCCACCTTGACTTCCATAAGTTCTTTTTTCTATTCTTGTATTAAAATCAAAACTAAAATCCTTTGTTTGTTTATCAATTGGACTTCCAGAAACAATATTATAATATTGTTTCTGGAAGTCCCTTTCTTTTGGCATTTCAAACTTTCCAATAAAAAGGAAGCTCAGATTTTCTGAACTTCCTTTTTGTGTTTGCATAGTTCCACCTGCAAATCCAATTTTATTAATTGCTTGTCCTCTTAAAAATTCACTCTCACTTATTGTTGGTTGTGTTGCAGTTCCAAAGGTTACAATAGTTTCTCTTCCTGTTTCTTTTCTTGGAATAAAATTTGTGCTTCCATAATTAATAGTGCTTCCTGTTGGAACGATTCCAGTTGCACCTTTTGGAATTGAATATCTGCTTATTGAAGAAGTCTCTGTAGTTTTAGGTATTCCTGTCTGTCCTACACCTGCTGCAGATTTAAAATCAGCAATCTTTGCTGATGGAATTGGCTGACTTGGTGGTGGTGAACTTCCACCTCCTCCACCCCCACTACTTCCCCCTCCACTATGAGAGATGGTTCCTGAAGGAGTTATTGTTGTTCCTGGTATTCCTGTCTGTCCTACACCTGCTGCAGATTTAAAGTCTGCAAGTTTAGATGATGAAGTTCCTAAAGAATTTGTAGAAGTTGGTTGTATAAAACTAGTTGATTTCTTTTTTCCAATAGTTATTCCGAAGATTTTAATTGCCATTAGTGTAACATAATGTTAACAATAAAGATTAATATGTTTATATAATTTTCGGTTAAACAAAAATTAATTTAATTTCTTTTTTGGTGTAAGAATTTTATAAATAATAATTCCAATTACAAAAAGAACTACAAACCACCAAGCACCAATACATAAACCTTCAGTAAATGGTGGAGAGCCATAACAAAACTTAGGATTAAGTATTTCCAATACCATCTAAACTCCAGTAATCTATATCAGCAAGAGGATTACCAGTATAGATTGTTCCATTTTCATAAAATGTTTGTTCATAATTCATATAACTACCTTTTATTTTACAATTAACATCAACACCCATTTGTTTTGCACAAATCTGACAAGGATGTTTTGTTACTTCGTCTGCCTTTAAATAAAAAAATATAATTAATATAAGCCACATTAATATTAAAAGAACTGCAATTAGTTTAAACCTGCTATTAGTTATCCAATATTCTTTAGGCATGTCTACTCAACCCCCAACAGCTAATAAATGAAATGATTGAAGCTATAAAAAAAGCTAAAGTAAATTCATTATTAATTAAATTTTCTAAAAAGATAACTCCAACTAAAGCAACAGCAAAGATAATTACAAACCACCATATTAAATCTATTTTCATATAAAATTAGGCAGGATACCCAAGACTTTAGGCTTGGGAGGAATGCCGTGCTTCAGATTGCATAGCTTCCTGCTTAACCTCCAATTTAGTTTGAACCTTTTTAAAAGCATTATTAAATATATGCAACCCTAATTTAGGGTGAACACAATTCTTTAATGCTTTCTTCATAGTAACTTCTCCAAAACTATTCTTCTTAAATTCTTCATAATCAATTTTAAGATAATCACACAATTCAGGACATTTATCGTTTTTGTGAGTATTCATATTATAAAAAGTTCCTATCTTTTCTTCAAAAACTTCAAGATTAAAATTAGTCCAAAAATAATGTCTTTGCAAAACTTTTGTTGGTTTAATCAAAGGTTCATAATAAGATACAACATTTTCAACAACAAACTTACCTCTAAACAAATTTTGTAAGAAAGATATTATAGAATATAAAGTAAAGTCTGGAATGTTTATAGTCATATTTTTTCCTTTATATCTTACTCCTGCATTTACTCTATTCATCTTTGTATGAGAAGGACAAGGTGGTGAAGCCCAAATAAAATCAAACTCTTGAAAATGCTTTTCTAAATAATCTATTGCATCTCCAACAATAACTTTATCCTCTGGGAAAAAATCTTGATATATTTTTGCAACCTCTTTATCAATTTCAACAGCAGTTACATCTACATTAGTCCAGAGTTTTCTGTTTCCTCCAATTCCTGCATATAAGTTCAATACTTTTAGTTGTTTGTTTTCCATAGTTCGTTAAGATACCCTACCCTTTAGGGTATGGGAGTATATCATTTTAACATAAAAACTTTAATGCAAACCAAATTCCAATAGCAATGCCAACTGCAACCCAAAAGAAGTAAGGAAAGAAACCTCCTTTTTTATTCATTTGCAACCCCTCTTTGTCTTAACAAAGCTATAATCTGTGTTCCAATAAATATAATAAAAAAGGAAATATAAAAGACAGAAGTTATTGTTGTCCTTTCTATTGCAAAAAATAGTAAGCTAAAACAAAAGAATATCAAAGATATAATTTCCCAATTCCAAGCTGCAATATAATTTATGATTAATTTTTCTTCCATTTTATCGTTAATAAAGGTATAAGTCCAGTAACGACATCTGCTCTCTTCAACGATTGCAATTCAGCAATAAGCTCTCTTAATGAACTTAATATCGGTGGTAAGTTATCCATAAACATCCATATAACAAATATCATAAATACTCCTGCAAGAATCTGTGGTGCAAGTTCTAATAACTTAACCCACATTTTATCTGCATCAAACATTTTCTTATTGAACTGCTT
>Ga0307377_10004926_pt1 | contig 14462 bp, 15 predicted proteins | sample TR3MG_FD_202535 | JGI IMG/M metagenome (GOLD analysis project Ga0307377, IMG submission 202535) | Soil microbial communities from Risofladan, Vaasa, Finland - TR-3 | ecosystem: Environmental > Terrestrial > Soil > Coastal area > Acid sulfate soil | place: Finland: Risofladan, Vaasa | collected... | reverse complement strand
CGAGTCTTACAGAATTACTGCTCTCTCCAAACTCCTTGGCCAATTCTTTAAGATATGCAGAACTGGTTGAATTGAGGAAGAATTTCAGAATAAGCTTAAGACGCGTTTTCGATGTTACAAGAGTGTCCAGCATGGGGGAGTTGATGGTTTCGCGTTTTTCGTTTGCCTGCCGGCAGGCAGGAAAGTGAAGAGGCAGAGAATTATTACGTTATGGTGTTATGAGGTTATGAGGTTATGAGGTTTTAATGTTATGAAATTTTAATGTTAAATTACTGATTTTCAGCAGATATTATTTTACTCCTTAATACTGCTTCGCCACGTCAGTCCCATTTTGGGATACTGATATGATAGCATTTTTTAACCCGAAAGGTCTTTTGTTAGTAATTAGTTTATACAAATATAAATATATCGGGTAGAATAACTACCCGATATTGATAATTTTTATCAAATATTTCACTTTTATTTGACTTGAACAGAGATTCAAAGTTCAAGGTTCAAGGCTTTTTATGGAATTTTGACCCTTTGAGGTTACTATTTTTCAAAAATGACATAACGCAGATATCCTTTTACTAAGATTAGTAGTCTTTGATATTAACGTATCTAATGTATATTGATGTGTGTATTCTTTATTTCAAAAACTGGCTGGGGGCTGAGGGCTAGTGGCTGAGGGCGCAGAGCAGAGGGTTATTAAATCCTTGAAATCAATGTTATTCATTATAAAGACACAGGCATCAGCAACATCATCTACATACAAAAATTCGCGGTAAGGGGTTCCGGTTCCCCAAAGAGTAATGGAAACAAGGCGTGAGGCGTGAGGCGTGAGGCGGTATCTGAATATTTGATACCTGATATTTTGGCAATAGCATATGGTTCGTTGGAATATTCCAGCTCTCCGGTTAGTAAATATTCTTCTTTAATAGGTTGTGGACAATCTTTGGGATATATACAGGAACTTCCAGGAAATAACAATTTTTTAACTCCATGAATATAACTCTGATGTATTATATTGTTCTGAATCATGGTGTTCTCAAAAATAAATTGTGCCCTGAAAGTGTTATTTGCCATTATCCCTCCTACTTTTGCAGCTGCCAGAATAATATATTCAGGTTTTTCCTTTGCAAAAAAATCAGCAACAATCTGCTGATTAGTCAAATCATAGGGAGGGAATGGAGTAAATACTAGATTTGTATATCCTTGAGCTTTAAGATTCCTGGTTATTGAACTTCCAACCATTCCATTATGACCGGCGATGTATATTTTGGAGGATTTATTCACCTTTTTTAAATGTTATGGCGTTATGACACCGCTAGTTCGAATTTGTAATTCGTGCTTGATATAAATATTGGCTCGGATTTCAACCGAGCAGAACATTTGGCACGGATTGCAAATCCGCGCCAACCTGAATTATTACTTTTAGCAAAACAACATAACAAATTATAAAGACCGTTTCTTCGCTTTTTCAAAATCAGATTTTACCATAATTTTCACCAGATCCTTAAAGGTAGTTTTAGGTTGCCATCCAAGAATTGTTTTTGCCTTGGCCGGGTCTCCAATAAGGATATCTACTTCAGTTGGTCTAAAATAACGGGGATCAATACCAATCACTTCTTTTCCTGAGTATTTCAATATCCCTTTTTCATAGAGACCTTTCCCGTTCCAAACAATTTCTTCTCCCAGCACTTTAAATGTTTCTTCTATAAACTCACGGATAGTATGGGTTTCATTTGTAGCCAGGACAAAATCATCTGGCTGATCAGCCTGTAATATCCTCCACATTCCTTCCACATACTCCGGTGCATATCCCCAGTCACGCTTCGAATCAATATTACCAGGCATAAGCTTTTCTTGCTGACCAAGAACTATCTTTGAAGCAGCTACAGTTATCTTGCGGGTAACAAAAGTTTTACCTCTTCTTTCACTTTCATGATTAAAAAGTATTCCATTGCTTGCGAAAACATTATATGCTTCCCGATAATTAATCCAACTGTAGCCTTATCCTATATAGTAAAGTGTCACAGAGTTGTATAAATGATTTTACTTCAGAAATTGTTGGCTTTCCATGAGGTAGAAGTCCTAAATCGCCAGGATAGCGGGAATCAATATATACTTCGTTGATCATACTGAGCAGAACTGATTCCACATCAGAAATCTGAATATTTGCATTTGATTGGAGCCTTAAAAGATCATGTGATTTGACTGACGGTTTATCCAGTTCCTCAATCATAGCTTTGAAACATTTTTCCAAGCATTGCTGACAATGAAAAGACACCAAATTTGTAAGTCTTTCTTCACTTGCAAGCGTTTTAGCTGCAATGAGATCATCTTCGGCAAGTGTTAGCCAGTCTTTAGTTATTTGCTTCATAAATTACAGATCCTGAACTAAGTATTTCCTTTTTAAAACCACTATCCAATTGAATGAACTTTTCGTACATAGGTTTTGTATGTACAATCAGGTCGATGTCAGCATATTTCCGTAAAGAATTGAGAGCATTGGCTATTCTAAGCTTGACTTCCATCTTTTGAGCAAATGATTCGAAAACAAAATTATCATTTGTAACAACCAGCAAATCAATGTCGCTATCGTCTGACTGAGTTCCTTTTGCATAAGAGCCAAACAAAATAACCTTGCTTATATTTAAGTGTTTTAACGAAAGGTTAATTTGTGCTATGATATCATTTTTGGTCATAATGCAAAAGTAATGAAAAGACAAAAGTTTACCCTGTGGAATTAAGCGAAGCTATTCAATAGGGTAAAAAGACAAAAGTGAAGAAAGAATTGAGCGTAGAGATGTGAGCGTTGAGTATTGAGTGAAAAGTGAAGAGTGAAAAGTGAAACCAAGATAAAAGTTTAAAAGCACAGAGCACAGTGTTTGGGGCGAAGGGCAAAACAAAAACTTAAAACAAAGGCAAAAGGGGAAACTCGTTATAAACAATCATATCGATTGGAATAACACTTCTGAATTTTTTAATCAGGATATTGTATTTGTGGTGCAACTCCATTTTTTCATGGTTCGTAGTTGGCATATCATTGTCATTAGTAACAACAATGATATCCAAATAGCTGACTTGAACCTACAATACAGACAGATATAATTCGTAATAGTGTTTTGCCATTAGCTGATCTGTATAACTATTTAGAAATCTTGTGTATGCTAATTCCGCTTTATTAATACCAGTTACCATAGCTGTCTTAAGTGCCTTAATTAGAGAGTTCTTGTCATCCAATTTGAAAAAAGTGACCTCCCCATCATCAAACAATTCTTTAAAAACATCTATATCTGAACAGACTACGGGAACTTTTTGCTGAACAGCCTCGACTAATGCCCGACCAAAACCTTCTGATCTGGAGGGCATGATAAAACAATCGAAATATTTGAAATACTTCACTGAATTGCTTCTGAAACCACTAAAAAAACACCGGCTAGCAATTTTCAGTTTTTCCGAAAGTCGCTGCAGATTAATAAGTTCTTTCCCATTACCAATTATTACAAGAGAACAATAATTCACTTCAACTAACATATTTAAAATCTGACCAATCCCTTTTCTTCTTGTAAGTATCGCTGCGGTTCCAAGTACTTTTAATCCTTTTGAACGGAATCCTTCTATGGCCTGGATAATATCATTATCTGGCTTCATATAATTGTCCGCATCAGAAATACCATTATATATTACTTCTAACTTTGATGCTGAATACCACTTCTCATAATATTGCTTCAATGCTTCTGAAACACAAACCAGTTTATCAGCCCGACTCCACAAAACCAGCCACACACACCCAAATATCCATGAAATGAGCCTGTTATAGGTAAATGAAAGATCATCAAAAACGAAATTACGAATAGTTGAAATATGATATTTGATTTTTTTACGGTTTCGAAAAGCAAAAAAATCGGGACGAATTCCATTAGTGTGGATAATATCATAATCGTCAAATCGAAAATTTACAGCGTCAAGTCTCTCTACTGGTACTATGATATTAATTTGATGATCAACGGTTTTATCAATATAATATAGCTTTATCTGAATTTTCTTAATTTCATAAAGTGAATTAACCAATGCCTGAATAGATTTTACAGGCCCAAGTTCTTCAAGTCGAGATATAATGATAGCAATTCTCATTGCGCTCTGAGGGTATTTTGTTTAGCGTTTAGCTAAAACAAAGAAACTCTGCCCCTCCGTATAAGAATGAAATGAAACAATACCGGATAGACGAAGAGCATAATAATTACATCCAAACGGTTAAGAAAATTAGAAAATATTGATAAAGATACAGTTGTTGATAAAATTACAGATGTTGTTATCCTAAATGTGTCCCATTTGTTGACAATATACAGACACAGGAATAAAAATACAAATAAAAACCCCAACATAATAATCATTCCCAGCCATCCCATTGTATAGAAACTGATCATAAACAGAGTTCCCACTATAAGGTTTGGAGTTATCAGGTTACATTCAGGTGGAGTTAGATTTAAAGTCTTGTCCAATCTGATTGTAAAGCTTACCGGCACAAGGCAATAGAAAAAAAAATCTTTTATGGCTCTCCTATTTAAGAATCCATTTCCATTTTTAACGTTCTCCTGAAGGTTAGCCAATGGCGAAGAAACATAAAGATAGGTCATATAATGGTTATGATTAATTCCCGATTCAATAAATGTATCACTTGCTCCGAAATCATACATAACAGACGACTTATCCAAATTACTTCGTGTATTACCATACAAACCAAAAAAGTAAGATAACACTGGAATACTGATAATTGCTGCAATAATGAAAATGAGATTAATTTTTCTTTTATATAACAAAAAGAGGAAAGAAGATGATGTAAGTATCCATATTATTGTTGATCTCCGGAAAAGAAGAATCTGAATAATCAGAATAATAAAAATATAGAACAGGAGTCTTTTTTTCTTTTTTTGGAGATATGTCTGGAAAAAGAAGACAGAGAAAAAAATACTTAGCGTATTGAAAACCGGATCTAAAACAGGAACTCCAAATTCATGGTGATTTTGCGATCGATCCATAATTGGCAGATATCCCATAAATATGATATTCAAAAAGCCCAGTAAAATGATCAACCAAAATATAATATCATTAAAATATAAAGCAGATACAGGTAGATCTAAAGGATTTAATTTGATCTTTCCATAAAAGTAGCCTGCTAAAATGAATAATACAAAAGATCCTAAAAGAAACAAAAGCAAACCTGATGATAATTGAGGGAAAATATTGCTCCATCCCCATAAGTAGAGAAAAATAGCTAAAGAGAATCCCAAACAGTAAAGGTAAAACGGATTAACAATGAAAGCAATATCTACTCTCACTTTATGCAATTTCCACATTAATAACCGATTTTAACCAGGTTGATAATTCAAGTTCTGAAAAATAATCAGAAACCTCAAACGTTGATTTTTCATTTATCCATTTACAATCAATCTCAGGGTTATTTTTATCCAGAATTTTAATCTGTTCTGAATCGAAGAAACTTTCTTTCTTAATATATGAATTTGTAGTAATGATTTTCTTACCTATTGCCAAAGCTTCAATAATACAGTGTGAATAACCGGTTTGCTGTTGAAAAGGTATATCCAATATAACATTTGAGTTCATAAAATAATCATTCATATCGTCATAACTCAGGCTATTTGTCATCATATATTCCCTCTTCAATATCCCTTCGATTGCTTCAAAATTCAATATATATTTGAGTGTCCAGGTGCTCTTGAAAATAAATATTTTTAAAAATTTGTATAATATTTTATTGTGGAAAAATATTCTATAAGCAGGCCAAAGCTTAATAAAATATTTTATGCCGGATTTTTCAGTCTGGTTTAATATTTTGTCAAGCATGAATAATCTGGATGGATTAAATTTCCCGGCAAAAAACAAATCATAATCTTCAATAAAGTTATTTTTCTGATTATCCTTTTTTATAAAAAAATTAGGTTTGTACTCTACATTAAATGTTTTTGAATCTTCCAGATCAAATGTTAAAACTCTATCGAAATACTTAAGTTCATTAGTCCATTGGTACATCGAAAATGAGTCCCAAAGGAATAGCACTGAATATAACCTGGGATTTTGCTTCTTAAGATATTTGATAAGGAATGAACAGATGATATGAGCATTTATTGAAAACAGAATGTCGAAGGAGTGTTCTTCAATTATTTGAAGTTGCTTTTTTACAAATCGCTTCTGTGGTGAAAAGAGAAAAAATAATAATCTCCGGAGAATTTCACATTTTGAATTAGTCCCGTGGTAATCAAGTAGCAAATTTTTATTCTCAATCCAGATAACAGTATTCCCGGATTCTTCAAGTGAAGATTTTATTTTATTTTCAACCCCATAGAACCTTGGTGTTATTAGTAATATTCTGGAAGATATACTCAAAAGATAAGTTTTGTGAGATTAGTAATTGTTAAAGGTTAAAGTAAAATCAAGACAAAAGTCGAAGCGCAGCGGAGATCCCGCTTAGGCGGGGATATTGGTATAATTCGAAATAGCGTTTTGCCATTAGCCGATCAGTATAGTTATTCATGTATCTGGTATAAGCTAAGTCAGCTTTTATGTTACCGGTTTTCAAGGCCGTTTTAAGAGCATGAATTAAGGAACTGGTATCATCCAATTTGAAAAAGGTTACTTCTTCTTCATTAAACAATTCTTTAAACACCTCAATATCCGAACAGATTACCGGAATCCTCTGCGACATGATTCGTGAGATATACTTTATTCCGAATACAAAATGTAAATCATTCTTAAACCTTCCTCAATCCCAATTTTTCCTTTCCAGCCCAATGCATTGATTTTTGACACATCCAATAGTTTCCGAAAGGTACCATCCGGTTTTGAATTATCCCAATTCAATTGGCCTTTAAAACCAACGATTCTTTTTATCATCCATGCAAGTTCATTTATAGTGAGGTCTTTACCTGTACCAATATTGATATGTGTATTAAGAATAGGTTGGCCTTTTATAGTAATATCTTTAAAATCAATGTTTTGCATTACATATACGCAGGCATCAGCAAGATCGTCAACGTATAAGAACTCACGATAAGGGTTGCCGGTTCCCCACAGGGTAATGGAACCAAGGCATGAGGCGTGAGGCGTGAGGCGTGAGGTGCTATCTGATGAATATTTGATACCATATTTTGCAAGTTTCTCTAGTATTTGTAGGTCAGATGCGGTTTCATTAACACCTTCAATAGGGTACTTTTTCAGATCTTTTCTAAGGGCATCCCAATCATTATTTTCCAGACATTTACCCAGGTGCATCTTACGGAGCAATGCCGGAAGAACATGGGAAGTTTCAAGATTATAATTATCATTTGTTCCGTAAAGGTTTGTAGGCATTACGGAAATAAAATTTGTTCCATATTGGATGTTGTACGATTCACACATCTTTATTCCTGCAATCTTTGCAATCGCATATGGTTCGTTTGTATATTCCAATTCACCGGTAAGCAAATACTCTTCTTTAATTGGCTGAGGACAATCCTTTGGATAAATGCATGAGCTTCCAAGGAACATCAATTTCTTTACTCCATGCACATAGCTCTGATGGATAATATTATTTTGGATCATTAAATTCTCGTACAGAAACTGGGCTCTGTAGGTGTTATTAGCAACTATACCCCCAACTTTGGCGGCTGCAAGAATTACATACTCCGGTTTCTCTTTTGAAAAAAAATCTGCAACAATTTGCTGATTCGTTAAATCAATAGGAGGAAAAGGAGTAAATACCAGGTTAGTATACCCCTGAGCGATTAAATTCCGGGTAATTGCACTCCCGACCATGCCGTTATGACCGGCGATGTATATTTTTGAGTTTTTTTCCATTAAACCTGAGATACTCATCTAAGATGTAAAAACGTTATGGTGTTTGATGATTCAAGACAAAAGCAAAAGCAATTTGACAGGGAATAATTAAATGCCTATATCAATAGCTTTTTCAATAAGAAAATTTTTAATATCATCATCAGGAACGGTAGTAGTCAGATACTCTATTGGTTCAGAATAATTAATATCTTTATGAAAAGCTAACTGTTCACGGAATAGTTTTTCGGAAAACATTTGACCAAAAATAACAGTAGCAACTTTGCCTATATCTTCAATAGTGTAATGAGCTTTCAAAATAAAATAGAGATCAACATAGTCTTTCCATTTTGCACGACCACCTAATGCAAAAGCTTTCATTGAAGCAAGAGTTAATAATGAAGGTATTGAAATTATTGAATCTACGTTTACTCCATGCTCTATAGGATACGGAAAGCTAAAAAATGTAACTTTTACATCATTAACTGACAGGTGTAGTTGATCAAAATCTTCGAACAATGTAACCTTTGAATAGGGTATTTCCAATAATTTACTTTTTATGCGGTTTTTAAGAAGCCGCTTTGATGTAAACAGATCGAAATCAATTGATCGCCGATGTCCCAGATGAAGTGCAATAGCTGTACCTCCTACCATATAGAACGATCTTTGAAATTTTTTAATATAAGGCAAAAGCTCAACTTGACTTTTGCTAAATATTTCCGGATGCATACCTATTAAAAAAAAGTGTGAAAAAATTTATAGTAGATTCGTGAAAATTGCCTCTTCTCCTTTGACTTAAATTAATTGAGTAAAAAAAGATTTCTGAAACTTTCATTATTCCCATCAATTTGCACAATTTTCTTACAGCGTGGATGTCTCCATAGTTCAGAATTGTCTCAACCAGGAATTCCGGTCCAATATCTTCTTTTTTATCCTGAGGTGTGTACCAGAAAAGAGAACAATTTTCTCGTATAAATGCTTTTAACTCAGGACTGTTCATAACTAACGAATATTCTTAATTTTAACGACATAACAACATAACTGCCTGACAAATTATACCAGACGCTTTTTCGCTTTTTTGAAATCAGAATTGACCATTATTTTAACCAATTCTTTGAAAGTAGTTTTTGGTTGCCAGCCTAGCATTTCTTTTGCCTTTGCAGGATTTCCTATAAGAATATCAACCTCAGTCGGTCTGAAATATCTGGGATCTATAGCAATGATTTCTTGTCCTGTTGATTTCATTATTCCTTTTTCATCAATCCCTTTTCCTTTCCAGATTATTTCTTCTCCAAGCACTTTAAAAGCCTCTTCAATAAATTCACGAATAGAATGTGTTTCATTAGTTGCCAAAACAAAATCATCCGGTTGATCTGCCTGCAAAATTCGCCACATACCTTCGACAAATTCAGGAGCATAACCCCAGTCGCGCTTGGAATCAAGATTTCCTAACATTAATTTCTCCTGTTGTCTCAGAATAATTTTTGATGCTGCCACTGTAATCTTCCTGGTAACGAAGGTTTTACCCCTCCTTTCACTCTCATGGTTGAAGAGGATACCATTACTTGCAAAAACATTATAGGCTTCTCTATAATTAACAACTACCCAGTATGCATACAATTTTGCAGCAGCATAGGGACTTCTTGGATAAAATGGAGTTTTTTCAGTCTGTGGAATTTCCAGTACTTTTCCATAAAGTTCCGAAGTAGAAGCCTGATAAAATCTGGTTTTAATTCCTGTCTCTTTAATTGCATCCAGAAAACGAAGAGTACCTACTCCATCAACTTCTGCTGTATATTCTGGTACCTCAAATGAAACCTGAACGTGTGACTGCGCACCCAGATTATAGATTTCAGTTGGTTGAATTTTTTCAACCAGGCGGTTTAGGTTACTGGAATCAGTAAGATCTCCATAATGAAGAAAAAATCTTTTATTAAGTAACTCTTTATTGTTGTAAATGTGATCAATTCTGAATGTATTAAAGGAACTTGAACGCCGTATAATACCATGTACATCATAACCCTTCTCCAATAAGAGTTCTGTAAGATAAGAGCCATCCTGACCAGTAATACCTGAAATAAGTGCTATTTTCTTCATCTATATATTCTATTTTATATCCAATAATCCTTACGGCAAATTCAAAAAGTCTCTCACTAAGATCATTTTTCGGGATGTCCATTTCTTTTCTTCCACTTTTGTCTTGCGCCTTTTATCTTTTGTCTTTTTTCCACTTAAACCTTTAACCTTTAGAAGAAGTTGCATACTTACTCGTATACCCCGGCACGATTTCCTTCATTCCTTCAACAACCTGTGAACCAGTTTTATTATAAATAGAAAATAGCAAATCATTTATTTTTGGTATTATGCATTCATAGTCGGAGCCTGCGACTTTGGCTATACTTATTTTTGGATTATGTGTTGGTAATTGGTGTTCTGCATCAGAAAAGAGTTCTTCATATAGTTTTTCTCCAGGACGAAGACCTGTAAATACTATCTCGATATCTTCGTAGGGTTTTAAACCGGATAAATGAATCAACTTCGTGGCTATGTCCAAAATCTTAATAGAATTGCCCATATCAAATATAAATATTTCTCCCCCATTACCCATAAATCCAGCCTCCAATACGAGCTGGCACGCTTCCGGTATGGTCATAAAGAATCTTTTAATATCAGGATCCGTAATAGTTACCGGGCCTCCTTCCGCAATTTGTTTTTTAAATAAAGGTATTACGGATCCATTAGATCCAAGTACATTACCAAATCTTGTTGTAACAAACTGAGTTGATATTTCTTGTCTTCTGGACTGAGCCTGAACTAAAAACTCACAGACCTTCTTGGTTGCTCCCATCACATTAGTAGGATTAACAGCCTTATCGGAAGAGATCATAACAAATTTTTCAGCTTTGTATTTTATTGCAAGCTCTGAAATAATCTTGGTTCCACCCACATTCACCCTGAAAGCCTCATGTGGATTTCCCTCCATAACAGGCACATGTTTATAAGCTGCTGCATGAAATACTATTTCAGGCCTGTATCTACTGAAAATGTAATCCATTTTCATTTCATTAGTAACATCTCCGACAATTAATTTATACCGACAAGAAGGAAATTTATTTTTTAATTCATTATCGAGATAGAAAGAGGGTGTTTCAGCCTGGTCAATAAGTATCAGTCTTTTATATGAATACCTTGTTAGTTGCCTGACAATTTCAGATCCAATTGATCCGGCAGCTCCGGTTACTAGTATGGTTTTGTTTTTCAGGCCTATCTCAATTCTCTTCAGATCAAGTTTTATAGGCTCACGACCAAGCAAGTCCTCAAATTGCACTTTTCGCAGTTGCTTCACCTGTAATTGGCCATTTAGCCACTGATCAAATGAAGGTGTATCAAGTATCTCCAGGCCAAGATTGATGACGGATTCAAGTACCTCCTTTTTTTGGGCAGCCGAAATAGCTTTAATAGCAAAAATAAAAACTTTAATATTTTCTGCTTCAATAAACTCTTGAGTAAGTACGCTCTTTGAAAAAACCGGATATCCATCAACCTTTTTACCCTGTAGCTTACTATTGTCATCAATAAATCCTTTCAGCTGAAATCCACTTTTAGTATCACTATTAACGACCCTTTTCACCATTAAACCTGTTTCGCCAGATCCATAAATCAATACATTTTTCCTTTTACTGTTAGGTATTGAAACAAAAACATAAAACGTCTTTATGAAAATCCTGAAAAAGATTAAAGCCACGGTAACTGTTCCATAATGAATCATTAAGATCGATAATGGTATATTAAAGAGCTGGGGTAAATCAAACACTCTAGAGGATACTGTTATAAATAATGAAAGTGAAAAAGCAGCACTGTTTGTAACTGCAATAATAAAAGTATCTTTAATTGTTGTCTGACGAATAAGTCCGGAATACGATTTAAAAAGAAACATAAACAGCATATAAACCAGGCTGACCATTAATGCCTGATAAAGAGCTATTGACCATAGGAATGTGTAGGTTTCAAAATTGTATCTCAGAAGATATGCAAAAATGAAGGTGACAAATACCGTACATATATCTATAACAAGCACAAGCCAACGAGGCAAGGAGTGCCCCTTGAAAAACTGGATTGTTCTATATTTCAATCTATTGATCATATTCTAAATAACATATACACGAAATTAGTTAAATTTAGTAAGACAAAACTAAAAGTAAGACGGTTATTGCATTACTAAGGTTGCTTGGGGACATGCTTCCGCCCCGTCAGTCACATAAATAAAAGTCATATATGACTGTTATTGTGCTAATTAATATATTTATTGTAACAATTGTTACAAATTATTCCAAAACCATTCAACAGCCTCCTTAAGCCCTTCCGAAACATTGATAGAAGGCGAATAACCAAGAAGTCTTTTAGCCTTTTCAATTGAGGCCAGAGAATGAGCTATATCTCCTACCCTGTCAGGTCCGTAAATTGGTTTAATTGCTAATATATCCTTATCAAATTTCCCTGATAATTCACGAATAGAATTAAAAAGTTGAGTGAGTGTTGTCCTCTCACCATGAGCAACATTATATACCTGATTTATTGCATCTAAATTCTGAACAACCGAAGCCAGATGGTTTGCCTGAACTACATTATCAATATATGTAAAATCTCGTGATATTGTACCATCACCATTTATTAATGGAACTTCATGCTTCATCAGCATCTTAACAAATTTTGGAATAACTGCAGCATATGCACCATCCGGATCCTGCCGTCTGCCAAAAACATTAAAATAACGCAAACCAATTACCTCAATACCATAAGTTTTTGAAAAATTATCTGCAAACAGCTCATCAACATATTTCGTTATAGCATAAGGTGACAAAGGAGAACCAATCTTATCTTCAACTTTCGGCAAATCAGGATGATCACCGTATGTGGATGAGCTTGCAGCATAGATAAATCGTTTTACTCCAGCCTCTTTTGCCGCAAAAAACATCTTGACAAAACCTCCTATATTAACATCAGTTGATGATACGGGATCTTTTATTGATCGTGGTACTGACCCTAAGGCTGCCTGATGGAAGACAATATCAACATCTATGACTGATTTTACACAATCATCATAGTTCCTGATATCTCCCTCGATAAATTTAAAGTGGGGGTTATTAATAAACCCATTTAGATTTTCTCTTTTACCAGTAGCAAAATTATCAAGACAAACTACCTGATTATCTGCATCAAGAAGAGATTCAATAAGATTAGAGCCAATAAACCCTGCGCCTCCAGTTACCAATACTCTGCTATTCCTCAATATTCGCTCCATTAATCTCTGCTATAAAACGTCTAATTTTACAAAAATATTTCGAATATATTACAATTATTAAATCATGATTTATAGAACATCATCAAAATCTCATTGAGTATGAATTCAGCGGTCTTCCCATCTCCGTAAAATCCAGGATATTCCAGAGATGAATGATAATCAATAAAACTTAAAAATTCCTGTTTAATCAGAAATGGATCAGCATCTACAAGCCTGGCAGTACCATTGTTTACCAGTTCAACCCATTCGGTCTCTTTTCTTAATACTATACATGGTTTCTTAAAAAAATGGGATTCTTTTTGCACTCCACCCGAATCAGTAACAATCATCCTGCAGTTTTTCTCAAGAAGTATCATTTCAAGGAAAGATACCGGTGGAATTATTTTAATATGGTTACAATCTATAAGCTCATTATACAAGTCTCCTAGTCCGGTTTTCAACGAGATGACAGTCCTTGGATGCAAAGGCATAACAAGCGTGATATTGTTTTCCTCAGCTAAAGTCTTTAACGTGACCAGTATTTGATTAAGCCTGTCAACATTATCAGTATTGGTATCCCTGTGGATCGTAACAAGTATGAAGTTATCTTTTTCCAGATCCAGTCGCTCCAAATATTTCCGCTTCTTCTTTTCTGCCAATCCCGCAAAAAAGAGAGTATTGTCGTACATAATATCGCCAGTAAGGTAAATTTTCGGGTTATCAATAGTATAAGGTGGGCTATTCTCCGGTTTGAAACCTTCATTCATCAGGTTTTTAAATGCAGCATTTGTTGGTGCAAAAAGAAGAGTTGAGCAATGGTCACTAATTATCCTGTTCAGTTCTTCAGGCATACTTTTATTAAATGACCTCAGACCAGCTTCTATATGGATAACCGGAGAATGAAGTTTTGAAGCAGCCAATGCCCCGGCAAGTGTAGAGTTTGTGTCACCGTATAATAAGACACAATCAGGTTTCTCCTTAAGAAGTACCTCTTCAATTCCTGTGATCATCATTGATGTTTGCCGGCCATGTCCTGAAGATCCAACACCAAGGTTGTAATCAGGTTCATGGATCTCAAGTTCATCGAAAAATACATCCGACAATTCTTTATCATAATGTTGACCGGTATGAACAAGAATTTCAGTTATATCATTTGAAAAAAAGTTACGGATAGCTCTGCTAATTGCTGAAGATTTTATTATTTGAGGTCTCGCACCTACAATATTTAGAAGTTTAATCTTTGACATTGAATTTCGAAATTTTATCAGGCTATTTGGCAAAATTCACTGCCCGGGTTTCACGGATTACAGTAATTTTTATTTGTCCGGGATAAGTCATTTCATTCTGGATCTTTCTTGCAATTTCA
>Ga0307377_10004924_pt1 | contig 14462 bp, 16 predicted proteins | sample TR3MG_FD_202535 | JGI IMG/M metagenome (GOLD analysis project Ga0307377, IMG submission 202535) | Soil microbial communities from Risofladan, Vaasa, Finland - TR-3 | ecosystem: Environmental > Terrestrial > Soil > Coastal area > Acid sulfate soil | place: Finland: Risofladan, Vaasa | collected... | reverse complement strand
CCAAAACTTGTTCTGCCATAATTTTAAATATCCTGAATATGTGATCTGAACTAAGATTCAAATCATCTATAAATTTCCTGTCCTCATCGGATATCGTCATTATGCCGTCTAAAACTATAATCTTTTCCATTCTACTTATGTCCTTCTTCCTTCACTTTGAATAAATTTTCTAATTTCGTTGCTTCTTCTTCGGTCATTTTTCCATATTCAGAATAATCAAAAATACCATGAATATAGCCTACCCAAAAACTAGAATAAAATCCTCTATTATAATCAGGTAATTCTCCAATTTCTTTTTTTAGCTTTATATATGCTTTGCTATGTGCCAATACTATCCGCCTTCTACAAATTTAAAACCCAACCCGCAAACAAACAAAAGCCTATAAATAAACATATGCCAAAAAATATTATATGCATCCAACCAAGTTCAATCCTGATTTTACCTATTTCAATTTTAATTTTAATGTTTCTACCTCTTTATCTTTAAGTTTCCATTCATCTTCATAATCGGTAACTTCCCAGCCGAAGTATATCGCATAAAAAGGAAATTTCCTTGTTTTGAATTCCTTCGTTGCTTCCTTTATAGTATAAGAACCCTTTAATCTGCCACTCTTCATCAGTCTTGCTAGTTTAGTATTTAAGTCTGCGTGTATCTCTCTTAATCGATCATCTTTTATAAATATCTTTTTCATATAATTCGCCACCTAAAATATTCTAAATCTTCACACTATTTTTCGGATTAATTCATCGCAAAAACATCTAAAATCGCCATAATTTACAGTACCTTCAGCATAATCATACTTTATAGTTACTTTGATTGTACCGTCCTCTTGTAATTCAGCATTTTTCAATTCAGCTACAATAAGTTTCAAATTTTCTTTTGTCATATTACTTTCTCCTTCTTAAATATATTTGACAATAAATCTATAATAAATAATGGAATAAAAACTATAGTCACAATAATGCAAGAAAAAAGTTCTTTGAAACCTTTGCCTAGATGCTTAAATGCTCTACAATAAGCAAAATAAATCATTACGCTTTCTTTTACTAATTAGCATTAATGGTATTTTCATTTTCTCTCCTTGAAGAAATATTTATTTTTCTTTAACTCGTCTAAAGCTCTTTTAGCTTCTTCTCTATCGCTTTCCTTTTCGTCCTCTGTCAACTTTGAGTATAGGGTATTTATTTGTCTTTCCCAGCGTGTCACAAGTTCTTCAGGGATAACTAAATTGCCATCTTGATCCTTTATGCATTTACTGTGTAAATATTTTTGCCAACGGCTCCATTGTATATGTTCTATGTCAGCTAATATTTCTATTAGTTTCATAATTTCTTTATGTTTACGTTCGCTGGTTAAATCGAGTTTGATATATAACCCTAAAATATAAATTAAGAAAAAATCGCCGTATGAACCATACTCGTCTGGTACCCAGTCGGTTCTATTCATTGAGACCTCCCAACTAAAACCACACCAATCAATGCTCCATATTTTCATATAATGTTTCTCAACCCCTAATCAAGCATTCCAAGCAATCTGAATACAAACGGAAATAATTCAAACTTAATCGCAAAATACACTAATAATCCATATATTACTGGCATTATAACTTTCCAAAATAATCTTAGTTTAAGCCAGAGAGCATAACAACTATAAAAATATGGTATTAATACAATTCCCACAACTACAAATGCCAAAAGAATCGTTATCAAAGTAGCTATTACAAATGTCATAATTATTCTCCCTTAGAGTTTTAAAACCCAAACTGGTATTTTATTCAAAGTTCGAATAATCGGAATAATATTTTTTATATAATTGCTATCACTCGCGTATCCTGCCTTCCAGATTTCCGTAATAAATTGTTCAGGATCATCTAAATAATTAAATGCTTCTCGATATCTCTGCTCCCCATTATCATCTTTTGAAACAGATAATATTCTTGCATGATCAGTAAAGCTATCTTTAAATGAATGATATGCTCTGAAATGTAATAATTTTAATTCCTTTTTCCCGTTGATTTCTTCATGAGTATAACATTGCACACAACCATTGTTTCCTTCCGCGATAATAACATCGTTCTTAACTAGGCATTTGACTCCGAATAAATTATATGATCTCTTCCCAGTAAGCAAATCTACTGGTTCAAGTTTTCCGTACCATGTCTCTATAACTGCCTGAGCAGCAACAGCAGAGGCAGGAAGTCTTGTAATAAGTTTTGATTTATATGCCTGCCGCAATATACTAATGCACCATAAATATTGTTGAGCGTTCATTTCTTTGCCTTTTCAAGTTTATCCAAAATTTTATTATTTTTCCTCTTCATTTAACTTTTTCTTTGCAATCTTCATTGTTGTATTTTCACCATTTAATCGATCGCATATGAGGTTGAGAGACTCAATAGTCTTCTCCTGGAAATTACTATTATGCTCATTACAGTCTTTTAACTCCTTCATCATATCCTTCTGTAAAACAATACTCTGTGCATTCAATTCTGCATTTTTTGAACTGTCCTCGTGTAGGCTCTTTAAATCATTCACTACTAAATTCCGGTAGAATAATCTTTCCTCACTTTGTATTGTATCGTGCTTATCTTCTCTTTTAGTCTGCCGTTTTATCAAATACCATACCAGTCCAACCACTAAAATTAACATCACTGCTGTTATAATTGGAGTTCCAACTTCAGCTATTGCTTTTCCTAATTCTATTGGATTCATTGCTTCAACACCTTCCTTTCTCTAGCTGCTTGATTAAGTTCTTTCTTTCTCCTCGTTTTAAATGTTTTAGATTCCTAATAAGTCGAAGTTTCCTGTGAAAAATATTTGTTCCTTCTATTATTTCATTTTCTTTTGCTTGCTCCATCCATTCCATCTTTCCAGTTTCCCAATGTCTACTAATTACACAATATAAACCTTCAGGGAAAGTCTGCTCCCCAATTTCAATGTAATCTTTGAAATTCAAATCATGCCACCAAGATGTATTAGAAAACGCCAACAAAATACCTTCTTTTTTGTAAACGCAAATAGCGTGCCCTCCTGCAATGATTTTATAGGTAAATTCTCCAGTCTCTTGGTTGTAAATGTATTGCCGATAAAATCCATAATACTCCAGCCAATGAACCTCTATAATTAATTTTAAGATGGCCATTACAAATCTACCCAACACATCAGCAACCAATCGAGCAAACCCATCGCAATCACAAGTTCCTCTTTCCCACACTTCATCCGGCAAGTCCCAACGATCTAAAACATGAAACAAATCCCAATCTGAAACCCAATGATAAAATTTTACCCACTTACCATCTATCAAAACTTGCTTCTGCAATTCTAAAGCCATTAAGGTATCCGTAGTTATTTTCTTCATATAAGCACAATAATCCGCCCAGCGCTGAGTTGTTTTATCCACTAATTGCCATTTCCAAGGATGTGGGTCAGGGTCCGGTACCGGTTCAGGTGGATTTGGTGGTGGTTCAGGTGGAGGCACTATTGCTCCTTTGCTAAAAATCATTGCTAAAATTATTAATCCCACAATTATCCCTATTACCCAAATCATAAAAATTACCTCCCTACTTAGTATTCCATTTCGAAATTATTTTACCGCACCATTTCAATATAGTCCTAGTATTCCATTTAAATCCACTTTGAGTTATTCCTATTGTGATAGTTGCTCCACAAGTCCCAATTACAGTTCCATTGGTTAACTCATATAAGGCAAATTCATATTTATGCTCATCAAGGGCATCATTACAATCTAAGGCCCACTGGAATTCGGTATAGTATTCGTCGGCAAGAGAATAACTATTGCTATCGGGAAGTCTGTTATCCCCTTCACTTTCTAAACCATTTTGCCAAGTATAACCAGATTGAACAGAACATCTTTTACTTCCCGTTAATAATACTTTATCGTCAACAAGTACAGTATCAGCACTAAAAGATATTTCTCCTGTTGCTCCTACATCAGCAAAAACTCCGCCATCAGTAACATTTCTCCATTTTAGTTTGTAGGCAAAATTATATGCTCCCTTGCTTCCATATATTCGGGTAGCAAGAATAAAGTCATTGGTTTTAGTCCAGCCCCTTATAAGAGTATATTGATAAATTATATTGGTATACCCATCTCTCACATACATTTTAGAAGCGTCTGAACTGAAAACGACATCCGCGCCATTAGTAACCTGAGCAGATATACTTTTGCTCTTACCCAATATAGAATAAGTAGCCATATCCCAGGCAGTAGATAACGGGTATTCTCTCACGTTAGTAGTTTCGGTAATAATAAAAGCCTTTCCGTCTGACCTAAGTGTAAATTTGTTAGGTGTGCCTATTACTCCCCAAAAATTTACAGTTTTAGTTAAACCTGTTGTGCTTATAGTCCAGGCAGTAGATAAAGCATATTGATGACAATCACTAAAGGTTGAGAAATTAGTTGACCAGATATACATTTTAGTTCCGTCTGTACTAAAAGATAAGGCTATCGGTGTTGTCGTTTGAGAAGATATATTATATTGATTTGCATAGCTTGCTGTGCTTATATCCCAAGCAATAGTTAGGTTATGTTGACTTACTCTCTCCTGCGATGCCCCTTCATCAACTAATATAAATACTTTCATTCCATCAGCACTAAATCCAAAATCTCTTGCTACGGCCTCATTAAAAAAATAACTCTTATTTGCATAAACCGCTGTGCTTATGTCCCAAGGGGTAGTTAGAGTGTATTGATAAATTTTAATCTTATCATTACCCATAACATACATTTTTGTGCCATCCAGACTTAACCTAAATCCAGCTGAAAAGACATCGATAGAACTGACATCTACATTTTTGTTACTATAAACTGCCAGATTTGTATTCCAACCTAAATCAAGGCTTAAGTCATCATTTGAAACTTGGTCTACCCTATTTGCATTAGCAATCCTTGAAGCACCCAAAAGTGGATATGCAGTTGTTAATTTTATCTTCTCTACTTTCTTTAAATTTTCTATTTTATTGTCAAAGGACATAAAACTAATTATATGTTTAAATCCACAATAGGGACAAACAAGAATGGGACAATTAGTATCCTTATCACATTCAAAAATATTATCTCCCAAAGGATAGTCTTTTCCACATTTACAACACTTTACTATCATCTTTATTCCTTTATATATTCGTATTTTACTTTGCAATATTCGGCTGTGGAAGTCGATATAGCACATCCAAAGGGTCTATTAAGCCCTAATTGGCAAAACCATTTATCTCCGTATCCCGGTGGATTTTCAAGATAGACACATTGGCCATTAATTATAGGGAAGGGATGCTCTTTTTTTAGCTCTTTACAGCATCTGCCACACATAGAGCATCCACTGACCTTGATCTTCCATTTATCATCTTTTAATTTTTCGGCAATTAAATCTATTCCTGCAAATACTCTTATATTGCGGTCTTTTAAATCTTCCACAATCTCATTGGGAATATCTAACTTTATGTGCATACTTTTCTCCTTCTAAATTTCTCCTACATCTATATCTGGATTGAAGAATAAGATGTCAGCGGACTTTGCTTGTCCTACCCTTTGTAATTGATTACCAGCGGTTGAAGGTGCAGTAGAAGTCATTGCCCCTGCTGTTGCCTCAGAAACATAAATCATTGCTCCGGCAAACTCAAAAGCAGAGTCATCTCTTATATATCCTTTAACTAACATTAGACAAGACTCACCATCGGCTTTGGATTCAAGAGCTATTCTTAAACCTGGCATAGTAGCTGCTGCATCTGCTTTTGCTAATTTCCATTCTTTATCAGTCCAGTTAAAATACAATAATTGCCCAAAAGCCACCGTTTCACCTACAGGCTGGGTATCCTTTTCCCCACTCCAAGTATGGTCATCGGCCAAAGCATTATAAAAGTCAAATTGTGTATCTGTATTTTGACTATGCTTCTTTGTTACTGCATCTTTTACATCTGCTGCAGTAGAGGCATTTCCTACCCCATCATCAACGGTTTCTGCTTTATCTACAATATTGTCTGTATCAGTATCATAGACTGATTTTAGCATATCGCCGCCACCACCAAGGGTTACAAACTCCAAGGCAGTTTCTCCTTCATTGATCCTGACATGTTTTAATGAACTTCCAGTATAATTAGCAGGAGTATCGGTAAGTCCTGTGAAGGTAGTGGCACCACCACCTGCTCCTGTGGTTTCAATCCAAACTGCTACTCCATCCGTATTATCAAGACAGACATAGGATTTATCGTTTGTGACATCCATCCACCTACTGCCAACCGTGTACCCCTCATCAACATCATTATTAACTGTAGGAGCGGATGTTGCATCAAACTTGCATTTTACCACATTTGTGGCTGATAATCCTGCGTCCACTCCAACTCCATTAGTCCCACTAAATTTAATTAAATTACCATCAGTAATTGCACCTTGTATAGCCAACAATACCGTCGATACTGCTCCTGTATTGACTACAAAATATCCTATTGTCAAAACTACGCAAAGTATTAAGGCAATTAAACCAAACTTTTTATTGAACATTATTCATCACTCCTCTAATTTTTAACCAAAGCTAGCAACAAGTTCTGCGTACCATTGCTCATCAGCAGTTTTATAATGGAGTTTTACAATATCCTCAGCTCCTGCTGCAGTCTGCAAAACCCCTAACGTGCTTGTTGGCCACTTAACCAACTGCTGAACTGTATGAGTCCCTGTTCCTTGATCTGTTAAATCTATTTGCGTCCCAGCGTGGGCATTAGCTTTCGAACTCGCTACCTTAATCTCGGTTGCACTAACATAAATTGCATAATAAATAGTATCTACCCCTAAAGGATCTGGCAAAGTTGTCGTTGTCTTAAACCGAATTCTTGCGCCGGTAGGAATATCAATTGTCACATCTATGATATCTGTATCTGCATGAACATCACCCGTGGCAATAGTTGCATCCGATTGAGTAATAATTTCATCCATTACTCTGCTACCGGTGCCATCTTGTGTAATTATCAATACAGCATCGACAGCTCCAGATGGTTTGGTAATAGTAATTGTAAAATTATGCCCGGCTTCAAGTATAGCCTTATTGCCATTTTTTAAATCCCAAGCAATAGCAGCGCCCGAGGTAAGAACTTGCTCAGTGAAACTCAAAGCATTAACCTTCATTAAAAATTCCTTGCCTGACCCAGTCATCTCCATTCCAAATGCAGTTTTAACCTTACCCGCTCCCTTAGGTGTCAAGGTGATATCGATGTCAGTATCATCACCAATAGCCTGAATCGTTAAAGTAACACCAGTAGCCGAAGCCAAAAACTTCAGAAAATTAATTGCACTGGCAATAGTATGAAACTCAGCAATCTCATTTCCTGATCCATCAATTATCTGAAACTTACCAACACCTTTTGTTTTAATAATATAATCAATATCTGTATCCGTTCCTGTGGCTTGAGATTGTGGTCCGTTTCCTGTCGCTGCGTTTTTAATGGTAATTTGATTAACTGCGTCTACAGTTGCTGAACCTAATAATAAAGCCTTTTCATTCTCATCCACCAAACCCAAAGCTCCCAATAGCATTTGCTTGATAAAAGACTTTAGCCACTTTTTAGAAGTAGTTCCAAGTTGACCTTCTTCATCTGTTCTCGGTACTTGATTTGGAGTAGCCATTTAAATCACCTTCCTTTCTTATACTTCTCTTGGGGTAATATCCCCATTCGTATCTATTTCAAAGAAAAAATTAATAGTGTTGGGAACCTTGAGATTCTCAATGGGCATTAAATCATTATTTGTATCCCGCTCATGGTAAACATCCATTGGTCCCGGGTCTTCCGCTGGCATCACATCGCCATTATCATCATAATTAAAAGCTAAAACCTTGCCCATCTCGGTCTTAGCTCCCAGTAAGCTTGAAATCTTTGCCTTCTTCTTTACATAACCTGCGGCACTATCCTCAATAAGAACAATATCGTCATCAAGAAGGGGGGTCTTCTCATCAAAAGTGTTAAAATCACCTGCTGCTCTTTTTAACTGGGCATCATCCGTAACATTTTTAATGGTTCTTCCTACAATAATCCATTCTGTATTGTCAGACCTAAAAATTACACAAGCATACTGATAATTTAATCCGGTAAAAGTCAACTGGCCATCAATTGTCTCGGCTCCATTAGCATCTAAAGTTATCAGATTGCTGTTATCATCAGATTTAAAAAATACATAATATCTACCACCATTACCTACAGCCGTCGGCAAGTATAAAGTATAAGGCACGGCTGCCGATAATTTTATAAATCCACATTCGGCAATTGTAAGTGTTCCTGTCCCGGTCTTTACTGTAATTCGATTTACGTCAAATTCCAAACCTTGTGTGTCGTCCTTTGGGTATAGCCCATCCCCGAACTTGGTCTGCCCAAAAGTGTCAGCAATATCATTAAGGATTCTTCTTAATTCATTAATAATATTCTTCTCATCCACATGGTGAGCAGTCGTCACCTTGCCATTTACATCTGTCTGGTAAAATTTATGAATTGTCATAAGCACCAACTCCTATTCATGCTCTAAATCCAAAACCGCCGTATAATCAACACTTGTCTCTGTCTTATCTAAACCGACACTATTAATCTTTTTAATTATCATACTAATTTTATCCATTAAAACCGATACTCCTGCACCATCCTCTTTAAAATGCACAACCCCCTTGTCGTCTTCCTTGAACAAAAGGGCACCATAACTAAAATCGACTGTATCCTCTCGCTCAAAAGGCAATGGAGTAGGAAATGTGACTGTCATCCGGGTCTTTGCTAACTTAAATCTATTTAAATAATTATCCGCGATCGTCTTGGCGTCGGAATTTGTCTGAATTAAATGATTAACAATTGGCAATGTCTTCTTGCCACCACTAAATTCTATAATACCTATACTGGCTAAAACTTCTGCAAACACTTTTGTTTCTATTTCCCGATAATCCTGGCCATGAGGGCTATAATGCGGAGTAGGATATTCATCTGAATCCTCTGTATCTTCAGGATCTGTTGTAATAGTTTCCAAAGTTCCCTCATAAACAATTCCTTCCACTACAATATACGCATAAATATAATAGGTTGTATCGGGTAACAAATCGACCAACATCATACTATACGGCCCATTTGTAAAACTACCATTTTCATGAACATCAAATTCGTCAGCTGTTTCCGTAGTTCCATATCTAAATCCCCTTCGGGAAGCCGTAATGCCTACTGGTAAATTTTCAATGATTTCATTTTTAACAATAGTTAGTTCCCCAATTGTTGGAGGATTTTCAGAAAAATAAGTCCTTGTCGGGGTTGAAAAATCAATATCTTCTCCATAAACTCTGCCAAACTCGTTATCAGCAAAAGCTCTACACTTGTATGCCTTCCCGTCTATCAAGCAATCATCCATTACAGGCCAACCAAAAAGCATTTCGCCAATTGTAATGACAAAAGCTCCTAATGCCAAACCAGCGGTCTCTAAAACTGTCTTTACTAAATCGCCTGCCCAATAGAAATCAATTATGACTCCGCCTGCACCTTCAGTTGTTTTATTTTCCAATTCGCCTTCAAATCCAGCGATCTCGAACTTCCAAGAATCCATGTAAGAACCCGAATATTCATGCTTAACTTCAAACCCACGCCGGCTTAATTCCGATGCTCCTTCGCTAATTATTAATCCATTACCGTCTGCTTTGTTATAATTGATATTTGTCATATCTAGAGTAATGATGTTAGGAAGATTTTTCATCCAACTCTCTGCAATATATCTATTCTCAGCATCGTCCTTACAATAGGACCGGAACCACCAAACAATATTATCCGCAATATATTGCTGATCATACAATGTTTTATTTTTCAAACTGTATTCTCCTGCTTCAAACCCACTTTCCTTAGTTTCTTTGATCTCGATTCCTGTATCTTCAGCACTTGGTTCAGTGTCTTGAATTAAATACTCAAATCCTCTCTCCGTTATCACAAACTCGCCCGTTATATTCCCAAATAAGATTGTACGTGCGAATGTTGGATTGTTCTCCGCCCTTACATTCTGGACTGAAATAGAAGTAAACGTAATAATAAGTTTTGTATATACCATCTCTTCAGGATGAAAATAAATCTGGACACCTTCTGCATTATCCCCTCCCTCAGAAGGAGTAACAGGAGCATCCCCATTAATTTCTCTATCAATTCGAAGTACGAGTTTTGTCCAACCCTCTTTATTAATCCAGTTTCTACCATCGGTATTAAATGTTATAGTATTCCATGCATCCACAGTTATATCATCCGAAGCAATTTGTCCTCCATTCCCAGAGTAACGTGAACGTAAATAATCACTCGTTATAGCAGGCTTATTTGGGAAATTAGGTTGTCCATTTTGAACAACTATATTATAAGTTCGTGCTGCCCACTTATTAGCAACATATATTTGCAAATCTACATTACTAATTATGGCATCGTCAGGCAATACAGAGGTATTCCAATAAAGAAATGTTCTGTATATGTTAAATCTAAGATAACTACCCCCAGGGAAAACAGCTTGATGCTCACATAATAAACCAGAGGGATTTTGATATACAGTGCCAGTAGTAGCATTGTATGCAGTAGCATAATCAGATGCCGTCTTTGAAGCACTAGCTCTCCATCCTTCATTGAATGTTACTTCTGCCATGTATTACCACTCCCCCCTCCTTAATTTTAAAATGTTACTTCAATCCAAATCCATTTTCCGAAAAACATACCTTGGGAATTTCTAACATATGCTCGATACCAATGACCGATACTCAGCACGATTGCATGAATACCAGAACCTTGATCTGTAATATCAATTGCAACTTCATTCTGAGCATCGTCCTTGCTAGCTGCCACTTGTATAAGAGACGAACCTATATGAATTGCATAATATGAAGATCCTGACGATAAAGGAGCAGGTAAAACTCCAGTCGTACTAAAATGAATTTTAGTACCCGTTTCAATGTTCAAATTAACTGAAATCCAATCATGATCAACAATTATATGTCCGGGAGTAACATTCCCGTCTGATTTTACAAATTCACTTAACTCAGAATCAGTCAATTCATGCTCAAATTGTCCTATATCAAAAGAACCATTCTCATACCAACCTCCAGTAGCCATTAAATCTGTACCCCATTGAAAGCCTCTTCTATTAATTCCACCTTTTCCAATAGAATCCATAACTCCATATATAGTAGCAACCTTGAGATTTGCGTCAACAACTGGAGATTGGGTTGTCACAGTTGGTATTTTGACTAACTTCTTTCTCTCTTCACCTGTAACAATTATATGGTTTTTGACCTCATCTACTAATTCCCTACGATTATTAATAGTAATATTATCAACAGTTATTAATTTCACCGCAGCGCTACCAACTGGTGGCGGTTTAAAAATAGGATTGCCATCATGATCAGGATAAAAACGATATTGCACTGCCTCTGCCACTAATCTCGCAGCCTCCAAACAAGTTGTTCCCTTATTAAACCAAACCCTATCAATTGTTTCCCCAGTTGGAGTCACATAATCACTATTTGCAATCCACGCCGCTCTTTCATATTCTCTCAAAAATCCAGATTCAACTAATATATCAGCAATTACTTGTTCCGGAATCTGGGATTCAAAATAATAAATCACCAGATTATTAGTTCCATTATAATAAGGAATTATACTTCTTAATAAAAGAAATATATTGGTCGTCCAGTCATAAGTCCAGCCCGAATTGAGTGTTATTTCCTTCAAATTTGTACCATCATAAGGATCTTTCGAATCAAGAAAAGCTCGATGAACTCCCTTACAACTTGAAGGCATTGGATATTCATCTTTGCTATCGTAAGTATTAAAGAACTTTTGAGCTCCCCAATAAACCTGTTTCATTCTATTTTCAATGAGCATTCTCATAAGACAACTACCGGTAATAGTACAAATCTCCTGACCACCTTCTTGGGTAAACTTAGGGACATCTATCCTACCGGTTATCCATTTCCAATAATAATTTGTATCGCTTATTCTAATTCCAATATAAAGTTTAATTTTTCTGCCTTGACGTAACCAATTATAATGCGTGGCCCCTGTATCATGCCACGAAAATTTGTCACTTGTATTCAAACAGGTTATAGTAAAACTTGCAGCAGAGAGCAACATCACTTCGTCAATCAAATTACTATTAATGCTACACGATTTAACATCAGGCAATTCCTGGAAATTATTCCAGCCCGTTGTGTCAATTTCTATTTTACCCACAACTACATGTGACTTGACGTCAAAATCCGAAGTAACTAATCCCTGCAAACCTTGCATAAAAACTAAACCTCCACTCCCACAATAGTGGATTCATAGCCTGGTGGGTACCTCTGACTTCGTATCGCACTAAACGGATTCCTAAATTTTATGCTATGGTTAACTCCATAAGTCTCAGTTTCGAGTTGGACATTCAGAATATTAGATAAAGCAAAAATGTCCTCTAAAGCCTCCTTCTCAGCATATGTTAAGTAGACAAATTCAAAGGAATAAACCCTATATGAATTGTTTGCCTCTTGGAATTTAATCGCTCCAGAAATAAGGGCATGCTCAGAGTTGGGCTTGACCCTATCATAATTCACATTCACGAAATTAAAGGTGATTTCTGAACCTAAAATACCTAACTTAATAATCATTTAACTCCTCCCGAAAACCAAACCAGCGCTTTTAGCTTTCTCGTGCACTACTCTCATAATCTTGTCGCCCGCCTGATTTATAGTGGCATCGTCAAGGGTCTTAGCATTTATAACGATTGACCCACTGCCAAAAGTAATGCCACCACTCCAGATCCCTCCGGGAGTAACCGCCCCGGGCTGAGCTCCTGCCCATCTTCCTATCATTCCTCCTCCAGCAAAAGAAGGACTCGGGGTAGGCAGTCCCTTCTGAATTGCTTCCACTAAACCCCCCGTCACCATGCCGGTTTTTCTAATAAAATCTACCATTTGCTTTTTGATTACATATTCGCCCGGAGTAGCCCAAATTGGAATAGTATCTGTAGTTCCACCACCAGCCAAATGTTTAATAGCATCTATAAAAGTCTGAACTAAACCGCCCTTGCCCATTACCTGTAAAGGAATTAATTGCCAACCTGCTGCTACCTCTGCCGCGGTCAGAGCATCGGGATCTGAAGTTACTCCTTCATATCCACCTTGTGGGTTCAATACTTTAAATTGTCCTGCCACTGCTGCCCCTACTAATTCAGGTGGTTTGTGTTTAGCCTCAGCAGTAGCAAGCTTTTCCGCAGCAGCCGCTGTCCCATTGTAAGCTTCCTTTAATCCATTGAGATTCGCAACCTCCGCATTTCGCTTTTTAATTAACTCATCAATTTGCTCTCCTGCCTCTTTTCGAAGTTCAATCGACTTATCTAAACTCGCTATTTCACCTTCAGATCTAGCAATGGCAAGTTCTAAAATCGAGGCTTTTTCTTTATCATAAGCTTCCTGAATTTTTGATATGGCCTCTGCGTATTTTTCTGCCGATAACATAGCTTCCTGTGCTGCTTCAATTCTAGCAATTCGTTCTTCTTCTAAATCTTTAAGTCTAACTTCTGTTTGTGTATGGGATAACTCAAACAATTTATTCTCAATTTCTTCCATATTTCTCAGATGTTCTTGTCTCTCTGAAGATTCTGCAATAATATGTTGAAGCATAACTTGTCTATATTCGTCAATTTGCTCCATGGTCATTAAATTAGTATCCATATTAGCTAATAAAGCAACACACTCCCGATCTAAATCATCTATTTTTATTTGAGTTGCTGTTCGATCAATATCAGACATTCGTTGACGCATTGCCATATATTCTTCTTGTTGTTCGGAAAGTTCTTCGCCAGTGATAATAGAATTTAAAACAGCGCCATCAAGTTCTTCAAAAGTTGGAATAACTTCGTCTTTTAATAGATTATTTCCTTTAGTCATAACCTCATAATATTCTTGATGAGCCTCGCCCAATTTTTTGATGGTCTCAGCTGATGTTTCTGCTACCTTGCGAGTTCTTTCAAGAACTTCGGCTGACAATTTATGATTTTCAATCCAATATTGCATCTCTTCATCGGTGAGATTATATGCCTCCCGTAATTTCTCGTTAGCTTTAGTTTGGTTCTCTGTAGACTTAATCTCCATTTCTTTTATTCGCTGACCCTCTGCCCAAGCCTTCTTCCACTCATTTCCTATGTATAAACCTATAGCGGTCAAACCAGCAAGCAACAAAACTAAACCACCAGTAGATAACCCAAGACTTATTGCCAAAGCTGTAAATCCAGTTGAAAGGGGTCCAAGCCAACCGGCAATTGTGACCAAATTCTTAACAAAACCGGGGAGCATCATCACAAGTACCCCTAAGACTAACGTTGTCCCACTAACACCGGCTCCCCATTTGACTAAACTCTCAGTAAGAGGTTTATTTGCTTCGGTCCATTCTTTAACTTTTACAAGGGCTCCCATAACTTTTTCAGTAATATCTTCTAC
>Ga0307377_10004923_pt1 | contig 14464 bp, 16 predicted proteins | sample TR3MG_FD_202535 | JGI IMG/M metagenome (GOLD analysis project Ga0307377, IMG submission 202535) | Soil microbial communities from Risofladan, Vaasa, Finland - TR-3 | ecosystem: Environmental > Terrestrial > Soil > Coastal area > Acid sulfate soil | place: Finland: Risofladan, Vaasa | collected... | reverse complement strand
CTGAATACTTTGTCCAGCATTCCGATCTCCATTACACTATTTTAAGGATAGGAAATGTCATTGGTGGAGAACCAACCAGAGTTATAAAGGCATTGAGAGAAGGCGGAAAGATATTTGGAGACGGAACTCATACCAGAGATTACATTCATATTGAAGATGTCATAGACGCTATGATAATGGCGGTTGAATGGCAAGACGGAATTTACAATATCGGAACAGGAATTGAAACTTCCGTCAACCAGTTGGCTGATATGATGAGAGTAAAGAAAGAATATGCTCCGACAAAAGAAGAACAAAAATTCATCTCTCTGGATACTCATAAAACTGTCCAGCAAGGTTGGTATCCTAAAAAAGAACTTAAAGATTATCTTAAAAAAATATGTCAAAAGAGTGGGAAAAATCAATAGAATGGGAAGAAGAATGGTGGGGAAATTGTGTTAATACTCTTGGTGAAGAAGTAAAACAACTTTTGTATGCTCAAAAGATGGGCTTGATCACTGCCCCTACCTTTAAAACTCCTTATCGTTTTGAATTAAACGGAATATCTGTGCTTGATATTGGCGGTGGTCCGGTTTCTCTTTTGCTTAAATGTGAAAACGGAGGACATTTGGTAGTTTCCGACCCTTTGCCAGTCCCGAATTGGGTAAAGGAAAGATACGATGCTGCAGGAATTATATTTTATGAGATAAAAGGTGAAGATTTATTAAAAGAAAGAGAAGAATTTAATTCAAAACTTATCTTTGATGAAATCTGGATTTATAATGTTCTTCCTCATTGCGAAAACCCTAAAAAAATAATTGAGAACGCCAAACAAATTGGCAAACTAATCCGCATATTTGAGTGGATTGATACGCCAATAGGCAAGGGACATCTTTCTTCTCTTACTGAAAAAGAACTTAATGAATGGTTGGGAGGAGAAGGAAAAGTAGAGCAACTTAATGGAATCGCTCACGGGAAAGCATACTATGGCGTTTTCCCAATAAAGAAATGAAAATACATTTTTTAAGCACTGGCTCAAAGTTTCCTTACTCTTACTATCTGGGGGTGATGACCGCTTTAAAGGTTTATGGAGACGAGGTTACTCTCTGGATTACAGAGAAGCCAAACAGCGAATACTTTGACGCTTTGGTAGGAAAAGTTAAGATTAAAATGGTAGAAGCTAAATTTCCCGACTTTCCTGCTCTTGAAGGAAAAGACGAACACTTTAAAATTGTTACCAAGTTTGACTATTTTATCTGGAGAATTGTTCAGATGTATGGAGGAGCAATAATGGGATTAGACAGCATCACTCTTAAAAAATGGGATGATTTGATTGGAGACAAAGAAATGTTAGTGCCTCAAGATGATGAAACCAGACCGGAAAGTTATAGTATGCACGGAGTAATAGTAAAAGCAAGGTCAGAAATAGCTCTCCAAATTATTAAAGACGCTAAAAAATCCTTACAAGGAGAAAAAGTAAAAGGCAAACACCCTGCTCTTGACAAAGACGGAAAATTATTGTGGGGTGGGGCAGGTATAATTCCTTATCTTAATAATGTTTATAAAAATATGAATAAAGTAGCCATAGCAGATTACGGACTGGTCGGAGGATTTAGACATACTGGCAGTCCGTTTTATCTGTATGAAAAAGATGGAGAACTTTTAACTCCGGATACCAGAACCATTCCCCTCTACGCTTCTTCTAAAAAGGGTTTCGGGCAGATAACAGAAGAATATGTAGAGAAAGGCACTTCCCTTTTTTCAAAACTAATCAAAGGAGCTTTAAACCCGAGTGAATGGAAGTTAATTCAACAGCAACCGAGAAAAAGAAAGTTTAGATTTCACATTCCAGCTTATGTCCATTTGCCTTGTAGCAGAGAGTATATGGGCTGTGCTTTTACCCAGAAGGTTTATAAGCTGGCTCAAATGCTTCTTTCTCTGGGACACGAAGTATTTATTTACGGAGCAGAAGATTCTGATGTTCCTTGCACCGAGTTTATTCAGACCCATACTCTCCAAGATATTAGGGAAGAATGGGGAGAAGGAGACAACAGGTTTGATATTGGTTATGACTGGAAAAACAAAGGATTTAAGCACGATTTTAACACAGGAAGAACCGTTACGACTGTTAAGTTTTACAAGAATTGCATTGAAGAAATAAACAAAAGGAAAAGGGCAGATGATTTCCTTTTAATAATGCAGGGAATTTATCACAGACCGATAGACCAAGGAGTAAAATTGTTCCTTACCTGTGAACCGGGCATTGGATACAGAGGTTCTTATGGCAAATACAGGGCTTTTGAAAGTTCCTACATTCAGAATTTTACCTATGGTAGCCAAAATCCTTTTAAATCTATCAATGGCAATTTCTATGACAGAGTTATCCCGAACTATTTTGATCTGAATGATTTTGAATTTAGTGCAGAGAAAGATAACTATTTTCTTTTTATAGGCAGATTGGTTACCAGAAAGGGATTAAGGATAGCTCATTTGGTTTCTGAAGAATTGAAGATTCCCCTTAAAGTAGCCGGACAGGGGATGAGGCATTGGGACATAGAAAAGAAAAAACTCATTACCGAAGAAATAACCATTCAGGGAGAATATGTTGACTGGGTAGGATATGTAAGCGTTGAAGAAAGAAAAAAACTGATGGCGAGAGCTAAAGCTGTCTTTATCCCTACGCTTTACTTGGAAGCATTTGGAGGCGTAAATGTAGAAGCTCAACTATCCGGAACGCCGGTTATTACCACTAACTTCGGCTGTTTCCCGGAAACCATAGAAAACGGAAAGACCGGTTTCTTATGCAATACTTTAGATGATTTTGTGAAAGCAGCCAGAAAAGTTGATGAATTAGACCCTAATTATATTAGAGAGCAAGCGATTAGAAAATACTCTATGTCTAATGTCCAATGGCAATTCCAGAAATGGTTTGAAGATTTGTATGATGTCTGGGAAAGTGTTGAAAATCCGAATAAAAAGGGCTGGCACAGAATAAAATAATATGAAAAATTTTAGACCAGACAAAAAATTAGAAAGGAAACGGGCTTGGAAATGGTGGCGAAAGACCCGAAACACTTTAAAGGACTGGTTAAGAGAAGAAAGCAATAGGGCAGAAGCTGGTTTGCCACACAGAAATCCTCCTGTTGAGTTTGCTCAAAGAAGAAAATATCCGATTAGAGGAATAACTCCAGCTAAAAGGAGAGAACTAATGTATAAATCGCTGAAAGAAGCCCAAGAAAAAGCAGCTAAACAAAAACAAGAAGTTGTGGTAAAATTAAAGTGGTATCAAAAATTATGGCTAACAATACTAAAATGGCTGAAGAAAAAATAAAATACGACCATCATTTACTTTGCGTTAAATGTCATTTCAAATTTCGGATAGAATCAGAAGAATCTAACAATACCAAGATAGGAGTTGATAAAATGAAATGTCCAGTATGTGCTTCGGCTATCCAGCTTGACCCAACCCTGCTTTATACCTCCCTAAAACCCTCTACGGAAGCCCAATCCAGAATGAATATAGAAGCTTCCAGAGAAGCAATAAGAATGGCAGGAGAGCAGAAGCGAGTAGATGCAGAAATGGGAACAGAAAAGATGGTTCCGGTATTGAGTTATCAGGAAGGCAAGGGAAAAGGCCAAACCCAAATGATTCCCAAAAAAGTCATTGATTCAATTGAAGAAAAAGTAAAATCTGTCGTAGAAAATATAAAAGAATAAAAAGAAGCCATTGACAAAACCTTTAGGTTTCTTTAGAATAGAGTTAGATTAAATTTAACTCTATTTTAATTTATGCCAAAAACTTATTATCAAAAAAATAGAAAGAAGATATTAGAGTATCAAAATGAATACTATCAAAAAAATAGAAAAAATATAAATGAAAAGACCAGAAAGCGTTTCAAAAAATGGAGAGATAAAAATCGGGAAGAATACCGAAACAGACGCCGGAAACATTATTGGAAACATAGAGAAAAGATACTAAAAAGAGCTAAAGAGTATCGGCAAGAGAATTTGGAAAAGATAAAAAAAAGAGAAAAGGAATATCGCAAAAAACATCCTCGCAAATCTCGTCAACCATATAGAAAATTAAGATTTTTAATTTTCCAACGAGATAATTTTACTTGTCAGTATTGTGGCAGAAAAGCACCGGAAGTTATTTTAGAAACTGACCATATTTATCCTAAAAGTAAAGGCGGAAAAAATAAAATAGATAATTATATTACTGCTTGCCGAGAATGTAATCAAGGAAAAGGAGATATTTTATTAAAAAAAGAAGAACCGGCTTGACCTCAAAATCATTCCTCCACTTTGATATTGAGTTATTCCGGTTCTTCTTTTTTATTTAGCTAAATATAAAATTATTTCTTCTTCTTACCTTTCTTTTTCTTTGCCATTTTGGTTTTACTTTTTAGTTGTTAATAATTGCCGACCTATTCTGGAGGATTTTTTTATTATTCTTTTGCAAACTTCCGTATCATCTTTAACATTGTTTTAGGAGTTGCTGATTTTTCTACCTTGTCTGCTTTTTTTCTAATCCACTTCTCGGGTTTGTTTGGATATTTCTTATGGAGTTCTTCGTGCATTATAGTATTCAAAGTATCTCCTTTCGCTGGATTCACCCTGATTTCCTTCTTCGCAAAATCTGTATCTCCATAACTCCTCATCTTTTTGTCTATTTTGCGTTTCCATTCTTTCTTTTTGGCAGTTTTTTTCTTGACAGTTTTCTTTTTAGCACTCTCTTGGGCAGTTTTTATCTCTCCCCAAACAGCTTTCCTGCTTCCGGGCAAACGACATCCGTGAATATATTTCCCCTCCGGCAATTTTTTGGTAAATTTTGTGCTACCTTTTGTAGCTATACATTTTTCAAATGCTGCGGGCATAATAGTATTTTTTTGGCTGATCCGAGGTAAGAATTAGGTATAAGGGTTAATGGCAATTACATCAGGGGGGTTTTATAAAAACCATCCCCTCAATAAATATGTCCCAAACCTTTCATCCTACCATCGGACCAGTCAGTAAAACTTTAATTAAAGATTCTATTTATTGACCCAAAGTTGGACCATCTGGAGCTCCTTCAGGAGTTTCAGGTTCAGTAGGAGTCTCCGGAGTTTCTGGAACTTCTGGAGTTTCAGGAGTTTCAGGAGTTTCTGGTGTTTCTGGTGTTTCCGGGGTTTCCGGGGTTTCCGGTGTCTCCGGAGTTTCTTTATCTTTTTTAACCATTTTAATATAAGCAAGTCCATTCGTTTGCCTTGCCATTGGCAATCATCTGGGTTGCTAATTCTATTTGATTATTTGTGTTGTGAATGCTGAAACCGACCTTTTTGTTATATCTTTCAGCATATAACCCGATTTTTACTATACTACCTGAATGGCAACAAGGAATCTGCCACAACTTATGTTTAAGGAATACGCACCCCAACTTTATGTTTGAGGTAATCATAAATAAAAATGATCACTCCCAAACCAACTGCTATTTCTGGGCTTTCGCTAACTATGTCAGCTACTTCTGGAAATTCAACATCAAAACCTGCGATGCTAACCTCAAGCAATTTCAGGATAACACCAGCAATCATAGCGAAAAGCGGATACTTAACAGATTTAGTTAGGGATTTTCCTACATCGTATGCCATATATTTTTTATTTTATAAGGTTAATGATTATTTTTGCCGACCTTTAAATAAAATTCGTCAAATTACCGGGACACAAACTCGGTGTTGCCAACCCTTGCTTGGCTAAATCTTTATGCGTTGTCCATTTTTGACCAGTGATTATGGATTTTAGAGCATCAACCTGCTTTTGCGTGGGTTCTTCTTTTGTAAAATCTCCTAAAACACAAATATCAGTTGTTCCTCTTTCTTTAACAGTGGCTATTGGCGTATAAAGTGTCCCGTCTTTATCTATTAAAATAGCGTAAAAGCATTTTCCACCATAAATCTCCTTATGGTTATCAATAATGGTTTCAGCCCTTGTCCAATCCCTTGAAGTGGCCGAATGGTGAAGGCAATACCATTTCCCGTCTGGCGTTGGGTCTGGTGAAGGGATAGGTGGCTTTTCTTTAATGGCGATAAGCTGTTGCAGGGATTGCAATAACTTCTTCATCGTGTCCACCAATCTTTCCAGTAAACTTATCGTTTCTGGCTTTTTTAATATAGTATCCCAGTAAGGCCTTATCTGTATCATACTTTCTTCCAGTCCGTCTAAAATACCTGAATATCGGTCCATCGTATCTTTGGTCGGGATAAAGTGCCTCATCTTGATTAAATGGCAGGCGTGAACCCACTCGTGCAAAGTGGCTTCTTCCATCCATTTCTGGTTGTCTATTATGGGTATGCTCATAACTATCGTATTTTTACTCCATAGCAATTCCATATGGGTTTTGGCTGCTATGTTTCTTACTGCAGGTTTATAATAAAAGAAAACAAAGTGATGGGCGTAGGGCGTCAGGGTGCTTTTTAATTCTGGCCAAGTTGAAAACACAACCCCCGGCCTCAAGATCCAAGAATCGTATTCTATCTCTAAATTACTCTGATAATTACTGGATTTGGGAGCAATACCTTCTTTTTCTAAATGTTCCCTTAATCGCTTCCCATAATCCTTATTATCGGCTTTATTAAATACGAATGCTATCCAAGTTTTTTTCATTTTTTTTTCTAATTTTAATTTTTTTCCAGATATTATTAGATTTTCCTCTTGGGAGACCTTTAAATGGCTTTATCGCCCTTATCGCCTTTAATTTCTTAACTAACTTTATTGTAGCATTTTTCTTCATTGCCTTGAAATGTAAAACTATTTCTTGCCATTTCTATTATTCCGGTAGCTGACAATCACTCTCCAGATTTGGCTGGCAAACAAGACAACAAAAGCTCCAACAATTGCCCTCGTTGTCCACATTATCTCGCTTACTTGAGCTTTAAGGACAGCTACATCTATTTGAACTGCTCCAAGTTCACCATTGATAACGACAACAGCATTCCTTATTTCTTTGATTGCTTCAAATATGATTTGTGTCTCCATACAGTTATAATAATCCGTTCCACGAAATAACCGACAATGAATATCCCAAAAACAATGTAGAAACCAATTGATTGCGTTTGGAAGAAAGCTAATAAAATTGCTGCTATTAGGAATACTCCCAAAACGGTTTCTGGGCGGATTAAAGCTAATAATCTTAAAAACAAACTACCGACCTTTTGCGTGACAGATATTTCTCTAACTTTTGGGGCTTCGTAATTTAAAGGCATTTTTTAAATCTCAATTAGTTGTAAATCTACGAGGAACTCATTTATTTTCGTTTCTGCTCCGACAGGTGTTCGTTCAGAATAATTGGTTATTATTGTTTTATAACTGTTGGAGCAAACATCGGCTTCAGTATGTCCTTTCGCTATGGTTCCGCCATAACCTCTAACGCAATTAAGGAAAGTAACTCCGCTTTTTCCATCATATTTTATCTTTTCTGCTCCTATTCTTATTATACCTTTTTCTGGAAAACTTGCAGCAGATAAAACTGGAATAGTATCTTCATCAACGGTTATGTTCGCCGACAATTCTGTTTCGGCAAAGTCAACATCTTGGAACTCAACTATCTCCCGGTTTCTCCAATAGCCGTTTAAGATATTCCTTAATTCTTCTCCCCTTTTTGCTTCTTGAGTTTTCCCATCCAAAAGAACTAAATCGTCAAAACATTGAACCCTTATTTCCCATCTCTGTTTGTAATCAGGCACAGGATAATACGCCATAGATATATCTTCAAAGACAGGAGTGCTTGTGCCGGAAGTATCTTCTATCCCAACTTTTAGCATTACTTTTTTAACAATAGTATTTTCTGGAAAAAGAAAGGTTTTGGTGATTATTTCTCCGCCGTCAACTGCTTCACTTACTTCTCCCAAACTTTCCCAAGTTAAACCACCGTCAAGAGAATACCATAAAACTATTTTCTGGTCTTCTTCTAATGGTTTGAATACTATATTAACGCTGTAAACTAATTTATCAACAGTTGCTATCGTATCAAACTCGCTGAAAATTAAAAAGTTTTCATCGGCAGTAGTAGCTACATAATCATCAGATTCTTTGTATAGTTTTTTTCTTGTGGCAATGTCAACCGCCCAAACTTTGTGCAGATCATCGGCGAACAAAGGGAAAAGATGTTCTCTAATTCCTCCCTGAAAATTCATTTGGGTTATAGAATCCCATCCCGATCCAACGGTAACGGCTTCACCGACCAAATGACCCCAAACAATTTTGTCGTGTGCTAAAACCCCTCCCTTTTTTATCCAAAAATCATTTTCAGTATTCGCTTCTATTATTTCTTTTCTTGTGTCTTCTCTATTTAAAAGCCGGATTCCTTTTACTGTGTCAAACCTATAAATTTCATTTTCAGGTATAGTAATAATTAAATCTCTTAAAACCGGAAGGTGAACAAGTAACTTTCCGCCTAACCCTTTTTCTTCTATCGTGGCATCTTTAAACGCAAGCTTAGCCACAAAGGGAGATGTGCTTGACAGGAATCCAAGCCAAACATCTGGTGGTTTAGACAACAATCCAATTACCCATTGGTCGCCAAAAAATACCATATCAGCCATACGAATTTCCCCCAAATCTTCTATTGTTCTCCATCTTGTCCAAGAATTAGGTAGGTCTCCTTGGTCATCCGCATCATAAGAAGCGTCAACAGTTGTAATGACATTTTTATCTTCATCCAACAAAGCAATAACAAAATGAGCAGGTTCAGAACTTTCTTCGTCAGACGCTGCGGCACAAGTAGCAGAATTAAATAATCCGGGTCTTTCAATATCCGTTCTTATGTCTGCCGTATGGTCTGTAAAAGTATGCCCATCCCAAGAGGTAACCAGCTTACTTTGATCTGTTCCCTCTGTCAAAAACCACAAAATCCCCCGATGGAAAAGTATTTGGCTGATTAAAGTTCTGGTAGTGCTCATATAAGCATTTGTGATATTTACCCATTCTTCTGCTCCGCTATCCCATTGATAAATTACTGGTTTTCCAGAAGCGTCTTCATCCGTGCCAATATAGTAAGTTTTTCCGGTTGAAGCTTTTGTAAAATAAACTTTTACCTTAATACAGTCAATAGAATATGTATATCCTGTCCCTACTGCTCCGGGATATATTCCAACCCCAAAATCACCAGCAGTATCAAAATCTGCTGGACTCCAAGTTGTTCCCCATAAATCATATCTTCCCCCTACGGTATGTTCCGTGTTTGTTGTAGTAGGGTGTATATGCTTGGAACCAATTTCCGGACCACTTACACAGTCTTTTGCCAATTGAATATAAAGAGAAGGAGCAGTCCCCGTTGCCTTGCCTTTAATTATCACTTCTATCCCTGTAATAATATCGTCTGAACCTAATTCGCTGGTGTAGGGAGATTCTGGGTCTGTTCTCCATAAATGTGCCCAAGTAGATACCTTAAAAGCTTTCCACCAAGTATAGTCTGTTCCATCTGCTGCCGTAGCGAAAGTCTCGTCACAAGCACGAGCATTTGCTGGATCAGTCCAATTGGTAGAACCTCCTACCCAATGAACATTCTCGCTCGTGGGAAAACAACCGTCTGTCGGTCTAACAGGAGGGTCTATTCTTCCCTCTGCCCCACAAATTATATTCTCATTATTTGTTCCATAAACATAAAAACAGACATCCTCGTCACTGCTTGTAAGATAAGAAGAAATATATGAGAATCTATTTCCACTATGTGTTGGGGTAGTGGAATCATTTCCAATGATTACGGGATTAGAAACATCGCCACCACTATAGTTTAATTCTATACAATAATAAGTTCCCGAAACCAACGAATATTGTTCTGCCCCAGTAAAGAGAAAAGTTATAAGTTGATAACTTGTCGTAAGGGTTGAAACATCAAAATTACCAGAGGTTGCTAATGCTGCACCAGTTGGCTTTCCATCAGCTCCATAAGTTCCCGTATGGGCATATAAAATTGCAGTTGCATTTCCCGTAGGAGAACCAGTTTTTTTAAGATAAAATTTACAACTTGAAAGTTTTGAAGAAGCAGATGCGGTAAAAGTTTGACCAAATTTGATATTTGCACCATTATACATCCCTACATTTTGATTTTGATTACTTTCACTATAACTATCTATTATAAAAGAAATAGAATGTAACTTTTGTGCTTTTGCCAACTTCAAAGTCCCGTATTCGTCAAAGGCATCTATGTTGGCAGAGAAATAAAATTTGGCATCGTCTTCCCACGATTTCTTGTTTTTCATTCCGCCTGACCAGTCCTTTTGTGCCCAATACCACCAAAAAGTAAAATCATTGTAATCCCTGTCGCCCATAGAAAAGCGGTTGCCAAAGACAGGAGCTTGAACCATAGAACGGGCTGGAGATCTTGGAGTTCCTTGCAAAAGGTAGCCCTGCTGACCTAATGCGATGTTATAAAGTGATTTTTTATAATCTGCCATAAAATTATAATGTTACCCCTTCGTGAAGTTGCTTTATTGACATAGGCGGCAATTTCGGAGCAAGTTTGCTCGCAATTTCTTCAGCTTTCCTATAATAATTTTCAGCGATATTAAATATCACTTGAGATGGTGCGAAAGATGGGAAAGTAGTAACAGCTCCTGTCTCATTTATTCTTTCAGGTATTAGTCGTTCATAATATCTGGCGTAGCAGTAAAACTTGTAAGGTAAAATCCATTCATCGGGAATATCCAAGGTTGCGGAGGTAGTAGTTCCTTTGGTAAAGGATTTCAGGTAAAGAAGTTTCATTGGCAGAGAACTTAAAGCAAAAGCCGGGTCAACATAAAGTTTCTGTAATCGGGTATAGTATTTATAATTAGTCAACCCTTGAATGTCTTGCCAAAAAGTAGAACCTGAAGAAGTTTTATACCAAGCTTTTAAAACATAGAGAATGCCGGTAATCCCAGAGCAGTCATATTCATATTGGTCAGCCACAGTTGTTAAAGTATCTTCGTCAGTATCCATTCTCCAGAACTTCCATCTGAAATAATCTATTCCGTCATTGATGATTTCAAGATAATCTTCATCTCTGACATTGACTGCCAGATAGGTGCATTCAACATTGTCATCAGAAGTTGCTGCCGGAGCAGAGGTAAATTCTATAATCCCAGTATCTTTATCAATAGTATAATCAGTAACTTCTACTTGGGTTACTGCATCAACTTTTACAACATAGCTGGCATCTTTGATAGAGACAGCAGACAAGGGAAAAATCTTCGTTGTGCCATCACCATCCCAACGATCTCTTTGCAATCTTGGTAAATCTCTTAACTCAATACGAAGCTTTGAAATTAGTTGAAGGTAAGTCATAATTTTATTATACTAATTTTCTTCTTTTAGGTTTATGTTTAATTAGTTCTTTAGCGACAGGGTAAAGAACTTTTTTACCTTTACTATATTCTACCGCTTTTGATGTAGGATACGCAACCTTTTTAAAAGGAATCAATCTTTCTCCGATAGCATAAAACGGAGTTTTGTTAATCGGCTCATTAAACTGTTCTCGGTTCATTGTTGCGTTGTTCATAAAATTAAAATTATTGTCTAAAATGTGTCGGAAATGGACCTGTTTTTTCGGCATAAACATAAAAGATTAAGTCATCTGACGCCTGTGCGGCATACGAGCTTACATAAGTATAAAGATTTCCACTATGAGTTGGAGAACTTCCATCTACTCCTATCGCCCATCTGTTTGAACTATTTACAGAGCCATCATCGTTATATTCTAAAGATACACAATAATAAGTTCCCTTCGTTAAGGTTATTTGATTCTCTCCAGAAAATACAAATTCTTCTAATTGCATAGATTCGGCAGCATCCGCTAAATTCATAGGAGATGATTCTGCTAAAGCTGAACCAGTTGGAATACTTGAAGTTCCATAAGTTCCCGAATGGCTGTATATTTTAGCTGTTGCAGTCCCCGTAGGAGAACCTGTTTTTTCTATGTAAAATTTGACACTAACTAAAATGCCATACTTGCCAGTAAAAGATTGTCCTATTCTTTTAGTAAAATCAGCAAAACCATATTGTTGGTCTTTATTACTTTCTGAATAACTATCTACTATAAATGACATATATTTTAAGTAATTCCATTGATTAACACGACCTTTTAACTTACCGTGTTGATGGTTTCAATGTTCGCCTTTGCTATGCTGTTGACCGATGCAACATTTGCTATTGCTATTCCGTTGACTGATTTTAAGTTTGCTGGACCTGCCGCCGCAGGTGTGTATGTTGCGTAGTAGGTAAATTTATAATTGGTTACGGAAAGACTTCCAAGCGATGTTGGGGATGCATAATTGTTAGAAGAATATCCACCATCGCCAGCATCGCCAGTATCATAATAATGTCTAATATTTGAACTATCGGCTATACCTCCGACATAATACTCCGTAGAACCAACAACCGAGGGCTGACTTGAATATGTAAAATCTCTACTAGCGGGACTACTACCCGTTATGCTAACTGCTGGAGTAATTCCATTTGTAATTATTGAACCATCAGCTTTCAACCAGATTACTGCTTTAACATATTGAGTCCCTGATGTGCAATCATTTTTTCCAGTAATTTTTGTAACAGTTCCAGAAAATTCTGGTGTTCCCAAGGAAACCATTGCGCCATTCTGCCACGAAACATTTGAGCCTCCGACTCCGTCATACCCAAAAGTATCATTACTCTTAATTGGATAAATAGCATTGTCTAAAAAGTCCTGCGGGATTTCTACTGAGTAAATTCCGTTTTCAATATGCAATATTCCCCACGCCTCTAATCCATTTGAATCATATAATCTTGGTCTGTAAATATGGAATGCTTTTCCTACTTTATAATCCTTGCCGTCTTTGTCATTCATTCCGCCTTTTGTGGAGTGATAAACAGCGTAAGAACCAACTACATTTTCTGGTCTAAAAGCACCATCGTCCATTTCTTCTTGGGTTAATTCTGGCTGATAAAAGAAATCTAATCCTTTACTTTGTAAAGAAAACTCTACTTTATTAGTGGCTGGTTTGGATTTCAGATACCATACCATTTTGTATCCCTCGGTATCCTCGTAAAACTCTATCTTGGTATTGTCCTTGTCCCAAACTATTTTATCTTTATCGGTCGTAATAATGGCTTTGTCATATTCTGTATCTTTTAAACGAACAGAGAAATTAACTTCATTCCATCTGCTTATTTTTGCCTGCGGGTAAAATTCTGTCTGTTTGGTGTCCCCGATTTCCACACTTATCTCGTCTTTCGGTTCATTCTTATACTCATCCAATTCAGCATTTACAATCTTGTTTAATCTAAAGGCATTGCTGACTATTGAGTATTTGTCGGTTATTTCTTTTGGTAATGTTTTTTGTATTTGTGCCATAAAATTAAGTGTGGATTACGACTGTTCTTTCTGGATTAAAGAATAATTCATTTATAGTTAAACCATATCCGACTATTCTCACACAAACATTTGCAGTTGAAGGTGCTGCTGTAACAACCGCTCCGGCAGTTTCTCCCATATAAACAGGTTTTCCTATTGTTATGTCTGGGAAAGCTGCATCTGCTCTGACATTTCCGATTAAAAGCATCCGGGTAGGTTGATTATCTCCAGAAGCATATAAAACACAAATTCCCAATAGAGCATCATAACCATCTGATAAATTAGCATCAACTAATTCCCATCTACTATCATCACCATTAAAATAACATAGATTTCCAAAATTAAGTTCTACTCCGGCTATTCCGGCAATACAAAGACCAGAGTATTTTCCATCTGCACTTCCGGCAGTATCAAAGAGAATTGGATTGTTTTCAGTTAATTGTAAAGGAAAAGCACCCGTATCACCTGTAACTCCTGTATCACCGGTAATTCCAGTATCACCCGTAGCTCCTGTATCACCAGCCACATCAGAAACTCCTGTATCGCCTGTAATACCAGTATCGCCAGTAGTTCCTGCTCCGGTATCTCCGATCACACCAGTATCGCCTTGGGAACCGGTATCACCAGTTATTCCTGTGTCTCCTACGCCGGTATCGCCAGCAACACCAGTATCGCCTTGGTTTCCAGTATCGCCCTGAACCCCCGTATCACCGGTTGTTCCAGAACCTGTGTCTCCCTGAATACCGGTGTCTCCTTGACTACCGGTATCACCAACAGCACCAGTATCTCCTGTCGTGCCAGCACCAGTATCGCCAGCCACTCCGGTATCACCTTGTGAACCTGTATCACCAGCACCAGCAGCACCAGTATCTCCTGCTACGCCTGTATCACCTGCATCGCCTTTTTCCACTAATAAATCCCAATAAGTTTCCCAAGTTGCACCAACTCCGGGTTCATCATCAGTATCGCCAGAAGTGTGAGCAGATATACAAACATAACCAGAACCATCATTTTCTACACAATCATTTAAAGCATAAGGAGTTGAAGTAGCCCAAGCTCCTCTCCAAAGATATTCTGTTCCGGTATCTCCTGTTACACCCGTATCACCGGTAACACCCGTATCTCCAGTTAGTCCAGAACCAG
>Ga0307377_10004922_pt1 | contig 14466 bp, 8 predicted proteins | sample TR3MG_FD_202535 | JGI IMG/M metagenome (GOLD analysis project Ga0307377, IMG submission 202535) | Soil microbial communities from Risofladan, Vaasa, Finland - TR-3 | ecosystem: Environmental > Terrestrial > Soil > Coastal area > Acid sulfate soil | place: Finland: Risofladan, Vaasa | collected... | reverse complement strand
TTGTACTCCAAGACAACCACTAAGCGTTCGGGGAAGCCGCCTGCTCTTGGGAATTCCAGCATGATATTGAACTTGCTGATCTGGTGAGTGGGTTCATCGACCCACTCCATGTTGTAGAGATAGTTCGTCCTGAGCTGCTTGCGAATGGCCCCTTCCAGCTCGGCCTTGGTCAGGCCGTCAATGCCCGCTCTCTTTAGCTTCCCTAGCTTCGCGGTCTTCAGATAGTTGTCGAACCTGTTGCTCTCGATGAACACCGTGAAGTCGATCAGCGGGGCGACCTCCTTGGACATGGACCTCAGAGCGATCTTAAGGTCATCATCCGTTTCTTCCAGAATCATCCGCTCGGGTTTGTAAGCCAGGAAGGTATCAAAGTAGATGGACTGAAGGCTCTTGAGCTTTAGGCCAAGGGCCGTGTAGTCGTGGAGGTGAAGGTTGTAGTTTTCGCTGTTCGGGCGGTCGTCTTCGTGCCCGAGGATAACGGTTGCTCCGTGCTTAATGGCCAAGTTGACCAAGCCCAGGGAGATGAAGGTCTTGGCCACGCTAGCATAGGTGCAAGGCACGTAACCCTGATATGACTTGTGGGCCTTCAGGCCTTCATGAATGTTCGCAAGCGCTTCTTGAGAGAGGTTGTTGACATAGAGGACGTAGCAGAAGGACGGCAGTATGAAGCTCAGATCCTTGGCAACGACCGCAACTTTATCGAGCAATGTACGCGCGATTTTGTCCTTGCTTTCGTTCAGCTCGCCACCAAGGATGCTGTGGGTCGTCTTTGGACTCAGCAGCTTGAACAGGGCGCCCGCACACTCCACACCAGCGATGACATTAATACCGCATCGATGTTCGTCAAAGAGAAAGGCGGCCTCGTGCTTGGTCGGCTGAGGGGTCAGAGCCGACCGCAATTCGTCGTAGTTGATTCCTTTGGCCTTCAAGATGTCCAGAAGGTCGTTATGGAATCGCTGGATCTCTCTGAAGGCGCAAGCATCGGACCAAGAGAAGTAATCCTGCAGGAAGGGCAGCAAGACTTGGCCACGGGCATTGAGCGTGTGAATACGTGTCATTTCAGTCCAGCATTAAACGTCGCGTTAGTTCGGCAAGTGAACCTCATTGGACAGCTTGTCTGCTTGTGAGGGATCGAGCCTGCGCAGATGCTGGTAGGCTTGAATCACACCATCGCGATCACCTTGAATTGAGCAAATGAACCCAAAGTTGTACCACGCATCTGCGTTGGTCGGCTCGAGCTTGATCGCTTGCTCATAGGCACTCCTGGCTGCGGCGTATTGTTGCAAATGGGCGTCGACCACTCCTAAGTTGTACCACCCATCTGCGATGGTCGGGTCGAGTTTGATGGCTTGCTCATAGGCACTCTTGGCTGCGGCGTATTGTTGCAAGTCGACGTCAGCGACTCCCAAGTTGTACCACCCACCTGCGATGGTCGGGTCGAGCTTGACGGCCTGTTCATCGGCACCCTTGGCTGCAGCGTATTGTTGCAAATGCCCGTAGTCGACTCCCAAATTTGACCACGTGGCTGCGATGGTTGGGTCGAGCTTGATGGATTGTTCCAAAGCACTCTGTGCGACGGCGTATTGGTTCAAGTCAACATACGCTTCTCCGACCAGACCCCACCCAATTGCATTTTTGGGCTGCGCATTAACCCAGCGGCGCGCAAGATCCAGCAATCCCTCCCCGTCGTTCTTTTCTTCTAACGCAGCCGCCGTCGTTAGCCAATCCACAGCCGAAGTTTCGGCGGTCTGCGCTGTTGCCGAGAAATTGGATAATTTCGCGATCCAGTTTGCCGGCAGCGCGAAGTTGAGATTTTCCCCCTCCTTGAGGAAAGCGGCAGTAATGCCAACCAGTCGGCCCTGATCGTCAAACAGTCCACCACCGGATGATCCTGGGGAAATCGCAGCGGAGGTCTGGATAATCTTCGTTCCGTCGCCAAAGTCGCGCAACGAGGACACAAGCCCAGAGCTGATCGTAAGCTCCAGTCCTTCAGGTGCGCCGATCGCCACCACGCTCGCGCCGGGTTGCAGGGTTTTCGCATCGCCCATCGAGACCGGCGGCGCGGTTAGTTGCGGCACTGAAAGCTGGCATAGATCGCGATCCGTATCGCTGAAGTGCAGGCTCGCCGAATACGCGACCTTACCTTGCATGACCTGCAAGGTTACGCCGTCCTTGACTACGTGGCAGTTGGTCACAACCTGGCCTCGTGCAATAACGACGCCGCTGCCGAGCTTAAGCGGCTGTCCAGTGGCATTGTAGGTCTTGACGACCACGATCGAGGGCGAATCCTTTGCGAAGATCTGTTGCGGTGTCATCGCGAACGCCGACGGTTTCGTGATACTTGGAGATGATTGCGTGTCAGAAGTGGGCGGGCTGGGCTCAGTCTGGGGGCCAGCACTCGCAGGCACCACCATGCTTGGCTGCACACTAACCGTGGCAGCCGAAGCTCGGGCTTGGCCATCGCCGCCATGGCGACAAGGTGTGGGCAGATATTTGACAGGAATCGTCGTCAAGTTCGTTCCACAATTCCAACTGATCTGGCCATTGCGCCCGCCAGACACCGCCGAAAACGCCAGAACCTTACCGTCCAGCAGCTTGTCCGCAAGCTCCGGGCTGTGACTGGAAAAGGTCACCTCGATCACGCCAGGTTGAACGCCGACATCTACACTCGACACATACTTTCCGCTGATGAGAACGGCACTCGCCAAGCCAGCGTTGGCATTGTTCGTGGGAAAGCTGCCGTGATCTGAGTAAGCTTGGGCAACGGCAGCCTCAGCTCCGCCTGCTATAGCCATACCTTCCAACACCTGCGAACGTATCAAATAGTCGTGATAGGCCGACTGGCCAATGATCCAAAAAAGAACGGCGCTGAGGACAATCAGTGCGATTGCCAAAGCGCGCATCCCCAATGGCGAGGCACTGGTGGCAAACGTGTCACCTTCTTCAAAACGAAGCAGGCCGCTTTTTCGCACGACACAGGTACCGGCAAGCATGTCATGCAAGCCCTGTTTGCGTGCAGTCCAGCCAACCATGAAATAGCCGAAGAACAAGATCAAGGTGGACAGGCATCTGCCAAATACCCTAACGGTCGCACAGCCGAACCCGATCCGTTGGCCCAGCAAGTCTGTAACCGATAGCTTGAAAACAAGCTTGCCTGGCGTTGCTTGTAATTTCGAGGATTCGAATATCGCGTAGTAGAGCCAGAGGATCGGCACTACCACCCATGTAATTGGGGCGTTGGATAGGGGCTTGCCGCCCATGGCCGGAACAATAAGAGCGATGGGAGAAGCGATACAAGTCATGATGAGCACATCGATCAACCAAGCCCCGAAACGCAGCCAGAACCCCGCATACAGACCGTCGGCATGGGAATGAACCGGTAACTTTGCTCGCGGCGGACGATCGCGCGTCGCAACACCAACCCAGGAATTTGAATTGGGGGGTGTCGGCACTTGCCGTGCTTCGGTTCTAACACCAGAGGGATTCGGTGATTGGAAAGAAGGCTGAGCCGCCACACTTATCGTCGGTTGCGCAGGGCTACGTACGCCGCTCCCCGAAATCGGAGTGCCACATACAGCACAGAAACGCGCACCATCGGTAGCTTGATTGCCACAGCTGATACAAAACATGGCTTGTCCCTCAGGTTCCCCACGATTCTACAAATTCGATCAACAAATTCGATCAACAAATTGTGCGTTGATTGAAGGAGCGCGCATGTCAGCGCATGGCCGCCTTCGCCATCACCTGATCCTACAGGGAATCTTGAAGAACCTCCCTGTCCCCGGTAGCGTAACGTGGCCCCGCGCCACAAGTTGCCCCAATGATCAGCCTGTCCGCCGGCGAAGAACGCACCGCCAAGCGCGACCGTTTGAGTGATCCGCTCAACCTGCTGGGTCGGCCCATCGAAGTAGTTGAACTCATGGTACCGGCCGTTGCTGCAGCCGGCACCAATTGGTGCGCGAAGACTTTGCGCACGACAAAACGTCGCGTCACGGCGAGCGTCAAACGTCCGTTATCCGGCAAGCAGGCTCTGGCCGCGACTGGCGGCAGTTGGCCGATCTCTGCCGCCGGGTTGGAAGATGATTAATGTGCCGGCGAGCTGACCACAGTCGGTCGGCTCAGGCAATCAAGTTGAGCGGTGTGCGCACGCAAGTGGGCGGTCAAACGCTCTCGAGGCAGGCCCGGTTCGGCTGACCTATTGACGCCCAAGTGGACCCGGTGACTTCCGGCCATGGAGCGTTCTGAGCGCACGTGGGCACTCGCACGCCGGGGCCGTCGATCCACAAGCCGTCCCCGTGAGCGTGCCGAAGTGTGTGGTCAGCGCCGAGAGTGTGCTTGGCGCCACCGCCACGCAGCCGGCCGAATAGCTCACCCGGTTAGGCGTTACATAGGGAGCCGGGTGAAGCATGATGTCCCTGTCGTAGGCATGCGCGTTGCTCGCGCTTAGGCCCTGCAGCCTATAGCTCGGTCCGTGTTTCCCTAGATAGAGAGCGGCCACGCGATACAGCCCGAGACTGGTCATCCCGGATCCATCAACGTCGGAGAACTTGGTTGCCACTCCTGTTCATCCAGGATCGCTTCCGAAGCCGTGGGCGACCTGGCTCTGCAACACATGCACTGGATGCTTCGGATCCGACAGATCGAAGGCCCACAGGCGTGGCGCTCGGTTCGGCTCGCTCATGTCTGCTACGAGCAGTGCGCGTGGCTCAGTCGCGGAGAACGCGACCGCTGCAGCGGCATGCTCCGCAACCACAGGCGGCAGGTTGAACCGCCAGGATCACATTCGTGGCCTGCCGCGAGTTGGGCCCTCATGCTTCGGTGGCTCTGGCTTTGGCTCATTGTCTCTTCAGAGTCTCAAAAATAAGCAATCTGGAAAGTCTGCGGGCCTGCGGTGGCTAGTGGTGCCCTGATCGTCGGGCGTCGCTCTCACCAGCCACCACGCATCGCCCAGCCAGCGTGGTGATCCCGCGCTTGCCTACCCCGATGGTCTGGAAGCCGAGTCGTGGCGTGTCGGCGCTGTAGTCGCGCGCATCATGATGATGCCCATGCGCGACCCACCTCACCCCCATCACTTGCGCCAGGTCGTCATACGCGGCGTTGCCGTGGGGATGGCACGACGGCGCATCGTGGATGAGCAGAACATCGGCCGATTGCTCGGCCAGAGCGTCGTAGACGTCCGGGAAAATCGACGACCGATGGGTGCGACGTTTCCCATCGGCAAACGGCTCCTTGGGTCCCAGCCCGCGCAGGTGCATTTTGTAATCTTCGAAATGCTGAAACAGCGGACGCGCGGGTGGCATCCAGATCTCTTTTCGAAAGATGCCACCCAGGCCAGCGATACGTAGACCCTGGATCTCGACCACTTGTCCATCGATGTTGCATTCGATGCCTGGCGAATCAAACGTGTCGCGGGAGCGCTGCTCGGTGTCAACCTCGTGATTGCCGTGGATCCACCAGAACGGGGCGTACTCGCCCACTGCTTGGCGTAGCCATGGACCGATCGGTTCAGGCGGATCCATATCGCCCAGGAAAAAGATCGCTTCAGGTGGGCTGGGTTCCGACTCAAGCGCACGCTGGAGGGCGGTGAGATTGCCGTGGACGTCACCGCACAACCAGATTAGGTCCGTGGTAGCGCTGTCGGTCATCGTGGCTTGGTCCGTTCTTGCAGTGGTAGCCATCGTATAGTCGATCGAGACTTGGCGGACGAGATCCAAAACGCCAGCCACCAGCCCACCTTCGCAACAACAACTGACAAGCCTCACCGGCGGACCGGACCAAGCTCGTCGCAAACGCTGCCCAGCGGAGTCGACTGACCGACTTCGGCCAAGAACTGCCGGTCTTCAAAAGCGGGGATCACCGAGTACGCTAAGTTCATCGCTCACCGATTCGAACCCCTCGTCGTCGCGTGGCTGACGTGGGTTAAGTGAGCCTGACCACGCTCCCTATATAGGCCACCCAGAATGACGGCGAGTCACGAGTAGTCACCACCAATCGCGCTCGCATAAAGATCGCTCGCACTGTCTGCTATTGCCACCGCCGCCCGAACATCTTCGCGGGTCATATCCAGCACACGCAGTTTGCCGCCGACTTCAGCGATGGCTTCGATCCGGCGATAGGTTTGCTTATGCGCTGCCGCGTAGGTGGCCAACCCGCGCAGCTTGGGCAATGCGTCAGCCAGATGAAAACCATGCGGATCGACGATGTCGGCGACGACTACCCCATCCTGCTCTGCAAAAAAGACAAAGTCCGGCCGCATGATTTTCGTGTCTTCGCCGTCCTCATAGGCAATGCCCAGGGAATCCTGGCTGGCGCGGTCGGGGTTGCGATACCAGAACTTGAAACCGTCACGTTTGGATTCCGCCCCCAGCACCTTGCGCTCCCAAGGATTCAGTTCCGATGGATATAGCCCACTGTCACCGCACAGCAGATGCTTCGGATGCATCGGAATTTTCGATTCAGTACCGTCCTTTTCGCGAGCCACTGTCGGTTCGAACCGCGACACTGGTCGGGCAAGATCCACATCCTGCGGCTTGGTGCTCAGTGCAATGATCTGTCGATAGGCATCCTGCCGGTCGTCAGGTAGTCGCTTTATCCGATCTTTGTATTCGACCAGCCAGAAGTCGGCGAGCTTCGCCGCTTCAGCATCGAATGTGAGTTGCAGATTTTCGAGTAGGTGCAGCGCCGCCACGTCCTCGCGCGCCTCGATCAAGGCATCATCGAAGTCGCTGTCGTCGCTGCGTTTGGCGAGCTCGATAGTGTAGGTACGAGCGATGTCCGGACTGAGGATGCGTGCGCTGCGCCGGAAGGCGTCGCCAACTACGGCATCGTCGGCCTCGGTCTCGAATGGATCATCCCGAATCTGATGCTCACGCAGGTCGGCGATGATGGTTCGCCCCTCGACGGTCAAAACCGAAGCCCGCTTCGCTGCAAACTGTTTCGCAGGATCGGCAATGATCGCATCCAGCAACGCGTGCATGGCGGCATGTGCCTTACCGCCGGCAGCTGCCAGCAGACCATCGGAGGCCAATTCGTGCGCCAGACTGGTCAAGCGGACGGGCGGCTTCGCACCGCGCTGCGGACGCGTTTGCGATGGCAGTGAGACGAACATGCGCCATAAGGCGTCTGGCACATCCGGGTTCGGCGTCATTTCCACCGGATTGATGAGAATGCGGCCCGTCGGCGGCGTTTCGCCACCACCCTCCTGCAGCGACTTCACCACCTGCTCGACCGTTTCCTTGTCGAAGCAGGGCAGCAGGCAATCCACCGAGTTCAGGCGGTCATTGCCGGGAATGCGCCGTGCCAGCGGCGTGCGCACCATGCGGCCCAGTAACTGCGCGATGTACGTAGGGTCGCTGGCCGGGCGGAACGACACCATTACCTCGGCGCGTGGGCAATCCCACCCCGTGCTGATTGCATCCTTGGCGATCAGTACACGAATGGTCGTATCGTCCTGCACACGCTCGGGTGCGACGTGCGGTACCTTGTGACGGCCGAAACTTTGCATCTTGTGATCGCTCAACACATGTGCGACGCAAGTCTCAGGCAACTCGGGCCACTGCTGAAAGATCGTATCCAGCCACTGTCCGACCAAGTTCGGGTTAGGCGTGTTCGGCACCTGCAACACCATCAACGGCGATACCGCATCACCGCCGCCCTGTTGTACGGCGTAGGCTGTCCATTCCTTGGTTGATTCCCGCAACTTGTCGGCGGCACGGCGCACCAGCACGGTGTCGAAGCGGCCGACCTCGTCCGGAATATCAAGCGCAATGGTGTCTTTCAGTAGGCCGGAGTCCTGTACGCGACTGGCATCTACCAACACGGGCTTCAGCACGTCGTGCCCGCGCATGCCTTCGATTGCCTTGTTGAATCGCTCGACCGTGGCGGAAATGCCCCATACCACGGGAATGCCAGGCACACCCTTCTCGCCATTGATCAGGCGCTGAACGATGGTGGAGCGTTCACCGCTCTCGCGACTCATGCCGCGATGCGCTTCGTCCAGCACCAGATACAATGTCAAGGCCGGATCTTCTATGGTGCTGCGAATCGTGTCCCAGATCGTGAAGGCTTGCGCATCGGGCCGGGCCAGCAGATCGTCCTCGCCGTCGAAGCCACGCACCAGCAGGCTTTTCTTGCCAAGTTTCTGGGTGTTGAGAAAGTATATTTTCCCGGCTTCGAACTTCGGCAGGCTGAAGGGATGTTCCACCACCTTCAGATCGGTATGCCGCAACCGATCCGAGGCTTCCATCAGGCGGAAGCGGGTCTGCTCGTTGAGCGAAGGGTCATCGCTGAACCAGATCACCACCGCGCCTGGATCGCGGTCGAACTCGAAGCCGTCATCGCCATGGAACAGTGCCTCGAACACGGCAGCCGCCATCACTGTCTTGCCGGCACCGGTAGCGGCGGTCAGCGAGAAGGCGTGCTTGTCGCGATCTTCGCGCCAGCGTTTGCGCGCCTTCTTCAGATTGGCCAGCACATCGCGGACCGCTTCGTCTTGGTAATCCTTGAGTGTGAACTTCATGCCTCGTCTCCGTTGGCGAAGCCGAAATTGGTCAGGTATGACTCGTACAGCCGCACCGCCTCCACGCGGTGGGGCAGACGCCGCGCCAGCATCTGGAAACGACGCTCGTCATCGGTGACGATGTAGACAATGCGCAGATCTTTGGCTTTGCGCACGGCCTTGAGGAAATCTGTCGCGCGATCCAGATCGATCAACAGGCCATAGGCGTCCGCGACGTCCCAGCCATCACCGGGCAACTTGTCGATGCGGCGGCCGCGGCTCCCCGCGCGAAGCCATAGCAGCGGCGCGATATGCGCGAACGCGGTCTGATAGCTCACGGCCAACGGCGATTCGTAGGTCAGTGTGAAGAACTCGGCATTCTGCGCGAAGCCCTCGGCCATCGGGAATTCGTCGGTGAACTTGTAGTCACCCTTGATCGGATGTCCGTCAGGTGTCTTGCCGGTGATCGCGGCTGCGACGCGCGGTTTGGTGATGTAGTCGCAGATACCCAGGGCTTCCCACTCGGCATCGCCGGCGCGCAGGCCTTGTTCGCGCAGCGCCTTCTGCTCGTCGGCACCAACTTCGTTGTTGGTGACGCTAATGCACTGGCGGCTACCGCCATCTTGTTTGTTGAGCCGCATTACGGCGTGGGCGGTAGTGCCGGAGCCAGAGAAGAAATCAAGGACAATCGCTTCGGGGCTGTCCACCAGGAAGAAGCGAAGCGCATCCTCCACCGCGTAGATGGATTTTGGATATGGGAAATCCCGCCCTGGCAAGAATGAATCAGCCAATAGACGAGTTCCATATTGGGTTGCGTCATGTGAGGTTATTCTCCATTGAGTGGAGGGGATTGCTCGAACAGAATCGGTAGTCTCCTGATCACTTACGATGACAGACCCATCAACTTCATGCCCCACAACTTCCACTTCCCCGTCGACAATCTTCTTGTACTCACCGGGTTTAAGAATGGAGACGGTAAAACCTGCCTTAATTGAGCCAGAGATTCTGACCCGACCCTCAGTCATCCGGGATCGCAATGTGGCGGGAGTCCATTGCCAACGGCCTTCAGATCCATCCTTTCGGATTGGTAGTACGGAGACCGCCCCCTTGACTATCTCGGCTTCGGATACTCCCGGAGGAAGGGGTTCGCCGATCTTTACAAACTTTGACCCGTCTGGATTCACATAGATCGGATAGAAGCACCCAGGCGAGTCTTTCCTTGTAGAACCTTTTTTCCCTGACCGTCTTAGCAAATCCCACCTGACCGACACATTGTGAGTCCTTCCTTTCGAAGACACCCATTCTCGACTCAGCTCAATCCGTTTTGGTCCCGCGCTACCAAATTTAACGAAGTAGATATATTCGTCGCTACGGCCGAACGCGCCGGCGCGGGCGACTGCTGCCGGGTTTATCTGGGAGCTGACCATCTGAATCCGCGCCTCCGGGAACACCTGCTCCAGTAGCAACCCCAGCCGCAAATATTCCTTTTCATCAATGGTCACAATCAGCACCGAATCCGCCGGATTCAGCAGCACCTTCGCGATCTTCAGGCGACGCTCCATCATCGCCAGCCACTTGCTGTGCCGGTAGAGATCGTCGCCTTCGACGTAGTCGTTGTTGTACTTCCAGTCCTTCGCACCGGTGTTGTAAGGCGGGTCGATGTAGATGGCGTCAACCTTGCCACGGTGCGTCCAGGTCAGCGCCTTCAGGACGTGGTAGTTCTCGCCATTGATGACGGTATGGCAGGGCTTGTTGCCACCGCGCGACACGTGGCCCGTGTTTTTCAGGCCCGGGTAGATCGTGTCGCGGAATTCCGCGACCACCACCAGGTCGTCAACCTTTGCACTCGTCGGCGTGCGCGACTCGGGCGCGCCGACCGGCACAAGCTCGGCCTGTTTCGCGCCGCCCGCTTTCGCCACGGACTTGACCACCCACAACGCGGGATCACCCTTTTTCATCGAGCCACGTTCTGGCAGGATGCGCACCTTGTCGCCCTTGCGCACCGGCCGCTGCGGCAACTCCACAGCCTCTGGCCGGTGCCGCTCGAAGTTCAATCCAAACGGCAGCCGCGAGGACAGCACCTGGAATTCGCGCTCCAGATCCGCGCCCATCTGCGGATCCTTGGCTTTGGCTTGGGCAATCAGGTCAGTCAAACGTGACACGAAATCTCCTCAGGGTTCGATGCAAAAAATCAACGAAAAATTGTCAGGGAAATCACTTCTCCCGGATCTCTTCCAGTATCACACGTACGTGTCACAGGCTGTCCGGGTTCTACACAGTTTTCGCGGACTGTTGAGCTAAGGCCCCACTGTCTTATCCCCCGCGGCGAATTCAGCTCGCCGCGACCGGCTGCAATGCGTCGATAAGCGACCTCAGTCGGAGGGTCAACTGGCTGGCGACGCTGGTCAACTACGGCTCGCTGTTCGATAGCTTGCCGCCCGAGCGGCTTTTGCGGCCCGAAGGACTGATGAATTTGCTCGATCGGACGAACAGTGGGGTCTTTGGACAATGGGCATCGGGAACGCGGGGGTGCGAGGGACGCGAGACAGTCGTGCGCACTCGGTATCCCTGGGCATGTCCATGTCCAAGGAGGTTATTAGGTTAGGTGTTGTGCTTGCGACCGCCAGCGCGGAAGGGTGGGCCATCGACGGCTAGGGCGCGGGCCGCGCGACCGTCAGCCTCCGCCTTGCGGATTTTTCGCAAGCGAGCTTCCTCTTCTACCTGTGTGAACGCCAAACGACGTTCAAGGTAGTCGCCCAACGTCAGCCAAGCGCAGGTATCCGTGCGGCTCATCTTCACTTCGCCACGCAAGGTCGCCCAAAAGTCCACCGGGCGCTGACGCTTGCCGACCAAAGCCATGGGCCACTTGTCACCGGTGCGCCCTCGGTTGAGCCAATCGGCAAACGTAGAGAAGTCACCACGGCGTCGGCCGGTGGCCTGATTGATGCGCTGCTCTTCGGCCGCCCATTGGCGGTAGCGACGGACGGCACCCATTGAATACCACACGGACTGACCTGGCTTTTCACGAGGTTCAGGCAGAGGAGGTTTGGGTGGGCGTGTTCGCATGCGGTCTTTAAGCTGGTGGACACTGAAACCCGTGACAATGATCATTTGCTCTGGCAAAACGAGCACATCGTCGGACAGCATCCCAGCTTCTCGCCGGAGCACTTCGTCGCTGACAGCTGGGATCCGCTTTGGCATCAGTCGAACCAATCGAAAGTTGCAACAGAGGGAGCCATGGCGGAGCCACACATCCCTTTTGACGGCTTATAAATCGCGTTAAAAATTCTTGAAACCGTTGGTGCCCGGAGCGGGGATCGAACCCGCATGGCCTTGCGGCCGAGGGATTTTAAGTCCCTTGCGTCTACCAATTTCGCCATCCGGGCAGAATCTGGGCTTGTGCCGCCGAGCGGCAGCAGGCGGCGCGCATCGTAGCATGCGTGATGCCGCTGCCCGTATCGGCTCTGTGCGTCAGATCAGGCTGTTGAAGATATGGATGCCGGCTGTGTATTCGCCAATGATGGTGCCCATGCTGACCAGAAAGAAGTTGAGCAGGGTGCGCGCTACGCGGTTCTTCCACCAGCCGGTCCAATGCACGATATCGTCGCGCAGGCTGTCGAAGTCGACGACCCGCGGGCGACGCACCCACGCTTCGACCATGGCGCTGATGCCGCCTGAGGGTATGCCGGGACGGAAAGGCTTGATCGGAGCGGCGATGAAGGCGGCAAGGATGCTCAGGGGATGAGCGCCAGCCACCAGTGCGCCTATCGCGGAGAAGCCGCCGGTGTACAAGACCCAGGCCAGCAACGCCTGCGTGCCCAGCGCGGCATTGCGGTGGAACGCCCAGGCGATGGCAGCAAACACCAGCAGCACCAAGCCACCGGCCACCCACTTGGGCCAACGCGCCTTGGCTGGAGTGCTGGCGAGGTCGGCCACGATGAGGGCCGGATCAGACTGTTCCTCGCGCAGCAGGGTGCACAGGCCCTTGAGGTGGCCGGCGCCAATCACCACCAGCACACGACGCGGCTCGCTGCTGTGGTTGAGGGAGGCTTCCTCGCGCAGGCGTGCGGCCATGAACATGTCGCGCTCGCCGATCAGGCTTTCGTACAGCGGTCGTGACTCACTGGCGAACTCGCTGAACGCGCTCTCGAGCAAGTCACCCTGTTTCAGTTTCTCGACTTCGGCATGCCCGATGTCCTCGCGCTCGAACACGCTGGCGAGCAAGCCGCCAAGCAAACCGAAGCGCTGCCAGAAACCGACGCTGCGCCAGGCGCGCTTGAGCGTGGTGCCGACCTCGCGATCGATCAACCACACCGGCATGCCGCGTTGTTCGGCGCCATCCATCGCCGCCTTCATTTCGGCGCCGGGTAAAATTCCGGACTGGTCGGCCAGGCGCTTCTGGAACGTTGACAGCACCAAGCTGGCGGCGACCATGCCGGCCTTGCCCTGGCGGATCACATTGAACAGATCCATCTGCTTGAACGCTTCCGGATCACGCATGCTTTGCGCCCGGCTTTCGCACAGTTCCACCGCGACCGCATCAAAATGCTCATGGGCGAGCAGGGCCTCCACCGCCTCCATGCTGCTGCGCGATACATGGGCCGTACCCAGCACCACATATTCCACGCCGTCGCGCTGCACGCGCTCGATTGGCTGCCCCTGCAGGGCGGGCAAGGAGGTGACTTCGGTTTCGGGAACACTCATGCGATCAGCACGCCGGTCGTGGGGGAAAATACCAGCATGGGGGTGGCCCCTGCTTGGAACAAGCAATCGCTGTGCGCTCAGTCACGATAGCGCTTGAGCAGGTCGGCGTACGCATCGATACGACGGTCGCGCAGGAACGGCCAGATCCGTCGCACGTGCTCACTGCGGGCCAGATCCACCTCGGCCAGCAGCAACTGGCGCTGATCGTTGCCAGCCTGGGCCAGAAACTCGCCCTGCGGGCCCGCCACGAAACTTGAACCCCAGAACTGGATGCCGGCGCCCACCTTGCTTGGGTCCGCTTCGAAGCCGGTGCGATTGCAGGCAAGCAGGGGCAGGCCATTGGCCACGGCATGGCCGCGTTGCACGGTGATCCACGCGTCGCGCTGGCGGTCCTTCTCGGCCTGCTCGTCGTTGGGATCCCAGCCGATCGCGGTGGGGTAGAGCAGCAGCTCCGCACCAGCCAGCGCCATCAGGCGAGCGGCTTCCGGATACCACTGGTCCCAGCACACCAGCACACCGAGCCGGCCGACCGAGGTATCGATCGGTTCGAAGCCCAGGTCGCCCGGCGTGAAGTAGAACTTTTCGTAGAACGCCGGATCGTCCGGTATATGCATTTTGCGATAGGTGCCCGCGATCGCCGCGGAGCGGTCGAACACCACCGCCGTGTTATGATACAGCCCGGCCGCACGGCGCTCGAACAACGAGGCGACCACCACCAGTTGCAGTTCCTCGGCCAGTTTGCCGATACGCGCGGTGCCCGGGCCGGGAATGCTCTCGGCCTGGTCAAACACGTCGACCGACTCGTGCTGGCAGAAATACGGGCCGTTGTGCAGCTCCTGCAGCAACACCAGCTCGACACCCGCCGCGGCGGCATCGCGCAGGCTCGTTTCAATGGCATCGAGATTGGCGTCACGGCTGCCGCGGTCGGTATCCTGCAGCAGCGCGACCTTCAGGGTCTTGCGGGTCATCGGCTTCAATCCTGGTGTCGCCTGATTTGGCAGGCCGAGAAGTTTAGCCGAAGCGGGTGAAACTCAAGTCAGTCCGGCCGGCAATTGCATGGTGATGCAATGCAGGCTGCCGTTCTGCCAGATCAGCGGGCGGCAGGGTACCTGCACGACTTCGCGGCCTGGATGGGCACGGCCTATGATGCGCGCGGCCTCGTCGTCCGCGGGGTCGTCATAGGCCGGCACCAGCACGGCACCGTTGACGATCAGATAGTTCGCATACGACGCGGCCAGTCGACGACCCCGATCAAGGATGGGTTT
>Ga0307377_10004919_pt1 | contig 14468 bp, 23 predicted proteins | sample TR3MG_FD_202535 | JGI IMG/M metagenome (GOLD analysis project Ga0307377, IMG submission 202535) | Soil microbial communities from Risofladan, Vaasa, Finland - TR-3 | ecosystem: Environmental > Terrestrial > Soil > Coastal area > Acid sulfate soil | place: Finland: Risofladan, Vaasa | collected... | reverse complement strand
TAAAAATTAATTTATCAGATTTATCAAAACCTTTTTTGAATAAATCTGATAAATTAATTTTTATTTTAGGTATTTGACTCATTAGTTCATCGTAAATTTGTTCAGAATTCTTTTTTGAAACATTTTTTATCAAAATGTTCTTATATTTATAATCATCACCATCATTTGCAACAATAAAATCTTTGTCAAGTTGCATATTATTATTTTTTAGAATAGTATTAACTGCTAAATCAGCCGCATAATTAAAAATTTCTCTATCTCTAGTCCCAACTCTCGTTAAATGAAGCAATGCTAAATGTAAACTTTCGTGACTAATAACACTCATTAGAACTTCTTCTGAAAGACTATTAACAAATTTTGGCGAATAATAAACATTTCCACGAGCATCGACAGCCATTGTTTTTTGTGCAATTATTTCGTTTTCTTTAAAATTTAGGTTCATTACAATGTAACCTAAGAATGGTTGTTGTCTTAGGAGTTGTATTCTAGCTTTAGTTATTTTTTCTATTGTTGAAAGTTTTTCTTGCACTAAATCAATCCTAAATCTTTTTTTTCTTTTCATCAAAATATTCTTTCATACACTTATCATGTAATTTTAAAGCATCTTTATCCTTCTTTTTAGACATGTCACCATATTCAGCATAACAAGAACAAATTCCACTCCAACCATCAGTATCATTTTCAGCTATAAGACAACCACAATCTAAAACTACAGAAAAACTTCTACTCATTTTTTCAACCTCTGTTTAAACATCAAAGCAGTTTTTCTACTAATAGCTTTAGAAACTTCTTGACTCTCAACAATTTCACCTTTAGCCTCAATATAAATATCATCAACCATAGCTTTAATTATCTTAGGAATATCCTTAAAATCAGCATCAGGAAACTTGTCAAGAACATGAACCAATCTCATCTCAGAAACCCATTCATCACTAATCGCACTAGCTTCTTCAAGAATCTTTAACTTCGCAGGATCAGTAACTTTAGGCTGATGTTCCCTCTCAGCAAAAGCATCATTCTTATGCTTAACAATAATCCTCTCACCATTATTCAAAGTCATTTCAACAAGAGGCCTCAAAACAACTCCTTCTCTAAGTTTACCTTCACCAACACCATTCTTTACAGCTTGAACAGAATCAGCACTACAAAGAGCATCAAGAACATCAATATCAGTTTCAACTTCTTCATAATGAACAAAATCAAGACCAAGATTTTTTACAAAAGATTCTGCTTGAGGAACACTAAGCCAATTATCACCAATTTTTACATCAAAAGCAACAAATTTAAGTTCTTTACCATAAGTTCCAGACATTCCCTGACACCGACCCCCAAAAGCTTCACCGTAAACAGTAACATTAGATTTTAACTCAAGTTCACAAAACTTAGTAGTTAATGCTTCTTTATCAAATAATTTTACAAAATTATCATACTTTTCTCCACCTGGAAAAAAAGTTAATGAACTATGCTCTAAACTAAAATTCAAATGAGCCGAAGTTCCATGAATTTTTTCCATAGCAAAAATCTTCTTGAACAAAAGAATTTCTCTATTTTTATACAAATTTCTTATTTTCATATATCCCATTTTTAACCACCTTTTCTATATTATAAACTTCTGATTCTTAGAAGTAAAATCACTCCAAAGATTTTTTAAACCACTATCACTCAAAACAAGAATCCTAAACTTTTCATCATCAAAATAATTTTTAACAAGATGAATCAAAAGAGTAGCAAACTCAGCTTCAAGACGATTAGCAATAATCAAAATCTTATCCAAAACCTTTTTATCTCTAGACAAATAATCAGTCAAACCAGAAATAAGAGCATATTTTTCACTAACCTCAGTTGGAAGTTTAAATCCACTAGGATTAGCTAAGATTTTTTTAATATTAAGTTTCTCCTGAATCTTCAAAAAACTAACAAACTCAATAGCCATCCCACCACCAATAGTAGTAGAAACAAGAAGTTTTAATTCATCCAAATCAACAACATCTTTAATTATTTTGCTCGTGAAAAACCAAGTTCTCGGAGTACTAAAAGCAGGATCTTTACTATTTTCATTAAACTTGTAAAGATACGAACTTTTAAAATTAAGAAAACTAATTACTCTAGCATCAATTTTATTTTTAATAGCCCAACTATTTCCACACCAACAAACTTTTCCATTACGTCTTACTAATATAATTCCATTTTTTGTAGTAGTACAATAAACTTTTCCAATATATTTACTCTTTTCAATATGTTTTCTTTCTTTTCTAATACTACTCAAAACTATTTTTCTTAAGAATATTCTATAAATTTTATTTAACTTATAAGTTGGTGTTTTTTCTATAAAAAGAGTAGTTCCCCAACCACATTTTAAAGCAATTTCTTGAACATCATTAGCCAATTTTTTTGATATCGTAACATATCTCCAATAATTAGAACTTATACGAGTGCCATCTCCATCCATCAAAGCATTCAGTAGAATTTGTAATTTGTCTTTTGATAAATTTTTTATTTCATGGGGAATAAACTTAGTTTTAGCTTTTCCAAACTGTCTTAGATAATCTGCTAGTTGTTTATTTGTTACTCCTATACCACATGGTCTATAATAAATGTGATAATCTAATTTTTTTAATGTTTGTTCCATTTCTTTTCTTACTTTTCCGTTTTTTTGAGCTAAAAAGATATTATTAGCACTCACATTTCCTTCAGACAAAAAATAACCTAAAAACTTTACCCAAATATTTATCAATATTTTTTTCTCAGGTAACTTTATTTTTTCTTTTTTATTGTATTTAAATTTTCCTTTTTTATTGATTGGAATATTATGAATTTTATAACTTTTAGGTAAAATAAAAAAATCTTTATCATTTCTTCCAATATATTTTCCTTTATTTCTCGGAATATAAAATTTTGATGGTAGTTTACTAGCTTCAACAAGATCAAATCCTCTTTTTATTGTATCTCCATTATGCTTATCATATTTAAGTAATAGTTTATGATTACTAGTAACCATTAAATCTACTTGTGTATTTTTTATAGAATATAACTCAGTAGAAACATCAAAAGATTGTTTTTTTCCTATTTGTATTTCCCAAATATCTTTTTTTAGGTTTAAAGTCCATACTTTTTCAATGTTATTTAAATCTTTAAAAAATTTCCAACCTTTATTTGTTAGTATTTCTGTTTTATTATCATAGCACGTCCATGTTTCTATTGAAGGTGGAAGTAATTCACAATGAAGTAATCTATTTGCAAGTGGAGCCGAAAGTGAAAATATTTGTGCGCGATCAGAATCTCTATTTCCTGCTGCTAAAATAGAATAACCGTCAGGTAAAAAATAATCTTCGCCAACTCTTCTATCTAAAAATAATTGATAAAAAGCACTAAGAGTTGAAGGTAAAGCAAGATTTATTTCATCCATAAAAATTATTCCATTACCTTTTTTTGGAAGCCAATCAGGAATAAACCATTTAGTAGTTTTGTTTTCTTGGTCAAAGTTCGGGAGGCCGCGTATATCAACAGATTCTAATTGTGAAGCTCTTAAATCTATGAGATGAAATTTGGTTTCATTGTTTAAATCGTTTTTTTCTGAATATTCTAGTTCTTTTTGTTGTGCGATTTCTTTTGCTGTTTCTCTCACTTGATCAGATTTTCCCACTCCTATTGGACCATGTATCATCATTGGCATTTTTGTTTCATAGCTTTTGTGTATTAGTTTTTTTAATTGTTCATGATTAACTTCCATTTTTTTACCACCCAATAATACTAGAACTTACTTTTTTTGTAAATATTTCAAATTTGTTATCGAATCTTACAATAAATTGTAAAATTTCTTTAAAATTATGATTAATCTTTTTATAATTTCTTAAAAGTTTCATACTTTTTTCTGGAGTTTCTTCAGCTAAAGCAAGTTTCATTACATCAGTTACTGATTGAATTTCTCTTAATAAATCTAAATTTTGTTTATTATCTTGAGCTAACCCAAAATAGCTAGATAACCCATTTTTACCTATAGAAAATCCACTAATCGGTTCTTGTAGAGATATTATTGTTGACCCCCATTCAGTTTTTCTTATATCTAAATCATCTTTATCTATATTAAGTTGTTTTAATAAATCAATTATTTGTTTTGTTGTTTTCTTTCCCATTTTTTTCACCTTCTAACATATTATTAACTTCTTTAACCCTAGAATCAAAAAGTTTTTGAAACTTTTTAGTAGTAGGATAAACGCCTTTTAAAGCAAGTTTATACAACTCATAATTAGAAAAATAATCATTAACCGAATAATGACAAGTTTGACAAACTGAAACCATTTCAACTTTTCTAAACATTTTTGGAATAATATGATGTTTTGTATTAGCTTTATTTTTGTCACACATTTTACACATTTCTATTTCTACTTTTTTGTTTTCTGTCATTATAGTTACCTCTAAAATTTTAAAAAAAAATAAGACCAGCTAAAAAAATTAGCTGGTGAACTAATTATTTAATCAAATTCAAAATAGTATCTTTTTCAAGCTTTTCTGGAGACAAATCAAAATCACATTTATCTTTATTATCGACTATCTTTGCTCCAGCTTTTTCTAAAACATACTTCAAATCAATAGTATTCTTATAAAAAGCAGTTAAATAATTAACCGCATCTTTTGTATAATCATTATCCATCGAAGAAATTGATTTCCCTAAACTAGTTTCACAAAAATAAAACTTACAATTTTTAGTAGTTGTTGTAAGCAAACCTAATATTTTTTGTTTCACTTTAATACTAGAATTTGCTTTTGAAACAATATTATTTGGATTTACTATATAATTTTGTTTCATATTACTAACTTGTTCTTGTGCAACAAAAGTATTGAATGGAACTTCAACTTTAGAATCATCATGATTATAATAATTTAGCATTAATAAAAATGAGTTCGAAACTTGTTGTTTAACATAAAAAAGTTCACTAGCCCCATTTGGTTTTGGAGCATCAGTTATATCACCCGAAAACAAAATAGTTCTTTCTTCATTCCTATAACTAGAATCCCAACCAAATTTACCTTCTTCAATATTAATCAAAGATAAATCCAAATCAATTCTATGGTCATCAGTATTATCCCAATGAACTCCAACAATCATATCTTTTGGAGTTTCAACACAAGTTCCAGAAGGAAAATAACCTGTAAATTGTTTTTCTGTTGCAGGTAAAGAATAACTAATTCCTTCAGGGATAAAAATCTTAGTTCCTTTAACATTCTTTTTAACATCTTTGACAATCGAATCTAAAACTATTTTCAAAGTACTATTTATTTTAGTTTTCTTTTTAAATGAACATTTAGTAGCATAACCTTTTCCATTTCTAATTTTGTAAAGAATTGATTTAACATCTTGAGTTCTAAATTTAAGAGCATAAGCTAATCTTATTTTTCTAAAAACATTTGCTTTTTTTAATTCTAATTTTAATTTAGATTCATCTAATCTATCATTAGAAATTTCTTTTGTTACTTCATTCAAATAATCTATTGGCATTGGTTTATGATGTTCAATAGCAGATTTTCTTAACCTATTAATTATTGGACCTGCTTTTTGTGTTTTAAAAGCCAAGAATAAAGGTTTAAATCTATGAAATATTTTTGCTAATTCTGGTAAACCATGTTTTCTTTCATATCTTTTAAATAAATGTGCAAGTCCTTTTGTTGTAGATTCTTTAATTTCTTCAATCGTTTGATTATTTTTAATCAAAAGAGTTTTTCCAGTAGCCTTGTATATTACATATCTTAAAAATTCTGTCGGATTCTTTGGGAAAATATTAAAATAATCGCAAAGAGCAATTTTAACTTCCTTATTTTTAACTAGGTCAACTTCAGCTTCATTTAAATTTACAAATTCACAAATCTCAAGAACATCATTCATAGTATTTTCTGCAAGAGCAATTCCTGTTTTAAGCAAATTTAATGTTTTTTCTTTTAACTGTTCTTTAGTATAACCTTTAATTACCATAAATTCAAAACTTTTAACATCAAGTTTGGGTATTTCAAGTTTTTCACTAGGTAAATAAACAGACTCTTCATTATAAATTCCAAGAGATTCAAATCCATAAGTAGTAATATAATGAACTATTTGTTCCATGACAAGTTGTTCTATACTAGCATCTTTAACTTTTTTCCACGATTTATGAAAAGAACTATTTGCTTGTTCTCCAGTTAAACAAAATTCTTTAGCTATAAAATCAGAAAATTTTATTAATTCAGCATCAGAATAATTTGATATTACTTCAGGTGAAAAAACAAATCCTAAATTAATCGTTTTTTGTAGTAATTTTTTACTAGCTTTTTTCTTTCCAAATTTTTCTATTGGAAGTGATTTAAAAAGTTTTATTGTTGATTGCATTTTAGATTCCTCCTTTTAAAAAATCGGCGAAGGGTAAAGTCCAAAAAAATAGGAACCCTTTTTGCCGACTTAAGTATTAAAACAGGCGAGAAGTATAGAGTCACAAAAGATTGTTTTTTATAGGAACTTCTTTTGCCCGTTAATAATTAATTATATTCTATTTATAAAATAATATGGAAGAACAACAGGTTTTAACCCTATTGTTCAACTCTCAAATCAATTAATGGAGTTCCACCAATACCATTATAAACTGGTACAGAACCACTCCATTTTTTAATTTTTTCAAGTTCTACCAACTCTGGTGAAAGTTGTTCATTAATTTTTCTATAAGCTTCAGCTGTAGTTTCACCTTCAACTTGAATCCTATACGCTTCTGCATCTGCAACAACTTTCATTTGATACGCTTCAGCATCAGCTTGTAACATTTTAGAATCACTTTCAGCTTTGGCTTGAGTAACTGTTTGTTCTGCCTGTATTCTAATTTTTTGTAACTCATTTTCAGCTTGTAAAGTTTCTTGTTCTACTGTTACTTTTGCTTCAATTGCTTTATCAAATTGTTCAGAAAATTTGAAATCAGTTATACTTACTTCCTGAACTTCTATATAGTTTCTAGCAAGTCTATCCTTTAGAATATTTTCCATTTCAACTTTAACTAAAGGTCTTTGACTTATTAACTGTTCTGCTGTAAATCTAGCAGTTGATGATTTAACTGCTTCTTGAATAGCAGGAATAATCACATTACTTCTATAACCAGAACCAATTTCTTGAAAAAGTTTATATGCTTGATCTGGTTGTATTCTATATTGCAATGTAACTGTTGTTGAAACTACTTGCAAATCTTTTGAAGCAGAACTCGAATTAGATTCTTCTGCTTGTGTTTGAGTATTTATATTATGTATACTCTGCACAAATGGAATTTTGAAGTATAATCCTTCTGGAAGATTATATGGTTCTACACTACCCCATGTTGTTTTTACTCCTATTTCACCTGGATTTACTGTTTGGGTTACTAATACTATCCCAAATAATAGAACTATAAATCCAATAATTCCTAAACCTATAACAGTTTCTGTATTTAACTGTCCTTTATTGTTCATTTTTTATCTCCTCCTTTGTTTTATCATCACTTGGATAAATATACAAATTGCACCTATTTAATTTATGTGCTAATAAATCTCTTAAAACATTTACACCTATAAATCCAATAAGTTCATTATCCATGTAAATACAAATCGTTTTTCCTGATTTACTTCTTGAAACATTTCCTACTTGTTTCAAAAAGTCACTTTTTCCATTACCAGTAGTACAGGGTCTATTTTTCATTATTTGTTCATGAGTCATTTTTTTATCACCTTTTTTTTATTCCAAATTTCTTTGTATCTTATTTCTTTTCGTGCTTTTTCGAAATCTTCTTCAAAAATATAAAAATCGTTACCTAAAAGTTGAATTATCAACATTTTTTTAAAGTATTGTGTTTTCTTTATTTTGTTGGTAAATCTTTTACCATGCTTTTTAGTTATTTCACTCCAAAGCATAATAAATCATATTTTTTCAGTCATAATAAATCTAAGAAATTTTTCAACATCTCTAATCTTATTATTTTCAACAAATTTTAAAAGAAGTTCGCTACTTTTACCATAAGAATCACGAGGTTCACCTTTAGCTTTTTGTACTAAATCATCCAAATCATCAAAAGTAACATAAAAATATTCTTTTTCTTTATCTTTTTTCAAGTGGAATCACTAAAAATCCAATTATCTTTATTACCAATAATAAAGCGATACATTCAAACAAATCTATTCTTGGTAAGCCAAAAATCTTTACTATTGCCACATTCCAAGCAAAAACAAATAAAAATAGAGTAATAATGATTAGAATTAAACTAACCATTGTTATTCCTAAAAAACTTTTAGATCCTTGTTTTTCATTTTTTTTCATTCATATGCCTTTTCACATTTATCTGCTTTTATAGTTGTTTTAGTTCTTCCATTATAAGGGTCATCAAGTTGTATTTGTAATGCAATTCCTTTTTGACATGAACCAAAAGTAGTTTCATATATTTTTAAAACTGTTCCACTTTGACTATTTCCTTCTTTATTAGTCCAAATTACTATATCATCTATTTTAAATTTTGATTTTATTTTAGATTTTGGAACTGATTTTGTTTTAGTTTTTATTTTCACATTTATCTTAGGTTTACTAACTTGTTTTCTATGGTCTATAACAGTAATATTTTCTTTGTTAAATACTAGTTCTTTTGTTTTACCCGTATTTAAATATATTTTTAGGTTAAGATTATTTATTCTTTCATCTTGTAACCATTCGGCAAAATCATCATTTATTCTTAATGTTTCTTCTTGTTTGTTATCCAAATTTTTGGTTAATGTTGCTTGTTTCATTAAATATCACCTCAATATTTTTATGATATTGTAAACCTAACAATTTTTAAGTATTATAGATTGTTAAAAATCAGCATCAGGATTTCCAAATCTAAATAAAGACAAACCAAGATTATACCAAAATCTACAAACGCGCAATCTATCATCTACAACCCATTCAACATAATATTTGTTTTTAATTTCATTTTCAAAAATTTCGTTTTTGACAATATAATCATTTCTCATATCTCCATCTTTTCTCATGAACAAATTATCACATTTTATATTATATTTTTTCATAAATTTTAGTGTTTGTGGTTTAAATTTTTCAAATCTTCCAGAAACAAAAATGACTTTTTTGTCTTTAATTATATTTGCTACAGCTTCATTTAACCCATCTTTATCACAAATATTAGCATCATAAGGACTTCTATGACTTGTTTCACAAAGTGTTCCATCAAGATCACAAATTACTACGTGTTCTAAATCAGGATTTTGAACTATTTTTTGTACTTCGTTGTTTAAATATTGAGTGTGCATTTTTCTTATGACTTTTTCTCCAACAGAATCAAGTCTTTTTAAATCATTTTCAATACAGGTTTCTATCGGAACATCAGTAAAATCTTTAATTTCCAAAGTTACATTAGGAAAATGTTCACGTAACATTTGTCTTATATTTTCTTCATGTTTTGGATGTAAATTAGTATCATCTACAATAACATGCTTACCAAATCCAAGCGCATTCATTATGATATGATTTCTCAATCCTAAAACAAACTTTTCATTATCTTTAGACCAATTAGAATCATCCATCATACGCCTTAAATCGTCTTTATTCACTCTTTTATAACTACCTTTGTTTTCATTTATTAATTTTCGAGCATAAGTTGATTTACCACTACCAGGTAATCCTTTTAATAAAATTACTTTTAACATTTCTTTTTCACCCCATTAAATCTTTTAATCTTCTCACTAAAAATTTTGCTTCTGGAATACCTAATCCAATCCACGAAGTTTCATAATGTATCCCTAATTCATTTTTTGAACTATTTAAATGAACATCAATATAGCCTTTAGGTTTGATTTCGTCATCTCTTTTAGCCCAATAACCAATTGCATTTCTCCCTTGATATCGATTTCTATCTTTCATAAAATAATCATAATCAATTTTTCTTTTCAAAACCTTTTCAATGACTCTTGTTAAAAATATAGCATCTCCTTTTTTTAAGTAAACATCATCACTGTCAGGTTCATTTCTTCTATGAAGATGTCTATGGGCTAAAAGAATATATTTTCCTTCTTTATGAACCCCAATGTAATGGTCGTCTCTGTCTAAAATTATTATTGGCATTTATATTGCTTCCTATTTAATTCTTTTTGTAAATTTATAATCTTTTTTTCGTGGCTTTTCTTTTCTTTATTTAATTTTTTAATCTTATTTTTTAAATTATTTTGCATGACCAACAAAACAGATATTTTTTTCTCGATTTTTTCATTTGTATAAGTATCGCTTGTCATTTTTTCACTTTACCTACAAATCCAAGTATTGAACTTAACACTATCCATAACAAAATTGTTTTAAAATAATCTGTTTCTGGCAACCCAAAAAAGTAGGGCATTGTTTCATTCCAAGCAAAAGTAAATATTACTATGCTAATTGCTATTAAAACTATTATTACTAATATTGTTACAATTGCTACTAATAAATCTCCTGCACCCATTTTATTTCCACCTCAACATTTCTGAAGTATGCTTACAAGGAGTACTTTCACATTCTTCACACTTCAACTCTTTAATTTTGGCATTTTCCTTGATTATAGTAATGATTGTTGCTGGACCTCTTTTTCTTGACCATCTTCTAATTTCTTTTCCTTCAGCAAGGTCATTACAAGTATCACAAATTCCACTTGACCAAGTAGCAAAATTTTTGTTACATCTATTACATAATACAGGCATTCAATCAACCTTTTCAAATAAATCTTTTACTTGATCATAATTCACTACTTTGTCAATAGTCTTTCCATCCAACATAGCAAATAACCAAGCAGAATGTTTAAAATCAACTGCCTTTAAAGCAAAATCTTTTCTTGACTTTTCTGCCAAAGGTTTAATTTCTTCAAATATTTTACGCATTACTTTTGTATATGCTTCCCAAATTATTTTCATTGTTTCTAATTCTTTAATAACCTCAGGACACTTTTTAATATACTCTTGATCCAATTCTATTCTACCAAGCATATATTCAAACAAATCTTTTGGTTTCAACATTTTGATTTTTGATAATTTTATATAAGATTCTTGTTTTAGTTTTATACGATTAAATTCATCATCTACTATTACAAGGCCCTCGTCATCTTCTTTAAGTTCTTCAAAAAGTTTTTTACAACTATTTAAATCAGTAATAAGATAGCGTTTTGGTCTTCTTACTCCAAGTTCTTTTGCAACCAAATCTAATAAAATTTGGTTAAATTCTTGGAATTTGTAATAACCATCTAAAAACCTTGCACCAATAAGAACAACAAATTCTTCATCATAAAAAGTAATTATTCGGTTTGAAAATGAACATAATTCAAACATATAACAACAATATTTAGATAATAAATCGAATTTATTAAATAGTTTTCTAAACCATTTATCAAAATCCCCATTTTCTGAAGGGTAAAAATTTCCACGGGTAGTTATTTCCCATTGAGTTCCATTCCACCAAACATTTATAAGAGAATTATGAATAAGAATCCCATTAGCAAAAAAGTTCCCTAAAGTTGTTTGTATATCAAAATATTCGCTTTGTTTGGCTATATTTTTAATACTTTTAATTTTCAATGGATATTTTTTATATTGCCAATCCACTTTCTTTTTTTTATCAAAATATTTATAAACAGTCCTAAATTCTTCAGGTAATTTTCTACTCATATAACTTGGAACATATGTTTTTATAGATTTAAAAAATGACTGAGATGATTCTGTATTAAATACTAATTTATAATATTTCTTTTTGTAATTTTGAATTGATATTTTATATTTAAACTTTTTTTGAAAGAATTTTACAATTTTTTTAATATCATTTAAATTATATCTTGAAACATCTAAAATCGCTCTATCTCTTTGTTTTGAATTATGAGCTCTACTTCCATCATCCATATACCATATTGCTAAAGAAAACAAAGAAAGTTTATTGAGTAACTCATCTTTTATAACTCTTTTATTTTCATTCCAAATTAAATTATAATATTTATCAAATAGAGGATTAATATGAGAATAATACCGATGCATTTTTGTTCCATAACCACTTATTCTTATATCATATGTTCCACCAATGTTTTCAAAGAATCTAGCTTTTAATTCAACATATTTTTTTTCTTTCTGTGAAATAGTTATTTTAGAACCAGTAGGATGTTTACTTATATAAGCATCTCCTAAAAGAGTTCCAATTAAAATTTGCTCTTGAATATTATTAAAAACATTAGAAACTTGTAATAATTCATCATCTTTTTTTAAGTTTTTTGCTTCAATCCAACCTCGTTGACAATAGATAAGATGATCTTCAGTACATTGAATAATTTTCTCATTTATAAATTCTATTTTAACCCATTTTTTATTAAGTGCTTTCTTTTTAGATACTCCTAATATTTCTGTTTCTTCAATTTTTTCTTTTTGAAAATTATAACCTAAAATCTTTTTTCCTACCCAGTTTTTTCTAGGGCCTGTAAAAGAAATAATTTCTTTAGTTTTTCCATTTGGAAGATTTATTTTTGTTTTTCTTGAAACACACCCATCTAATTTTTCTTGTGCTTCAGCAGTACTCCAATCTATTTCTGTTTTTTCTTTTTCAAAATCGTTAAAGAACCTTTCAAATGGGTGATTGAGTATTTTACCTTCCTCATTTACTACTAATCCTCTACATTTCATTATAACAGGGTGATTTCTATCTACAAGCACGTTTTTTCCGTAATTATACAAGTGCATGTTGTCTTTTTGTCTATGTTCTATGTTAGAAAACAGTAGTTCGTTTTCTTCCCATCCACTCCAATTATTAGTTTGAAATGCTTTTCTTAATGGAATTTCTTCGTCTTTGTTCATTTATTCACATCCAGATTTATTTCCATATTGTAATAGCATTTCCACAATTTAAACATTTAAAAACATTAGAACCACTAGAATATCCTGTTTCTTCACTAACCATATAACCATCTTCTCCAATAACTTCAACTTCAGAACTTCCACACTTTTTACAAGCCAAAATTAATTTAAAACCATTAATATCATCTTGTATTTCTCTAAGAGATTCAGCTAAACCTTCTCCTTTAAATGAATTTTCAGCATTTTTAATATATTTTTCTTTAAATTCTTCATAAGTCATTTCTTTTTCCATTATTTAATCAACTCCAAACTAAATCAATATTTTGAATCAAGAGCTATTTGTAATTTTTTTGTCATTTTAAGTTTCTTTTTACTGCCTAAAATTCTTTCAATTTTAAATTTATAAAAATTTTTTAAAGGATTACTATCTGAAGCACGCATATAACTTTCAATTTCATTTTTTGCAGTAATAATATTAGATTCAAATACCATTTTCTTAAATTCTTTTTCAGTAATTGGCTCTTCAAACACAAATTTTTTAAACAAATTTAATAAACTCATTCTTTCACCTATCATTTTTTATCTTTTTCTTTTTCAATTTCTAATTGCAAATAAAACAAAGCATAATTAACCAAATCAACAAGAGCATCTTTCTTATTTTCATAGTGCATTGGTCTTTTAGTTAAAAACATTGTTTCTAAACGCATGATTTTATTTTTCATCAAACCAAGAAACTGTATTTCATCCATCATTCTCCAATTATCACCATATTGTTTTTGTCTATCAGCCCTGATTTTTAAAACCAGGGCTAGTGCATTAGGATAACCTAAATCTTTTTTCGAATTAATTTTATTCATTTTTATCACCAATATTTCCATCCGCTTGTTACTTCATTTTTGATAGTTTTCATTCCCTTTTGGATAAACTTTTTTTCTTTTTTAGTATAATCTAGTCCATCTACACAATCAACCCAACTATCAATTTGTTTTTTCAATTCACTTATTCTAATAAGTCCAAAATAACCTAATAATTTATTAATCATTTTTTCACTTCTTTGTTAAAACCAATGTATCTATCATAAGGAATTGATTTGTTCTCATCAATTTGAACATAACAATCTAAAAGTTCTAATCCAAAATAATTAAATTTTTCAATAAAAACTTTATTCCCATTCTCACCCATTATTCTACAATTTTCTTTTGTTATTTCATTAATTGATATTAAATCAATATATAGTATTACACTTAAAGATAATAATATAATTATTATAACTACTGAAGATGTACACACCATAAATTTTAAAAAATCCCAATTCATTCTTTCACCTCGATGTATGCTATACTATATAACGAACCACATGCGACTTATACATAAAAACAAAAGTTAATAAATACTAAACAACCCAAACATAATTTGTGAACAAAAAAGAAATAGAATTCCTAAAAGAAAGTAACGCAATAGAAAGAGAATACTCAGACATCGCGCTAGAAGATGCAATTGAAACCTGGGGTTATGTTCGTACTTTCCCTGAATTGGATTTAGGGTACGTCTTAATTACTCATTTAGAATTAATAAAAAGACTTAACCCAAGAATAGCAGGGAAAATTAGAAATTGTGATGTATGGGTCGGAAACAGTAAAGGGTTAGATCAT
>Ga0307377_10004916_pt1 | contig 14476 bp, 10 predicted proteins | sample TR3MG_FD_202535 | JGI IMG/M metagenome (GOLD analysis project Ga0307377, IMG submission 202535) | Soil microbial communities from Risofladan, Vaasa, Finland - TR-3 | ecosystem: Environmental > Terrestrial > Soil > Coastal area > Acid sulfate soil | place: Finland: Risofladan, Vaasa | collected... | reverse complement strand
TCCAAACGATAAAATAAAGGAATTTATTATCAACGATTTCATTAATTCCAATGATTTTCAATTAAAAGTCGAAAATTATAAGAAAATAGTATTTGGTGTAAAATTAGAACCTAATTCAAAACCAATGTTTGAATGTTATTTAATACCAAATAAAGAATATATTTCGAAATTCGAAGCTTTTCAGTGGAAAGATGGTAATTTTATGAAAAGGAAATCAGTAATAAAAAAATCCACTATATTACGAATAGTAAAACCTGAAATAATTCCAAATGATAAACAATTTTGGAAAAAAATCACAAATTTATGTGAGATTGTAGAAATTCCAGAATTTTATTAAAAATTAATGTTTTTAGCAAAACTTGAATGTTATATGGATCCATTACTCTTTTGTTTTTCTAAAATTAATTATAATTTATTACCAGCTCTCATAGAAGTATTAAAGCTTGGATGCTTTTTTTGTTTTATTGATATTCTCTCTCAAAATTATTGAATTTGAATAATGGTTCAACGCAATTGGAATCTGCGAGGCTCTAACTCTTTACTTATAGTTTTATTTTATGTATGCTAATTTTATGAATTCTTCGCAATTTTCTATATTCAAAAGCTCTTTTGGATTAGTATTTTGGAATTTAATCTTAAATTTTCTCTCTAAATCTTTAACTTCAATATTTCTAACATGCTTTGCACATATACTTGCAATACTAACAATAGGGTATTTTACATCAGCTTTATGTTCTTGTATAACTAGTAAATTATTCTCTTCAACCAAATGTTTTATACGTTGCTTTGTTTTAATTCTATTAAATTCATCAATTATTAACTGTGAACCATTAAGATTTACATTTGAATTTTCTAGAACTACTTCAAGTGCTTTAGCATGTCCCCATGCTAATAGGTCATCCAATACTAGCTCTTCTGAGTGAAATTGTTTATATAATTCATTGAATCTTTGACAACCTATTGGTATTACCCTCATTGAAATTGCTCTTTTCTGTATTTCTGTAAATAAATAACCAATTTTTTGATCATTTAGTTTTTTACTATCCATTGCACCTATTATCTGCAATTCAATTATATCACTCACTTTCATTGCAACCGAAGCGATAGTCATTGGTCCCCACCATTCACCTTTACCAGCTTCATCTTGACCAATTAATATTTCATTAATGTCATCATAATTGTTAATCAATAATTCTTTAATAATATTGATAATTTCTAATTCGATTGTGAAAACAATAGATCCTGTTTTATAGATGATAACAGAATATTGATTCTTTTTAAATCGATTATATTCATGTTGGGATTTTTTTGAAATTTCAGTATAGGCAGAGTTTAAAATTTTGTCAACTAAGTCAGGTAATGATTCCTTCTTAATTTTCATTGAGGTAGTCATAGGAATATCCTTAATTTTAATTTCAGAAAGAGTCTTATTGCTTATTTTTTGAGTGCCAATTTTCTTTTTAATTTTATCAAGTATATTATTCATTTCATCGGTATTCATATAAGTTATTTTTCCAGAGCTATAAGCAACTATTGTCGAATCATAAAGTCTTATACGAAAAACCTCATATTGATTTGTGGTTTCTAAAATATTTGCTCCTTCTCTTCTAAACTCTTCTAAGTAAAAATTAAGATTTTCAGGATTTAATTTTCTTGAAGTCAATTTCTTCAAATACAATCCCTCTTACATATCCAGATATTTACTCAAAATTTCTTTAGCAAAAATTGAATCGTTTCGAGATGGTATATCACCTTGATGAACTAATTTATTTCTAAGTTCTCGTAAATCTTTTATTTTCTTCTCCAAAACTTCGATATAACTTTTTTCTGTTATAAATCTAAAGATTTTCTTTCTATCATCCAAATCTACATTTCGTTTTGGTATTGCTTTCTTGTCACAAATTAATTCAACTCGAACTTTTAGTAATATTTCGCAAGATGTATCACTAATTATTATCGAAGCCATACGATTAACATCCTGTTCAATATCCAATGTGTTAATATATTCAGAGAGAGTTTTTGCGCGATTTATTAAATGATGTGTATTTTTATTAAATTTCAAATCAAAGGTATTAATTATTAGCTTAATATTTTCATTGACTTCCTTAAAAAACGGGTTTTCTTCAGAACTTTGTACTTGAACTTTTCCAGTTGTAAAAACATTCACAGTTACAGTATCACCATTGTTCATAATTTTTAATTGATGAGCATTTTGAATTTCTTTCTCATCGCAATGCCAAATTTCTTTACAACAACATAGTAAATCATGTATATTAACTGGATTAATTTTTAAAGTCAATTTATCACCCCACAATATTTCCAATTGATATTTAATATACAACTAATAAAAATTATTTGTTAAATGCTATATGTTTTAAATTTTAAAATGGTGAATCCAGACGATTTGAATTAGTGGAAGGGAGAACACAACCAATCTTTCTTGCGTGATTACATTAAAAAAAACATATGTAAATAAAATTTCAGCTTATTGATTATTTAAAAACAATTAATATTAAGTGAAATAATCAAGTGCTTCCTGTAAAAGATTCTTCATTTCTGTTGCTTTGATAATCCCATGGTATTTCTTCGCTACAGCAGATGGGTGAGGAAGAACTAAACACTTATAAGATGCTCCCCATACTTTATAATCCATGAATCCCTTTTTTATTTCTTGCTTAAAAACACATTTTAATTCTTTAAATTGAAAGAAATATTGAGCTGCAGGTTTACCTAAAGTTATGATAAGTTTCGGTTTTAATGATTCAATTACTCTTCGAATAAATTTCTCAGAGCAATGTTGAAGAGCAAATTCTTTTCCTTTATCTACACAGCAGTTTGCTCTTTGAATCCATAAAATTTTTTCTTTGAAGAGATTGCGATCGATTTCTAACCATTTACAAAGCTTATTGGAAATACCCCGATTTTCATTTTTAGGTAAAATGGATTTACCTTCTATCCAATCTTTCCCTTCATTTTTTTTCCAAGCGGATTTAGAGGGAATTTCACTTACAACTAATATTTGTGGATGCTTTCCTACAAATACAAAAGGAATACCCTTTTTTGTTAAATCATTAAGTTCTGTAGTTTCGCAATCTTTACATTCTCTAATTTCTTTCACTAAAGAAGAAAGTTTGGTACAGTTTTGAGAGTTGTTAGGCAATAGATGAATCCTCCCAAAATAACAGTTCGCATTATGAATAAAATTATTGCTGATAATTGTAATTAAAAGTCAATTCGTTAATTTATTAAAATATTTCTTTATTATTTTTTCAGAAAAATCAATAACAAAAGTTGTAATAACTGCCCCGGCTATATTTAGCATTTGTTTATGGAGTTTTACTCTTTCACCAATATTTTGTTTTGTTATACCAGTATTATTAACAAAGTTCTGGTCAGCTATACCATTATTATATATAATAATATGTCTTAATTGTTCAAGGAATTTGAGTATATAAAGAAAATGAGAATTATCCATTATTTCAATACCACACTCATTTTCGAGGAATTCAAGTCTTTTATTTAAAGATGTTTTAATTCTCTTACGTTTAACGGATGTATCTAGTTTGGGGATGAATTCGGTGATTTGTTTAAGAAATCCTTCAAGTATTGCATTTATTAATAGAAGGGATTGAGAATTAATAGTATATTCGAAATCGAAAAATTCATCACCAGTTTTATGGTATAGTTTCTCATATTCACTTTTCATTTCTATCAAATTAACTATTGAAAAAGATAAAGAATCTTGAAGCTCACCTGAATCTATCTCTTCTGGATTTTGCATCATATAAATAATACTATCATATCCTGATTTAAATCTAGTAACTAAACTAGCACTTTTTCTAAGTTCTTCGAGAACTATATCCCGATCATTATCTACAGCTTCTTGAATCTCATCTGGCAATTTATTTGGAAAATCATATAGATATTTTATAGATAATTCATTAGTTATTTGTATATGATCTAATTGAATTCGAAATGAATTAATTATCTCATTAAACTCATTTAATATCTCTTTTTCTTCCATTGAATTCTCTCCTTAATTCAAAATAAGAATTATCTACCTAGTGTTAATTGAACATAAGAAATGTTGTCTAAAACATCATTAATAGATATTTTTGAGATTTTAAATGAAGATTAATATGTTAATATAGACAGATATTTTATAATCCACCTTCAAAATAGTCAATATCAAAGAAAAAGGAAGTATGAATAATTTTGTCTAATAATTCTATCGAGGTTTTAATAGAAAAATTCGAAGAAAATAAGAATGATAATGCTGAAAAGATTATACATTGGTGTAAAAAGAATTACAAAAGAGAAGTTTTTGATTTTATTATTGAACGTATTTCAGATGTAAATGAAGAGAGATTGATTCGTATTAAATTTATACAAAGAACATATTCAATACTAAAACCTCATAATTTACAAGATGATTCAATGGCAGTCTTTTTAGAAACATTGTCAAATATACTAGACCATAATCATAATTCAGTAAAAGATATGGAAGAATATTATAGGTTTGAACTTCAAAATCATACAATACGTGCCTTAAAAGAAATAAAGGATGATAATACTGATGTTTTCAAGATAATAGAATCACATCTTAATTATTTCTCTAATCAAGTTAATGATCATATTATCTATCAGCAAAATTTAATCATAGACACTTTGATAGAATTGGATGCAAACAAAATTTTATCTAAAATAATTGACATTTGTTTAAATGCACCTAACATTGAAATTCGAAAACATGGTATGCAAAAATTAAAACATGTCTGTAATAACAATATATCTTGGGAGGAAATTGATCCCTATATAAGAAAAAATATTGATAAATTCAAAGCTGAAAAGAATAGTGATATTCGAAATTTATTCATAGCAATTTTGAGAAAATGTAAGGGAAAATTCTATGAGAATCATTTAATTGATTTTGTAAGAAATGAAAAAGAATATTCTAATAGGAAAAATAGTATTATGGCACTCTCGAGAGTGGCAAGCAAGAAAGGAATACGTATCTTATATGCTATTGGAAGTTCAGATCCAGATTATAAAGACACAGTAAATACTGCTTTAGAGCAAATACGCTCTAGAAAAATACATTATAATAATATCCAAGATATGTTAAAAGAGACAATTTTGCCTTCATTTTCTGTATACAAAATCATTACAACAATAGGTAGTATAGTTTTACCAATTGTAACTATGCTTATATCTTATTTTGGCTTAGTTCAGAATAAACCAATCTTTGGTATTTCAATTAACAATCTAGGATGGATTTTAGGCATTTTATCTAGCATATATTTTGCATTTGTACTCATATTTGGTATTATTATTTTAGAAAAATCAATAAAACTTAACAAATCAATGAAGTATTTTAAGATAAATTAGAAGGATAAAAGTTGGTGGGCCGTACCAGATTTGAACAGGTGACCCATAGGTTTTTCAGGCAAGGACTCACAAGTGCAAGCCTTATGAGCCTATTGCTCTACCAAGCTGAGCTAACGGCCCTATTCTAGTATCAGCAGAAATTATTAATTATTTAAATCTTTTTTCACTCGATTAAATAATTGGCTTTATTCTGTAATAAAGATTATTTCCACTGATTTTATCCAAGTACCTTCAAAATCAACTAATCGATTGTAGTTTTCTTTGGTCACTTTGATATATAATCTAGCGGAATCAGCATTAAGCAGTCGCATTCGATGCTCTATCTTATTCGCTTTATGCTTGATATCCAATCTAAAACTCATTAAACAATTAACATCTAGAGCGTTTCTACAGCTGATAGCAATTAATTGATCATTATTAAATGCCATCATATCTATTTCCATCCTACGATTATAATGACTAATCACTAAGTTTGAAGCTACAGAATAACCTTCATTTATTAGTAGCTCAAATACTTCTCGTTCAAATTCACATCCTATATTATTGTTAGAAAATCCTGAATAGAAACTGAATTCGTTTGGCATTTTTTTGAGAAATATTTTTTTGTTATTTTCTAATACATTTCTAGTTTGTATTGGTAAATTTTGAAGTGAATTATATAGTGGAGTGTTTTTGAAGCTATTATTTATTTTAGATTTTTTATTCTCAATCCCTTTCCTAAAAGGGAAGTTTTCTTAACCGATAAAAGATCAATTGAAGAGTATAGAATAAGAGGGTACTCTGATAATGAAATGAATGGTATCAAATTACATCAATTCTTTGCTACCTTTCATCAAAAGTATTATCTTTCCATAGAAAACAATCTTGTTCCCAAAAAACTTGCTGATGAACTAATTAAATTATTGTTTTGGAGATATCAGCAAACAAGATACCAAAAGAGCATTGGAGAATTTTCTTGGACTCCGTTATGGACTGAACTATCAATTATGTCTAAAACACAACGGGGCATTATTGATTGTATCGAATTAATAAACAACGATGAAGAATTACGAATAATTGATTATAAGAAAAATAAGTATAAGAATGATTTAAAATCACTCTACTTCTATGCGCTCTTGTTGGAGGATTATATGAATGAAATGAGTTGGGATGGACTGACAATAAAGGAAATTGGATGTTATTACTATTTAAATGGTAAGCTTAGTGTAAAAAAATACGATTTTGATATAAGAAATAAAACAAAAGAAAAAATGAATTTCATCTTGAATGAAATAAAAAACGAGATATTTATTTCTCAGAATAATGAATGTAATCACTGTGACTTGAAAGTAATTTGTCAAATAGAAAGGAGAAATTATTAGGATTTTTTTTATAAATTAGAATATCAATCCTTCCACCATTTTATTAATTTTATTTTATCATCCAAATTAAAAGCAAAGTATATTGAATTAATAAGATAATATTTTGGTAATATACTAATTAAATATTCTTTTACATGTAGAAACGGTATTGAGTTTTTAAATTACCAATATGCTTACTTTTTGCTTCAGACATTATATCTCCTACACGTTCAGACAGTAATAATGTAACTGGTAATTTAGATGAATATTTTATATTATTCCAATCTAATCTCGATAATGATAATATTTCCGAAGCGATAAGTTTTATTTCAGAATCAAAAGTGAAACATCTAAATTCTAATGGTTCTGGTACTCTTGGTCCCGGATATGTACCTAAAATAGGTAAAAAACCAGTAGTAAATAGGAAATTTGAATCAGTTCTTTTTTCTGAAATGAATAAAGTTCCTCTTACAACTGGATATCTCCCTTGTCTATATGTTCGGAAAGACGTATAGTTAAAAATAGTAACCATATCAATATGTATTATTCTATATTTATTTGATTGAAAACCCTTAATTTCATCTTCATTGAAGTTTGAGCTTTTATGAATTACTATTCTTTTAGGGGAATTATTTTTCATCTCTTTATAGAAATCTAAAACCATATCAATTAGTGATTTTGCATATTCTTTTGTTAGATGTGGTGTTTTCCCGAATTCATCATCGTCCCATTTAAATGGTTCTCCCCTTAAAATATAGCTTTCTCCTGTACTAAGGAATACTTGAGCTACACTTGCTCTTAGATTTGGTGAAAGAGCCATTTGATGCTCAATATAATCTCTGAAAAAACTTATTCCAATATAGCAAACATTATCTTCTAATTCAGATAATTTCCAAGGTGTGCCTTTTGCTTTATAATAAATACCCACAATTAAATTCCAAGCAAAGGTAACAGGGTCTTCAGTTTTTAATTTTTTATATTTACCAGTTTCTAAACCTTTTTGAATATCTTTTAAAGTGTCAAATTTTATTATCTGTGTTGTAATATCGTTTTTCATACCAATTACTTTGATAATATTATGAAAATCAATATCACCACCACTTTGGACAATACTATTTGGCAAGGTTTTATTAGCGAATTTTATTATTCTTCTTTTACGTTTTTTTTCATCAAATTTATCTAATAATTCATCTGGTATTAAAACAATAATTATTGAAGGTTGTGAATCATTAGCTAGTATTAGCTCAATTTTTCTTTCAAAAATATCAATTAACTTTGTTTTAGCTTCAACTTGATTTTTAATTCCTAAAATATCGCTAATTTCTTTTGTCAAAAGTTTTTGTTTCCAAAAATCTTCAATATTAATGCTAATTTGCAATGGCGATTTTCTTCCTAAACCTGGAAAACCTTTATCACCATATGTTGAATTTAATGGTTTAAGTGAGGATGAAATTTCTTTTATTATAGACTCAAAAATTATTATTGAGTCTATATCACCTATTATACCACAATCTAGAGTGGAAAAATCTACCTCTTTATCTTTATAGGGACCTTTAGGACCGCCATTAAGTAATCCCGCTCTCGGATCAAAAGCTCTTACGCCATGTCCAAAGTATAATTCTGAATCTTCAATAAATTCAATTCTCATTTTTCTCACATTAATACAGTTGATTTGTCATCAGAAATTCTTTTTTTTCTGAAGGGGGAAGGTTTTTCAAATGGTGTAACATTTATTGTAAAATTCTCAAAAGCAGTTAATCTTAATCTTTGTAAAATTTCTCTGGTAAGTTTTCTTTTCTCTTTTAAGCTAGGATTATGATAAATTGGATCGGAGAAAATTTCTTTATGTTCAAATAAGTAATGATACCAAAAATCGGTTAAATTTAGTAATCCTTGATTATAATTCATTAATGTACTCCGAAATCTTTCTTCTAGTTTCTTAGAACTCTCTGAATCAGTTAAATCTATACCATTTATTGTAAAAGTTTTTTGTGGTAAAAGACAATAGTAATAATCTTCATTATGATAAAGAGTATTTATACTAACTGAATGGTGAAAGTAAGAATTTAATTTCTCATAAAATTTACACACTGTTCTGTCAGATTCTCGTTTTTTCTTCCATGATTTTTTCAAAATCTTCTTTTTATTAAAATTCGGAAAATACCATCGATTAGTTTCTTTGCTATAAAATAAGCCCCTAGTTCTACATAACTCATTTATAGTTTGATTAAATATTCTTATAACGATTCTTCTTAAATCTAAGTCTTGACTCCATTCTCTAATTACTACGGGGGTTATTGTATTTATATCAATGATGTTTTGTAATCTGTTATTTTCAGTAAATGGAAAGAAAGAGATTAATTTGTTTTCAAAAAGTGTATATGGTGGTGTATATACAATAGCATTATTAATTTCTGAATAATCTTTAAATGGCGTTTCAGCTGCCCAGAAATAATCAATTTTAGCTATTTTTATTAAATTTGAAATTAAAATATCATCTTGGATTATCAAGTAATGATCTTCTTTTATTTTTGAAAAGATTGGTTTTATCTTACCTTTTACAAGTAATTCCGATTTTATAATAGGTTCAAGTGAACCATATTCTAAAAAATGTCTAAAATATAAGGTAGCAATACTCGCTGCATAATAATGGACTTTATCCCATTTTTTTGAATCAGGATTATCAGCAAGATCTGAAACACCACGTATTGTTATAAAACGAGGTTGGCTTAAATCTTTGAAAGAAGCCATAAGAGCTCCCCATGATTCCATTTCTATTCCTAGACCTTTAGGTGAAAAAGTTAGCAATTTTTTTACAAAATTTTCATCCTTAACAACTGTATCACCAGAAAATATTGAACCATAATGAATTTGCGGATTTAGTTCACTTGCTGAATTTAGATTAAAAATTTCCAGAAGCTTTTCAATGTTTTCAATTTCCTTAATTTTTTCTTTCCATTTAAAATCATCTTTCATAGATGGAAAATTTTTCAAATGATTATCAAACAAAATAGGATCAGTTAAATGATGACTTGGATGAATTTGGGTTTTAGAAGATTCTTTTTTTGTTATGGTAAAATATACTATTTCCTTAGGTACTATTATATCACCAATAGAAACTTTATTTTTACTAATACCACCTGCGATTCCTATAAGAGCTAGATATTTGGGATTCCATTTACTAATTAACTTGTTTGTTGCTAAAACAGATTCCACATTTCCGATATCACCATGAATTAGAACAATATTAAAATATTCATTTGTTGGTTTATGTAATATTTTTCCTTTGAAAAAAACATTGTTTTCAGCATCCGTTATTCTTTCCAAGTGAAGAAAATTCAATACTGCATCTCTTTCTAATGGAAGAGCTGTAATTATACCAAAATCAATAGTATCTTTTCTCAACAAAGATTCTCTCTGACACATACGAATTTTTTAATGAATTAAAGATATTTCTCTTTTCACTTATAGATTATATATTAAAATTACTTTTAAATTATTGTACTATTAATTACCAATTTCTAAAGACGAAATTTTATAAGTTTTTTTTGTTATTATTTTATTTCATAGAATAACTATTCCAAATATAGAAAAATATAAACAATAACATTCTGGAGAAGTAAAAGAATCAAATTGTAAAGTTTTATTAAAACAAAAAAATCCTGTAATTAATACTACAGATTTCATTTAGAATAGATATACAAGAGGAATGTTACAAATTTACTAAATAAAACCATTGAAGTTATTAAAAAAATGAAGAAATAATTGAATGAATTTCTATTTTTGATATATAAAATAAGCATTAAGATTAATAAGCTTGATAAAGTAATTTAATAAAAACATGGGAATTGTTAATGATTTGGGTGAGAATATGATTAATATTGATTCATTACTGAAAGATTTTCGAAAAAAGTTAAATTTAAATGGACGGGTTAAAGTTTTAGATGAAGGTAATGAATTAACTTCTGAGTATATTGAGGAAGAAGCAGATCCTGAACCTTTTACAAAAAAATTTCTGATTGAACCTATAATTAAATCATTTAATTTGGAGCAAATTCCAGAAAAGCATTTTTCGTGGAGTAAAGTTAGAAAGAAAGTAGATTACAGACTGAAGAATAATAAAAATATTCTATTTCTTTTAGAAGCTAAACCACTGAATGCCAACTTATATAAAAAAGAATCTGATGGAGCAGTTAATCAAATTAAAGAATATTTTAAACTTGCAGAAGTGAAAGAAAATTACAAATTCGGAATCGCAACTGATGGATTAAAATGGATTTTTATTAATCGAGAATCTGAGATTAAAGCAGAATATAATATTAATAGAAATATTGAGGATATCAAGAAAATTCTTACTGATGATTTTGAAATAGCAATATCAAAGCAAGAAGAGGAAATAAGTAAAAAGTTTTATGATTGGTATAATGCTATATTGTATGGAGGCAAGTATAGAAATCATTTGAATAAATCAAAAAATATCTCAGAAAAGGATTGCTTAATAAGAAATATTTTTGATGTAGCATCTGAAATTGAAAAAGAACAAATTGCACAAATATTAATGAATCGCTTGATATTTATTAAATTTCTACAATCAAAAGAAATAGTAAATTTTGATGTTTTAGAATATTTATCAAAACTCCCTGAGGATAGTTTGAATGCAAAATTAAAACAATTATTCTTCCATGTGTTTAACAAAAAGCCAGAAGCAAGATTCGACATTGATAAAAAATTTCACGATATTCCCTATTTAAATGGTAGTTTATTTGACTTAATTAAAGCAGAAAGCAATAATGATAATTATAAGATAAAATCAGATATTCTTAAAGAGATTTTAAATTTCTTAGATTCATTTAATTTTATACATTATGAAAGTGATTCTAATAAACAAATAATCGATCCTGAAATTCTTGGATATATATTTGAAAGAGCAATGACAGCAGAGAATAGAAAAGGAACAGGTGCATATTATACTCCAAAATATATTACTAAATATATCGCAAGAAGTACAATTAATAGCATTATTACAAAAAAAGTAAACATTCTTTTATCAAAGATGGATTATAAAGAGAATGAATTAATTTCTGATTTTGAACAGATTTTCATTTTAAAAGAAACAACACTACAGAAAATATACAATGATATAATACTAAATATTAAAATCTGTGACAATGCTTGTGGTTCAGGAGCTTTTCTTCTAGCAGCTGCAGATATTCTAATATATATCTATAAAAGGGTAAATCAAATTCTACATTCAAAAGATTCGGAAATAGCTATGAGAAGATTGATTTTAAAAAATAATCTCTATGGTGTAGATATAAATAGTAATGCAATTGAAATTACTAAACTTCGTTTGTGGCTTTGGATAGCTAGTATTTTTAAGGCAGATAAGGTTAAACCTTTGCCAAATATTGATTATAAATTAAGAGCAGGGAATAGCTTGATTGGTTTTATCGACATAGCTAAATTCAAAGAACAGCAGGTCACATTAGATAGGTTTTTTGAAGACCAATCATTCAAAGAATTAATAGAAAAGAGAGAAGTATTGAAATTAAAATATAACGATTCAAATGGTGAAGATAATCAAAATTTGAGAAGAGAAATTGAAGCTATTGACCAGAAAATCCGAATAACACTTTTTGATAGCAATCTGTATGAAGAGATGAAAAATAAAATCCAGATTAGTGAAAAAGAGTATTTTAATTTACTGCCATTTCATTGGGGTTTTGATTTTTATTCTGTTTTCAATTTGGATAATAAAACTCTCTCTGGTGGATTTGATATAATAATAGGTAATCCACCTTATTTTAAAGTATTAAAGAATAATCCGATTAATATAATGGAGGATTTTCAAGAAATAAAAAGTGGAATGATGAATGTATCATCTATTTTTGTAAATCGTTCTTTAAAACTAATACAGAATAATGGTTGTATAGGGATGATTATCCCAAAAATGCTTGCTTACACAAAATCATGGGATAAATTAAGAAGAAAAGTACTAATGAGATATACAATTGAAAAAGTAATCGATTGTAGAAGAGCATTCAAAGATGTAAAATTAGAACAGATAATTATTATAGTAAGTAATAGAATTCCATCTAAAAAACACAATATTATAATTGGAGACTTGAATAATTTCATGATAAATGAAACTGCAGAAGTCTCACAAAATCTTTGTGTTTCTGAAAATAGTCTCTATCTTGAATGTGATCCCAATGCTTATACAATAAAAAGTAAAATGGAGGAATCAGGTAATTTTCTAGGGAATTATGCTGATATAAAACTTGGTCCTGGTATTCAAGGCAGAAAAGATATCTTTGGAAATAAAAGAACAAATGGTTATCATAAAGTTTACAGAGGAGATGATATACAAAGGTACTATATTAGAGATTCTATGTATTATAAACCAAATAATCCACAATTAGATGAGTATCGAAATATAATATTATCATTTAGAAGACAACATATTGCAGTTCAAAGAATAATTGCTCATATCAGAGACCATATTAAAATTACAGCTGCTTTAGATTTAGAGGGAAACCTTTCATTTAATACAGTCACTAATATCTTTCCAATAGGAAAGAAATATGATATCAAGTATATTTTGGCAATATTGAATTCTAATCCAGTACAATATTACACACACAAATTCATCTATCAAAATGCAATAAGATCAATGGATTTCTATAAATCTTATGCAAACAGAATACCATTACCAGAAGTAAATAAATCAGAACAAAATGGGGTAATTGAAATAGTTGATAAAATAATTGAATTTTATAATTCTGATCCCAAGCAAAGAACAGATAATGAATCAATTATTATTTTGGAAAAGAAAATAAATAACCTATTGTACTCTCATTATAATCTTACAAAGGAACAACAGCTAATTATTAAAAATACTATGAAATAAAAGCTCTAAAGGAACTTTCCTTATAAGCCTGTTGCTCTACCAAGCTTTGCCTGATTCGGAAAACATCCGCAACCAATGAGCTATGGGCTCTTGAATTTTTTATAATTCGTTTGTTTTTTTAATTTTTTTATTTTTAAATCTTCTTAAAAGTGGTTATTTAGCAACAAAGATTATTTTTGCAGAATTAATCCATGTTGGTTCAAATTCCTTTATTTTTTGATATGTTTTTAGTGTTACTTTAACAAAAAGATTCTCTAATAATCGAAAAATTCTATTTCTTTATCATTTCAAGAAAATGTCCAATTTGAAAGTACTAAAATAAGAAAGCAAAAGAAAAATATAATAAAATGTAGAAAATTACGATCCTCACTTCTTCTTACTGTCTTTTAATATCCGAGTTATTAACTCTTATATTTACACCTTCACGATTTTAAACCTCAATTAACTTGTTGAAGACCTTTTTTTGTAATTCGGTACTCTTGTCAAAGACAGATGAAAGCTTCGTCTTGTATTTCGGGAATAGTTTTAATAATACAAAAAAACATATTTTACATTTAGGGGAAATTTATGGTTAAAATTGATATTGGTTATAAGCCAGCCCTAACAGACGAAGCAATAATGGAGATTTTAAAAAAGAATCTCCACTATAAAATCGAAGTTTGGCCTCTAATTGGTTCAGGAATTTCTATTTGGAAAAATACTTTCATTGGCGCGATTGTTAAAATTAAACGTAGTGATCAAAGAACTATTCTTTCTGTTGAAATGAATCCTCCTTCTGCTATTATTCGTATTATTTGTTGTGTTTTTGGTTTAGTTTGCGGATTAATCCTGCTGTTCC
>Ga0307377_10004914_pt1 | contig 14483 bp, 19 predicted proteins | sample TR3MG_FD_202535 | JGI IMG/M metagenome (GOLD analysis project Ga0307377, IMG submission 202535) | Soil microbial communities from Risofladan, Vaasa, Finland - TR-3 | ecosystem: Environmental > Terrestrial > Soil > Coastal area > Acid sulfate soil | place: Finland: Risofladan, Vaasa | collected... | reverse complement strand
TGATGATTGTTCAGCTAATGAGTTAAGTGGTGATGGTTATACAAGGACGTTAACAACGTTGGAAACCATCGCTGGCCCAAGTGGGCCAATGGTGCGGAACAACCAGATAGTAGTGTTCCCCGCTGCCACTGGAACTAAAGGCGGTCAAATTACCTATTTCAGCGTATGGGACACCGTATCTGGTGGTTCCGCTATTGCTTATGGAGCATTAACGGCACCAGCAAACTGGACATCAGGGGTTAGCCTCTCATTGGCTGTAAATGCCCTTGTAATGACCGCAGTTGATAAGTAAGTGTCATGCCATTAGCTGCACGCAAACCGCAGCCTAGCGACCCAACTAGCAGCCTTGTTGCTGATGTTAGGCTTGAGCTTGGTACCGTTGGTGGGTTTACGCAGTGGCGTTGGATAACTGCGAATAGGTTATTACAGCTTGACAGTATTGCTACTGTCGGTGTGATGGACCTCATGGCGTTTGATGAAGTTAGCCTTGAATTAACTGATGATCTGTTTCACTTTTTTCTTGAGCAGATTGAATCAAGTGTACGGCTTGAACTAAGTGTAGTACAGAATTATACAGAGCAGCTTTTAGAGACTGAGGAGGCTGCTACTGATCCTGGTGATGTAGCTGGCAGGATAACCAACCTAGAGTTGGATTTAGCCATGTCAACTACTAACCCAGACTTTTATAAAGAGTTTTCATATAGTGGAGATGACATAGCAGGGTATGGGGTGTATACGTCACCAACTAAGATTACTCAGCTTTTTGATGTGGTGTTTACCTTCACGAATGGTATACTAACAGAAAAGGAAGTAACAAGAATATCTGACAGTGCGGTACTCACTGTTACATACGGCTACTCAGGTGATCAATTGATCTCACAAACCAGGAATATATCATAATGGCTGTACCAGCTTACACAACAGATTTAACCACTAATAACATATTCCTTGATGGTAGCACTACTTGGACTCTCATCGGGGGTGGTCGTGTAACTGATGTTGAGACTGATGACTATATCCAAGGCAGTTCCTGTTGGTCACACGATCCGTTCTCATCTGGTATTGAAGGTGGAGTATGGAACTCCTCTCAGACTATTACTTCTGGCAATGTGGTTTTGTTCTGGCTCAAGTGTGACGTTGTAGCAACTCTTGCTACTAGGGCGGCTGGTGGTATGCAAGCCGTTATCGGTAGTTCAGCGACTGCATACAAGTGTTGGTATGTCCGTGGTTCAGATGACTATGCCGCTGGTGGTTGGGTTAATGTTGCTATTGATCCAACAGTAACAGCATCAACTACAGTGGGTTCCCCTACTTCAACTACAGCATGGTTTGGAGCAAGGTGGAACGTACCTAGTACGGGTGCAAGTAAAGGTTACCCGATGAAAGTCGATGCAATGCGGCAAGGTCGGGGGCAACTTTTAATTAATGGGGGGCAGACAGGTAGTTTAGCAACCTTCGCAGGAGCGGCAGCAGCAAACGATGCCTCATCTGCGAAGTGGGGGCTGTTTGAGGCTCAAGAAGGTGGGGCTGCTGGATACAGATGGAAGGGGCTGATGTCTTTTGGCCCTACTTCTTTAACTGAGTTTACCGATGCTAACGTAAACATCTTTATAGAGAATACTCCATACGTTGGGGCATCTTTTAATAGAATTGAGTTTAATAATGCCAGCTCCATAATTAACTGGACAAATATCAGTATTACTGCTCTTGGCACAACTTCAAAAGGGCAGTTAGAAATGATTAATAATTGTACGTTTAATGATACGGATGGTGTCTTTACTGATATGGATACCTTCATTTATCAATCGAACGGCACGGTGACAGGTAAGACATATCGGAGGTGTGGACAGGTAACACAAGGTGGGGCAACATTTACCGATTGTTTATTTACTAATAGTACGGCTGCGGTAGCTTTGTTAGTAGATGATTTGAGCTTAGTAACAGGATGTAGATTTGTAAGTTCTGGAACAGGTCATGCAGTAAACCTTGGCACTGTATCTGCTACAACTGCAATGTCTTGGAGTAACACAGAAAGTGGGTACGCAATTCAGTCAGGAACGGCAGCAAATAGAACCATTCTTGTGAATGTAGCAAGTGGGCAGACTTTAACAATTAATGTCGGGACAGGAGCCTCTACTCCAACATACTATAATACAGGAACAGGAACAGTAACTGTGGTAGCATCGTTTGATCATGTCCTGGAGGGATTAGAATTAAACACAGAAGTTACATATGTTACGGCTGGTACCGCAACTGAGCTTTTTCATGTTGAAGAAGCCACCACATCAGATGGGAGTGGTAAGTACAAAACTACATATAGTCATGGGGGTGGGGCCTCTGTAGACATATTAATCCATCATGTTAATTACCTCCCAGATATATCTAATATATACGGGTTAACGTTACCAAGTGCTAACACTACAGTTAAGATACAAATGTTTGAAGATGTGAATTACCACAACCCCTAACCCCTTAACAGGAGGAAAACATGGCAAAGATTGTCGATCCTGATAGCATTGCTCAAACCACTGATGTCGTATTGGACACAGGTGCAAAGACTATCCAAATACTAATTACTGGGGCTATCAGTGATGATGATCCTGGTCGTGACAGCGGAATCACAGGAAAATGTGTGTATTCCTTTCTGAAGGAAGAATGGCATTCTGATACTGCCCTTAATAAATTCAGATTTCCTATTAAAATGATTTACGAAGCATCTTTCCAGCTTATTAACGGTTGGAGCTTTGCAGATCAACAGAGTATGGATGTAATTCGTGATGCTGGTTTCCAGGATATCGTAAACACGGATGATAGGGCATGTATCATCTCACTTGGTAATATGGACAATAGTTCAGTAGACCAAGCGTACTATGATCAGGTAGCCGGTGCTGATGACAACTCAACTGTTGCTACCTTTGACAAGACAGGTGAGATTAACGAAAACATTCTGATTGATGACGGCAGTAACGATTATACAGGATATTTGAAAGTATTCTTGCGTGAGGAACAAAAACTGTTTGCTGAGTACAATCTGCTCTCAGAACAGGGCTTGACCGCACTGAAGTACGAAGCTTATCGTTTGCCGCTTTCAAACGGCGCTGACCTAAAATGTATTGATGATGATACACAGATTGGTACTACTGATGCTGGTTCTGTTACTGGTGTCAAGTACAGCGAGCTTACTATTGACTACCTTGTTGGTAATAAGTTCGTAACAGGGGCATCCATCATTTCTGCCAATTCAGGTAACGTTATTCTTGATGACGTACTGCAAGATGCAGCGACACCAGCACGTTGGTATCGTTGTACTACTGCTGGTACTATTGATACGACTGATAACGATGACCTTGGTACGATGGGTGGTACTGGTACGGCTGTGTTTGAAGCGTATCCTGGTGAACGTCAAATTGGTGCAAACTATTATGCGTTTAACCGTATCGTAGAATGTCAAGACACAACCAATAGCTTTACTGCACGTACTACTGAGATTCATAGTTTCTTACAGTACAAACTACGTCAAGCATCGGACATAAATGATGATGTAAATCTTGATGCCTATGGTACTGTATATGGAAGTATTGCACCTACGTTCACAGGTTTTGTTGGTGATCAGCTTTGGGGCCGTCCTGGTGTATTCTTTGATAACCTGCATCCTGATGATAACAACTCAGTAACGTATCAGGATATTACAGTAGGTGCTTACGGCACTGGTACTGAGGGCGTTAACTGGGGCCTAAACGCTGAAGGTGTCCCTGTATCTTATACCGCACGTAACAATCCTTACTTTGCATCGTTCAGCCTTAACTTCTCAAGCAACCTTGTCTCTGAAACAAATGCTGATACCCTATTCAGAGTTTATTTCACCAATAACGTTGCTGGTGATAATGATGGTAAGGACTTTGATACTGCCAATGCTATTGTTGTGCAGGACAAAGATAGTACGGCAATTCAAGGTCAGATTGATGCTGCTACTAAGAACTACCAGTACGATTACACAAACAATGATCAACGTGGTACTGCTTCCAAAGGTACTGATGCTCCGATCACTGTTGTGTTCCAGGGCCTAAATGACTCTGAATGGAACTATGCTCAGTTTACTATTCAGCAAGCAACTGGGCAGTCATTTGCTTGTAACTCGAACGATGAACTGAACTACGAGAACCCTTAATCAGTAACCTCAACGATACAAGGGGCAACATTAGTTGCCCCTTAACCTCTGTAAAGGGATGAATATGATTGCTAGAGAAGTAGCAGAATTGCTAGGCATTAATTTAGATTTTGACAACATGGCTCATAAGAGTGAGCCAGAAATGATGCACCAACTGAAAAGAAGGGTGCGTTATTTCTGTTTTTCTATGAAACGCAAAGCTGATGGAGAAGGTGATAAAGTTAGGGTGCCCAAAAAATTCATGGAGTACTTTGAAAATATGAACTCTTTTGAAGGGTGGCCTGCCTTTGGAGTAACATGGGATATAGATGCAAAGGCACCTCATATTGCGTACCCTAGAGATTTCTCACTTCATGAAGAATGGGAAGCTACAATTAGAAGGGTGGTGCCCGAACTTCCTGTTGACAGGGTCTGGAGGCAGGGGGATGGGCGAAAAGGTAACGTTTGATTACACAAATAGGGTTATCCAAGTTGATGAGGCCCCGACTCTTGTAGATAGTGATTGGGTTGTCAGCCTTGATGTAAAGATTGACATCTATAGTGATGGTAAAGAAGATTGGCTTACTGACCCCAACCTCTCCAAGTTTGAATTCCCTGTTTCCTCCGTTGGTGGCAATCCCCTGCCAGGATCTAAGAAACTTGGTTCAACATTCTTCTTAAATTCTGATTGGAAAATCAGGCCATACGAAGGCAGTCACATTTTCAGGGTAAATGGGAACTTGTACTCAGTTGATGGTACTTCTCCATTCACCCCTACCATAGGCAGTTACAATATATTCCTTGAGCAGCAGGTTTCTTCACTTGTTGATTCTACTGTAGCGCAGTTAACTGAAATTGAGTACTCCAGTTTTGAAGGTGGGGTAACCGTTGATTCTACCAGTCCTTACAGCGGTTACGAAAGTTCAGCAGGACCACATGGGACAAAACGCCTACCTGTAAACAATATGCCTGATGCGTTAATGATCGCAATAGAAAGGGGGCTACCTGCTTTCTATTTAAATGATGAACACATAACTATAGACTCAGGCCTTGATTACAGTGAATATGTGTTTGTTGGTGCTAGTAAATCAAGGACTCATGTTACTGTAGATTCTGATGCTAACGTAGAGAACTGTGAATTTTTTGATTGTCACTTACTGGGCACACTAGATGGTAACGCTAAACTGAAAGATTGTGTTCTATCTAACCTTGACTATATACATGGATATGTGGAATTATGCGTACTACAAACAGGAACAATTATCTTAGGAGGAGATCAAGAGGCACATTTCCTAGATTGCTGGAGCGGAGTTCCAGGGACGGACACCCCAGTGATAGACCTAGGAGGGAGCGGTCAAGCACTTTCGCTAAGAAACTACAACGGTGGAATAAAGCTGATAAACAAAACTGGCCCGGAAAAGGTAAGCGTGGACCTAAATTCGGGCCAAGTAAAGATAGACCTGACAACAGTAACAAACGGCCAGATAGTGATAAGGGGGGTGGGAAAAGTGGTAAACTCAAGTAACGGGGCATTGCTTCAGTCAGGCATATATGGCAACCTAGAGCTAATAAATGAAACTACGTCATCTAGTTTTGACATAATTACTAGGAAGGTAAATACAAGTATTGCGCTGAGTGCGTAAGGAGGTCGTTATGAAAAGGTTATTTTATGCAATTATAATACTGCTGGCAGGAATGATGCTGTCCAATTGTAGTATAAAACCAGGAGACGTAAACCAAGTAGTACAAGATACCACTATAGTGTTTGACGGTTCCTCAATACTTGAACCAGCAGTAGGTGCAGAAGAAGTACTGCAAGAAGCGTTCAGACGGGACATGGGCATTGATTGGATTCCAGGTGATGCTGCAAAAGCACAAGGACGCTTAGAAGCAATTAGCTATATGTTTCAATACATGCAGGATAGAAGAACTGTAGATGGTACCTTGCCCTACTACATATACAAAACTGCGTTTGAGTTCATCCGTAAGAACTACCTTGACCTAGAACCAATATTAGATAGAAGGGTGGGACAAGGCGTACTAACTAAGGCTGAAAAGGTTGTGTATACTACCACTAAGCGTGATATTAAACTCAAGCTTGAAGTTGAACTTCAACGTATTAAATTAACAGAAGCTAAGATAAGTGACGATGTCAGTTCAAACATGATTGATAACATGAAGCGAACTTATGAGATTCTCAAACCGTTAATTAATCTGCTATAGGAGGATATCATGCCAGACACAAAAAAGGTTGATCCTGCTGTTATAAGTGTAGCACTAGAGTACGGTGTAACGAAAGCAAGGCGAGAAATACCCACCTATTTTGACTTGTTCCCTTCTTCACCAACTTCTAGTTCTGTTAAGGTAACCAAAACATCATGGACAGAAATTGCTGGTAAAGCTATTGACGAGTCTGAGCCTGTTATACATAAACACCTTGCTTCATTCCTTGGTCAAGGACTGCCAGAAGTTGATGATGACACTGACCTTTACAACCCAGCTTACCCACCTAAGCCTGATGAGCCAGAACCAGAAGAAGAGATGTATGGGTACACAAATAAAGAGAAGGCGGTTCATAAAGGGGTAATACACATAAGCGGTAACTATCCTGAGCGTTTTGTTTTTAGTAAGGATGGTCCTGAGTATGGCAATGATTTTCTGATTGTCTGTAATGACGGACAACAGATGCACATTACTACACCGACAAGGGGCTTTATTATTGGTCAGGGCGGTAGAAAATATGTTGCTGGAGAACCGTATTTTATTTCTGGTGAAGCACTTGAGAAGTACCCAACGATGGAATACTATGCTGATTACTCAACTAAGCCAACTGAGTGCTTTGTTTATCACAACAGTAAAGTTGCAACCAAACGCACTAGCGGGGCAGTCAGTACCATGCCTGAGACAAAGAATGTAGAACCTGCCATTATACGTATTGCGTTGGAGTATGGTTTACAAAAAGCAAGGAGAGAAGCTCCTACTTACTTTGACGATTTCCCAGAAACCACATCAGCAGACGGTGTTGAAGTGAAAAAAAGTGGCTGGGTAGATACAGTCAACAATACAATAACAGAGTTGGAACCAATAGTACACAAGCACCTTGAAAGCTTTTTAGGTCAAGAGCTACCTGATGCACCAGAAGAAGAAGAAGATCTGTACAACCCAACAAACACTGATGATGTCGAGAATGCGCCTGAGTTACAAATTATGATTATGCCAAAGACTGGCACTATTAGTGTAGATGGTATTAACCGTAATAGGTTTGTATTCCCCAAGGTTGGCCCTGCGTATGGCACATCATTGTATTTTAAGTTCTCTAATGGGGATACAATGGTAGTAAAAGATTCATCAAGAGGGTTTGAACTTAACAATAAGCACCACAAATACCAACCTGGATATACGTACAGTTATAACCCACCTGACCCAACTATTCCCACAATGGAAGTATACCTGAAAGCTGATGCGACTGCTGAACGTATTACTATGTACTACAAAGGAGAAGTAGAAGTAACCCCACCAGAAGTTATAGAAGATGGTGGTAGTGGCGGCGGTGGCGGTTGGAATAGAATAGAGTGGGAAGGTGACCCTAATCTAGATTGGTATACTGATGATTCTAGAGACCGTACATGGTGGACAGAGATTCATGGTAGTAGCGGCGGCAGTAGAGATTGGTCAAGAAAGTTCCCACTACCAAAAAAGGTAGAGAGTGCAGGGTCACTGGAGTTTAGATTTTCAGATGGGACTAAGCTAACAGTTAACGACCCACACAGCATGGCGATGCTTTCAAATGGGCCGAAGTACCGCCCAGAAACTCCAGGAGAGAGTGACCCACGCAAGCAGCACCCTAAAGTTGGTGCTGTACCAGGATCACCAGTGACATGGGTTGAGTGGAGAGACCCATCAGCCGCTAACGACGATAGTGGTGGCGGTGATGGTGCTGGCGGTCATGGTTATAACAGTAGCCTGAGAATTAATTGGGCCGGTGAAATGATGTCCCACCGTGACGAGAATGATGACAGTAAAGGTTCCACGAAGCAACGGCTTTTCAGGTTTCCTAAATGTGGTAGGGAGTACGGTGGTCGTGTGAAAGTAGTATGGTCAGATGGGCTGACCCTTGACGTCCCAAACGCTGGTTCACGGCACTACCTAGGTGCGTGGACAGATAAAAGAAAGTGGCAACCTGGATGTGGTGATGGGTCAACTCCTGACTGTGAGTGCTACGCCAAAGTGGGCAGCAATCCAGAGTATGTGGACCTGTTCTACAACAAATAAATAAAAACTAATACGGAGGTATTAGAATGGAAAAGAAAGGTTTTATGACAGGAGTCATGACAGGATGGAAAACGTGGGCAGGTGGAATCGGCATGATTTTAACTGGTGTAGGTCAATGTGTAACGAGTGTTAACTGGGAGACTTTTTCTATCAGCGGAGAGGAGTTCAATGCCGGTGTTGCACTGATTGGCGCAGGCCTAGCTGTTATAGGTATCGGGCATAAGATTGAGAAGGTTGAAAAAGTAAATGTTACCAATACCAAGTAACCCTCAATGGCCTGATAAAAATCTTCCTAACCCTTCCCCTATAATACAGAAACAAGCACAAGTTGATTTGGGGAAGGGTTTGTTAGGAAGGATATTGGATTGGTTATTCAATAAGCCGTTGTTTATGGTGATGGAGGACTTTTATATATATGTTCCTTGCCTTGTCAAATGGGTATTTATCCCTAAAAACTTTGTGTTTGACTTTGCTTCAGTACCTAAAGCACTCTGGTTTTTATTTAGTCCTACTGGCATTCTTGCTATTGGTTCTCTCCCTCATGATTTTGGTTTTCGCTTTGGTGGTCTTATGGTATCTGCTGGACCAGAAGATCCTTATAAATTTGTTGTAATGGGGCAAAGAGCTATTGATAAAGTGCTAGAGAGTTTAACTGATAAGGATGCTAACCTTCCTCTTGTTAGTAAGCTCGTTTCTTGGTCGTTGCGTATATTTGCTAAATGGAAACCAATCCCAATGGATGACATTGATTGGTCAATGCCCGTGATGACAAGGAAATTTTACAGCAAACGTGGAATACTTTATAACAAAAGGCTATCAAAACCAGAGGATTGGGGTAACCCGTAGAAGGGAAGTTGATGTGGTGCAAGATCTTCTATTCCGTGTTATAGTATTGGCAGTTAATCGTGAGTCTTTAAGTCCAAGACAGGCACCTTGTTAGCAATTGAATACAAACTTAACACGTAACAGGGGAAGTAATGGATATTGATGACAGATCTATAGGAATAGTTGCTAGTATTGCCGCCCTTGGGGGAATGGTAGTAGCACATGTAGTTCAGATATTTAGATCAGGTAGAGGACAAGGAATACTTGAAGGTAGAATATCTGAACACCACAGTAAAATACAAGCACAGGCAGAAAGGTTGGACCATTATGCTACTAGGTTAGAAAATATGCAAAATGAGTTTGATGAAAAGTTAGGTGTTTGGTTCCACAAAATAGATGATAGGGTGCAGTCTATAGAATCTCAATTTATTACTCCAACAGGTGACCCTAGATTTGTAACCCATGCTGAGCATAAAGTAATGCAACACAACTGCCAGCTACATCTAGTGTCAGAAATGGGGCACTTAAACTCATCTATCATTAATGTGCAGGCTGATGTTAACAAACTTGCTGAAAAGATAGAACTGTTGACAACTAGTGTTGCCGTTCTATCAATTACTAGAGATAGTAATATCAGTACGTAACGGTAATCAGTCGTATTGGAACTGACATAATACAATTAGGTGCATAGTTATCTTTGGAGGTGTAATGCAAGAGCCGACGGAACAGCAGCGAAAGTGTTTTGAAGTATACCAAAAATGTGGGACCTTAAAAAAAGCAGCTAAAGAACTAGATATAAACTACAGGACTGTTTGGTACCATATTAATGTGTATAAACAAAAAACGGGTATACTGCCAAGGGCAACATACCCTAACCCTCACATACCTGTAGGATACAAAGCTGGAAAAACCACCCAAGAGATACGGTACGAGGATGAAGACGGCCACGTAGTACGAGAGTGGCTCCGCTCTGAGCCAGAAATTGAAGACTACGAAGAGTTTTTAAACTGGCTAGGTGAGCGCACCCCGCAATTAGAAGCAACAATAAAACCCCCAAAACAAGTCAGAGAAGATCTTATGCTTGAGTGGCTCCTTATGGATCATCATTTGGGGATGCATAGCTGGGCAAAAGAAACTGGTGCTGACTATTCAATAAAACTAGCTCAAACCCTAATAAACAATGCAGCCATGAAGGTATTTGAACTGCACGGCCCTGTTCAGAAAGCTGTGATAATACTAGGTGGTGATAATCAGCATGCTGACAACCGCAAGAACGTGACTGAGAAGAGTGGGTACACACTAGATGTAGACACACGTTACGCAAAAATGGTAGATGCTATGTGGGTATCTATGGTGTCAGCTATTGATGTGGCACTGACTAAAGCCAAAGAAGTAGAAGTGATTGTACTATCTGGTAATCATGATTTTCATTCTGCGATAAACCTGAGCCGCATACTTGCAGCACACTACCGCAATGAACCAAGGGTAACAATCCATACTGGCCCTGAGAAGCACAAATTTTTACGGTGGGGCAGTACGGCCTTTATGTATACACATGGAGATACAGGGCAAAATAACCGTCTTGCTATGTATATGTTGAATAGGTTACTAGATGAAAACTGGACTGGTATTGAGCGTAAGCTAGTCCGTAAAGGACACTTACATAAAAAGGGGAAGCTCACCCCGCCAGGACTAACGGAGGAAAGTGGAGTAGCAGTAGAATTATTTCCTACTTTAGCAGCCCCAGACGCCTTTGCAGCAGAACAAGCCTTTGTAAGCCAAAGAGCTACTATTGCTAACGTGTGGCACGCTAAGCATGGACTGCGTTCTCGCATAGAATTAGGAGTACGTGAACTACTAGAAACTTAACCATCCAATACCGGAGGTAGTATGAAAGTTGTATACCTTGCGTGTCCTTATGTACACGAGAACCCAGCTATCATAGATATTAGAGTTAAGAAGGCAACTAAAAAAGCAGCAGAACTAATGCAGGAAGGTTACAATGTTTTTAGCCCCCTTACCCACTCAGACCCAATTGCAGATTACATTGATGACAAAAATAGATTCAGCCACGATTTCTGGCTAAAACGTGACATCCAAATAATCAAACGTTGTGTAGACGAAATGCACGTGTTATGCTTAGATGGGTGGAAAGAATCAGTCGGTGTAGGTATGGAGATTGATGCGGCGAACTCTTTAGGTTTACCAGTAGTTTATCATGATGAGTAAAAGAAGGAGAGATAAGATGCTGTACATTGAAGATTGGAAAAAAGGTGATAGGTTAAAAATCTATGCCAGAAGCTGGGATGTAGAAACAAGTGAAAAGAAGCAGACCATTTGCATGGATAATATCAAAGTACTAGTTCACTCATTTGATTTGGTCAACCTAGATCATATGCTACAAAGCAGTGATGTAGTTGACCTGATGGTTTCATTTGAGAGGGCTGACCCACAAGAGGAGTAAGCTATGATTAAACAGTTTACTGAACTTAGTCCTGTAGGTAAGACAATCTTTGGTGTGATAAGTGGCGTCCTAACAATTGGGGCGATGTTTACACTGTTTGCTGCCTTTGAGGAACACGTTGCCAGTGCGGATGAACTTGCTGCCCTTGATGAGCACTTGCATATAGAATTTGCTGGTGAGTTTGCAACAAGGGACAAAGAGATACAGTACGTAGCGCAATCACTGCAAATGATAAACAGAAGTATGATTATACGCCAGATTACCGCATACCGTAGTCAGATTGCTATGATTGAGGGTCAAGCCGCAGGCAGGGTGTTAACCCACAACGAACAAAACACTATTGCCATGCTTGAACGTGAGATAAAAAGACTAGAACTTGAGCTAAAGAAATAATGATGCAATTGCGGTACAGGGTACTACTAACAATTGTCGTACTTATCTTATTGATAGGTAGGTTGGTTAGTGGTGCCGAGTACCATAGGGATCAGTTCTCGCACTGGTCTGACTTTGATCATGATGGTCTTGATACTAGAGAAGAAGCACTAGTAGAACAGGAGGCACTAGCAGATAAGTTTGCAGAAGTTGGAGTTGTTTCACTATTACTATCAGAAGATGGTACAGAAGTTCTTGGGGGTGTATGGGTGTGCCCTTACACAGGTAAATTGCTCACAGAACCAGGAACACTTGACGCAGACCACATTGTACCACTAAAGTGGGCGTGGGAACATGGTGCAGATAAGTGGACTGCAATGAAACGTGAACTATTTGCCAATGATCCTTTAAATATACTTGTGGTAGCTGCATCAGCTAACCGTTCTAAGGGGGCCAAAGGACCTGAGGATTGGCTCCCTGCTAATCTTGCATTTGCTGATTATTACATACTGAAGTTTATTCAAGTGTGCAATAAATACAACCTAGAATACCCTAAAGAGAAATACCATAAGATATTGGTTGAAGTCGTGGCACATAAGCTAGGGCTTAAACTGTACAAGCTACACTACAAATAAGGAGATAGCCATGCGTACTGTAACATTCAGCTTTAAACCTTCCGTTTCTGTTGATGTTGTGGCCTACAACATCATAATAGAAAACTCCGCAAACGGTGGTGTCTTGTATGATAAGGCCCTCCTATTAAGTGAATTTACAGTGAATGATATTACTGGTAATTATGAACTGGTACTAAACAGCCTATCAGAATTAGATGGGTTCGATGGGGTGTGTACCATTACTGTGTTTGCTGTTGATGATGCTGGTAATCCATCTCCAGATGCGGTACTTGAAGATGTTGAGCTAGATTTTTTAGCACCGGACGCTCCTACAGATTTGCGTATTGTGCGCTCATAGGGGCAATTACACTCGCACTTATATTGTTGTTAGCTAGATAAGGAGGACTGGTCAAAACCAGTACATTAATATGACGTACCCCTACAACTTCACATTCGCTATTGAATTTCTTTTTGAAAAGGAAGGAGGTACAAATCATGACCCTGTAGATAGGGGAGGATTAACCAAATATGGTATTTCACAAAAGCAGTACCCCCACCTAAATATCATCATGCTCACCAAGAGTCAAGCACGTGACATATATTATACTGACTACTGGCTAGCTAATAAGTGTGATGCGTTTGATAAGGATGTGGCTACGGCTCTGTTTGATAGCAGTGTGAACTGCGGTAAAGCAAGTGCAGCTAGGTGGCTTCAAGAAACTATAAACAGAGAGGGTGGACACTTAGTTTCAGATGGCATTATTGGTGATAAGACTTTAGCAGCAGCTAGTAAACATTCATCAAAGGTATTGCTTAATGGTATCTTGGCGTACCGCCTAAAGAGGTACTCAGGACTGCTCAAAAAACACCCAGAGCAAAAGAAGTTTATACGTGGGTGGATAGATAGGGTTGCTGAACTTATGTTTTACATACTATAACTTTCTGCGCAAACTGTTATTACCCAACGTTTCATCCATTTCTATACCGGTAGGTAATGTACAAAGGCGCTTCATGTTTCTAACTGAAGCGCCTGTTCTGCATCTACTGCATAAGCTTTTATCCTTTGATTTGAAGTACCCACCTAGTATATCTGTGCTCTTGGATATGTTTGTTGGTGCGATAGCAGTTAAACCCGCACGCTTTTGAAATGCTACGCAGGTTTTCCTAAACGTATCTTCTTTCATACGTGTCTTGGCCCCAAAGTTAATGGGGCACCCTGCTATTTTTTGCTGTGCTTTTTTTAGTTGCTTTATTATTTGACTACTAGATCCATCAATAATGCCATAGTGACCGCCAATCCCAATTGCTATACTATTTTTGGGGTAGATTTCCATCACGTATCTTCATTAGTATCACAATTCATGGCAGCAGTGTATTCACAATAACCAAACCGTGCACACAGAACTGCACCTCCGTACACATACAGAATGAGTGCTACAATGTAGCATACCCAGTGTGGGTAGTTGGATGGATAGAATATTAATAATAAGGTAGCTATAGAAATAGCTAACCAAGGCAGGCTATTGTACAAGCGTTTAGGAATCCAAAAACGGGCTATCATAATTACCTCCTAATTTACTACACTTGAAACCCCCTTAACTTTTTCAATCCTATATACCTTCTCAGATGCCTCAACTATCTCAGGTATATGGGTAACAACCACTACTTGCAGGTTGAAATCAACACAAATTCTACGTAAGAATACGGCTGCATCAGTTATTCTATCCCGGTCAATGAACTTCAAAGGCTCATCTAGGATGAGCACGTTATCAAACTCAGATAAGATAAT
>Ga0307377_10004913_pt1 | contig 14483 bp, 15 predicted proteins | sample TR3MG_FD_202535 | JGI IMG/M metagenome (GOLD analysis project Ga0307377, IMG submission 202535) | Soil microbial communities from Risofladan, Vaasa, Finland - TR-3 | ecosystem: Environmental > Terrestrial > Soil > Coastal area > Acid sulfate soil | place: Finland: Risofladan, Vaasa | collected... | reverse complement strand
AAATAGATCAAAAATGGGAAAAACTCAAAGCCCCCCCCCTACACAAAAACGCCAAAACTTTACATAAAATTATATTCATTCTTTACACCTATTATGGTTAGACTGAATGGAAGTTTAATTGACTTGCTTTCCTTACTCGTGTGATAGCGGTATATCTCAATTTAATATCCATCTTTTCCCAATCCCAAATGGTTACGGGTTCATCAATAGTAGATCCTTGTGCTTTATGGGTGGTGATACAATAAGCTACAAGAAACCTATGGACTAATAATGACCGTTTAATAGATATGATATGTGTTCCTTCGGGACGCTCACTCATAAGCATTACTTCTATATCGTTAAACTCCATCACTATAAACTCTTCATTATTTACTTGCTCGTCGCCTTTGGTAATTCGTGCTATCATGGGTAAGCCATTATATAACCAAAATGGTTGCGTGGGATCTTTAATGTCGTCTGTCTTCTTATCATCTATCTTAATCTTATTATCAATATACTCTCTATCGGCTTCCGCAATCTTTTTAATTTTATGATTGTTTAAATAACCATTAACTAATACACGAGTTTTATTAGTATAGCATATATTCTTATCGGCGACATTACTTGGAAACTTCTTGGGGTTTAATTTCATTACATTATTAGACAATTTTTTAAGCTCGTTATCGTACCTTTGTATTTCTGTAAGACGGATAAAATTATTATGAACCAGCTTAATAATCGCTGGGTGGTTAAAATAATCCATTTTACAATCTTCTACTGGTGGTAATTGTTTATCATCGCCAACCAATAAGAATGGTATATCAGTAAGATAATGTAAATGGGTCAATATACGCCATAAGTCTTTACCGATCATAGAGATTTCATCAACGAGAATATATTTAATACTATTCTTAATTGTGGTAATTCGCTTACTGTTCATTTTACTATCGCTATCTAATTGTAAAAATTTGTGGATAGTCGTTCCATTAATATTGATTGCTCCCTTATTAGTAAAGCAAATACGAGCTACACTATCAACACCTACCTTTTCGGCTATCTTATCAATTACATAGGATTTACCAGTACCAGCATCACCTATCATCATACACCCATTATGTTTCGTTAAACTTTCCAATACGGCTTCATATTGACTACTACTATTAATCACTTTATCAAAATTAATATCGGGGTTAATATCGGGTTGTTCTATAACAACGTATCGCTGATCGTATTTATTAAGAAATATTGTTGATGGTAATTCTTCCCATTTAATTCCACCTACTTTTTTATCTGTTTTAATATCGCCAATTAAATCACGGAATACCACCATATCAGTTTTTCTATAAATGGGTTTTGCTTCTACTGCCTTAATAAGATTGTATAATCTAATATTGGATTGGTCTAAAATCTGTAAGTAAATGGGTAAGTTATGCTCTGCGAGTTCTTTGCTATTCTTAATACCATATAAATAAAGTGTTTTGTCTTCGTTCGGTTTAATAAAACACCTTTCGCTTTGATTTTTAACATAATTAAAACACTCTTTAATATCGGTAGAAATATTTACATGGGTTCTCGTGTAATTGTCTTTACCGATCATACCAGTAATATAATTAATCATCGCCTTTGTTAATCCTTCGTCTTCTTCGTATCCGTTGTTTGCTACCCATTTTATTTCGTCCATATCTTCTAATTCGTCAATTTCATTCTTAATTAAACAATCCGTCCAGCACTTCTTACATAAACCACCTTCGGCAGTTCCACCATAATAACACGACATAGTAGGTATTTTTTTATCGCATAAATCGCAACCATAATCTATGGTGTTTGCTTTCATTAGTTCAATAAGTTCGGGAAATGGATTACCTACCGAGATCGCTGGGATAAACCATTCAATATCATCACGACGGATAATTCCTTCATCTAATCCAAGTTTAACAATTGCCGAAGAATAAAGATTGGTATGGTGGAATAATGTAATATCGTCAGTTTCTACATAATATAAACCCAATACGATTTCTTGATCTTTAAAATTTTTAGGTAAAGAGTTAAAATCAAGCTTCATAAATGGTTCGGTTGGGTTCTCAATACAAGCCCTATAACACTTATTAATATCTAATGCTTTATCTGTTTCTTCGATATTGACTTCGTTATCAATTAAACCTAAATGGGTTCGCCATTTAATTCCTTCACTTTTAAGAATATTATTAACTGAATGATTAGGGGTAGATTGGATATTCTTTTCTTTCATGTATTCTCTTACAATCTTACTAACAATTCCCGTAAGCGTTTCGCCGTTCCATCCATCACCCATATACTTCTTACCGAGTTCGTCTGCTTGTGAATTGTTAAAGACATATTTAGTATCACCGAGAACATACGATTTAATAGTAGCACCATCAAGAACGATATTTTTACCGATGACTATGGTATCGGTTTCGGTCATTTTTGTAAATATATGTTTGTAGGGGTCTGTGTCTGTTAAAGTTTCTATTTCGTATTTTTTTGGTTCGCTATCTTCCTTCTTATCCACACCCCGAATAGTATTAGAAGCCCGTTTTTTATCTGCTACTGATTTGACTTTATTAGGGCAAGTGATCGGATATAAATGCCCGTTCGTAAATGTATAACATAATGCTCTCATACCCTTACTATGTCCGTTGTGATTGTCGGGGACATAAGCTTCTATATAATTCTCGTTTTGATCTAAACAATAATGGGGGATACCATATTTTTTAGCAAATCTATTAGTAAGCATATCGGGTGATACACCCCAAAACGATTTACAATAATTTACATAAGTCCATTTTAAGATTTCGCCCATTTGATCTACCATAATATCCGCCATATCTCCTACGAGTAATCCCTTCTCTAATGCGTTAAACTTATCTTCGGTCAAGAAGTTAAAATCAATATCATCATTAAATATATCAAATAACTTCTCGTAAGTGAAATTTTTAGTAGGGTAATAATGGATCAACCAGTCATACACACACCGATATTGTTTAGTGTCCCAAGAAGTATCCATATTAATTCCATCAATATTAGGGGCTACATTATTAATAAAAGTCATAGTCGGTGCTTCTGTTGCTTGTATTTCAGTCTTACTAATACCACTTGCCTTAATATTACTATAACTTAATACTGGTGATGGTGGGTCTTCTTCCCACGCATTCATTATGGATTGGATTTTACTATCCATAATTTCACCAGCGTTTAAAATAAATGTTTTTGTTTCGCTTTCTTTATAAGATTTAGTAGGGTCTTTTTTAAATACTGTGTCATAAGTCATAGTAAATGAAACCGAATAAGTCTTATCTGCCTTCTTCTTTTCTTTCTTTCTAATGATCCGTTGTTTTCCTATAACTTTGGTATTAATAAAAGCTTTTCTTAATTGTCCGTCTTTCTTAAACATATCTTTTTTTTCTATAACTTTATTTCTTAAACCGTCATAGAGTTTAGTTCCAAATAAAATAACATCGCTTTTTTTCTTAATAGAATTAAACTCTTTGGATAATCGCTTACTATCGCCACGATAAAGCGGTAAAAGTTCCTTCTTCTTTTTGTTCCACGCTAATCGATCATCAATAGTTAGTACCTTTTTAGGTGTGGATTTTAAAGCTTGTTCTACAATTGGATTGATAACATATTCGCCATCAATCTTCCTAAATACTTTGAGTTTGCGGGGTCTTCCATCGATTTCTGCTCGGGCTGATTTGATGAGTTCGGGTGAATATTCCATACTATATATATTAAGCATAGATTTTTATTTCTGTAATTATACATAGAATACTAAATATTCTTTTAAATCAATTTTATAAATATATATAATTAAATATGTAAATATACTTATTTAATTATCCCTAAAATAAAATAAAATATAATATAAATGATATGCGAGATTTGTAAATTATCGTTATTTTTCCTACATAGATTAATAGTTTATAGTGATCCAATATTATTCCTATATGTTTGTTTAAATTGCTATATGAAAATTAAATCTTAACATCTTCGAAAAAATTACTTAATTGATTTCTTAATAATTCGCTAATACATTTAATATCTAATGGTGCGTCTATTTCTTCTAATTGGTTGTCTAATAATCTAATAACACCATAACAAGTCATCAATTCTTTTATTGCGTCCTTATACTTTTCTAATACTTGTTCCACTTCTTTATCTTTCTTATTAAATAACTCTTGTAGGTGGTTCATTTGTTCTAAATAATCGTTTTCGTTTTTGATTTCTTTTTCTACTATATCCATTTATATATATTTAATAGATACTTTTATACAAATTTTTACATATCCACAACTTCCATTTTACCATTTCGCATAACGACTGCCTTAACACACTCAACCCATACGTTTAACTGTACAGAACCAAGAGCGGAAGTGGTATTGGGGGCAGCATTACTTTTAGAAGCACCATTACGAGTGTATCTCAATACCATATTATTCTGCCCCACTTGTACAGCGTTCTGCGGTGTATCTGCCCCCATACGAGTTTTAGCAAGATTGATACCGATCCATCGCTGTCGTCCTTGATAAGCATCACGAACCCCAGCGGTTGCGTGAGCGGTGTTAGATGGTAATACCACCGTATCCGCCATAACATCAAGCCCAACGGTAGCACTTGCCCCAACGTCGTCGTAAGTTCCAGCTAAAATATTAGCTTGTCCGTCGCCAGTTTGGTTAAGATATGAATACATCTCGGGTACGACTTCCACGTTTCTATCAAAAGTCAATTTGTTATTAACGACTAACTGAAACTCTTCTTGGAGTAGTCCATCACTTACAAGAGAACGCTGTAAGGGATTACTGGCGGTATTACCATCAGCAAATAGATTATTACGCTTCTGTATGTACAGTTTCATAACTGATCTATTAGCGAAACCCAACTCAACATCGGTTGTCTGTGTTTCGTTATTCCCCGCCATCGCTGGTAGTTGCGAATTGACGAGAACTGCTTGTCTGTAAAGCTCGGTTTTACCAACATCGCCATTAATTTCGTCCCTTAATGCTTCGGCAACTTCATTAGAAAAAGTGATATAATCTAAATGAAGTCGTGGTCGCTCTACCGAGAAGTTTTTATCAACATCAGCAACATCACCCCCACCGCCTTCGACGATGCTATCAGTCCAACGAGCGTTCCAATCAATCTCTAAAACAATATCGCCTTGGAGAGCAGTTGGTAGGAGAATATCTTTAAACATGGGAACAAGAGATTTAAGTGGGACTGATACTTCTAAATTAGCGTCTGTGCTGTTTCTAATTTCACGAGTTGCTGTGGAAGCAGTTGCTACATCGGGGGCTAATTGTAAAAGTCCATCAGCGTTGTAAAAATACTGATGATTAGAACCAAGTTTAACGTCGGCGACTTCTACTTGATGATCTAACGGTGTGAATAGTTCATCAATAGCAATTCTCGCCCCAGCGTTGCGAAGTTCGCTAACAAGTTTTCCACCATAATACATACGGCAATTTTCCACCATACTCAAAGCACCACCAAGACGGGGAAGAGAAGCGGAAGTATCATCTACATTTTTTTCACCAGTCCAATTAACTTTCCATAATAGACAACCATTAGAAGCGAGAACATCGCCTTTTTTCTGTAAAAGAAAGCGAGTTTTACCATAATTCTCTGGATACCATACATGACTTTCGGCATCATGTATAATACTCTCAACCATAGTAGATTGATTTTCATCGACGGCGTTCGTTCTTAAAACATTCGGTAATACATTATCCATATTGTTTATAATAACTATATAGATAATAATTTTAACTTTAAAAAAATAAACAAAAGTATTGTAAAATTATGAAACGACTTCCATACCTTGCCCTTTGGTAATTCTAACCGAGTTTCTACATAAGTAATAAGAATATACCGAGTATGATATGGGGGCGGGATTTGCTGATGGTTCTGTAACGAAATCGGTGGGAGCAAGTAAATTACTCTGTATCTCAAAACCAAGAGTAGAAAGCACGGCGGGGATACCCGCTTGACTGACGGCATCATAAGAACAACCAGTCCCCCATACGGCATTACGTTCTACTTGCTGTTGTGCTGAACTGATAGTAGGATTAATAGAACTTTTCTTAACATCTTGGAAATTCTTAAAAGCATCAATATAATTGGTAAGGATCTGCGGGGTAGTGGTTGGCTGATTGCTCTCGCTAAAAGTCGCCAGTCGTTCTGGCTCTAAACTGTATTCTAATGGGAAGCGTTTGCCGTCAATATGATAAGTTAGTCGTCTAATCTGCGGGTTATACTGACCGATACCATTTTCGGCAAAGTTATTAATAAAACCAGTAGGTACGTAATTCTGTATAGTGGAAATTACACCACGTAGCGAAGTTTTATGGACGACTTGGTGTGCTGTGGAGTTAATAGTGTTGTACAGCGATGTAAAAGATAAGAATTGTAAGTCTGCGATTGGGTTCTGTGCCGACGACATCTGTTCGGCGGGAGTTTCCAAAAGTATTGGAACAACTAAACGGGGGTTAAGTATCTGATAATTGTATCCCGAAGCATTCGCACCCCATAGAACATTACTGGTAGGGGCAAGTGTAATGGTAATAGTTGCCCCGCCTAAATCGTTAAGATTAATCATAGGCATAGACATAAGCGTACCACATACAAGACGCATAGAGAATGGCTTACCACCCAAAGCACAATAAGGGATACGAGATGCTTTACGCTGTCCTACTGCGGAGTATTCTTGCCCCGTATTTCCATTAGAGTTAAGTTCGGCGACGGTATCAAATCCCATACCCTTTGATCCCGCTTCATGAGATAAAGTGCTATCAAAATCTGCTTTATCATGTAAGACTGACTGAACAGAAGACACTAAACGCCCATACTGTAAAATCTCTTCTAAACTTCGGTTTGAGTAATTACGGGAAGCAATATTTAAAGTTTGGATAGCGGACTGAACACCAGTAAAAGCATCTACATTAACATCGGCGGTAGGGACTAACAAAGCACCAGTAGTGTTATCCACAATTTTAAAAGTTCCTTGAAAGCGGAGTTCGTGTGCTTGGAGTAGTCCCACATCGGCTATATTAAAAATAATCTGTGGATTTCCAGCTCCACTAAACGAAAACACACCAGTCCCAGCGTTGGTTGGGGCAATATTTAAAAATCTTTTACTCATTTCTATACATTAATAAAAGATTTTTAATTTAATAAATAAAAATTACAATAAAATATATAATTTTACTAATATTTTATACCAGTAATTTTAAATAAATGTTCATTAACTACATCTCTAATATTGTTTTGGTGTTCTACTTCATTCTTAAAACCACACATATTAACATACCTTACTAAACTAAATTGGTTTTCCCAATCTGCTAAACCGATTTTTTTACCATAATTAATATTTTCTTGTATATCGCAATCGTATCTGTCTAAATAATACCATACATTTTTATATTTAAAAGTAATAACTTGGTGGAAGTCTTCCCCTTCATTCCCCCAAGTATCTTTTTTAATTGATAAATATTTAAAATCGTTTCCAACGTAAGTTTTTTTATATTCTTTTAGTAATAAATAACTAAAATTAGAAAAATATATACAATCTTTAATTTGGCGGTTCTCAAAATAAGTCATCTTATAATATATGTATATATACATATTTAGTTAAGTAATAATATTAAACTAATATATTGTAATTATCCGTAAATCTGTAAGCCACTTGGGGTTATCTGTAATCGCCTAATATGATTAACAAATGTAAAAACATTTTTCGCACTATTACCCACACCGCTATTATATTCTATCTCTACTCTTAATGCTTTATCAGTTAAATCTTCTGTACCACCCATAGCGGAAAAACTTCGTCCCATGACGAAATTATCACGATGTTTAAGTAGCGAACGATTACCCAATCCAGTTGCTACAAGTGCTTTGCTAAACTCTTGAAGATGCTCTTGGGAAGCATACTCACGACTATTAAGAGTGGTGTTAGAAACATCAATCGGTCGCTGTGGCTCAACTCTCGCACCAATCTTAAACTGATACTGGCGTAATCCGTCAATAGATCCACCACGATTGTATTCGTATGGTTCTTGGTTAGCTTCAACGGGAATGGATAAAGAACATTTAGCACGACTGGAATAGCATGGAACTAAAATGGACTGTTTATTAATATTGGGCTGGATATTATCAAGATACATGCTATATGTAGGAATATCGAGTACAAGTCCTTCGCCTTGTATGCGTTTCTGTAAGCTATCGGCATAATTAGGGGGCATCTCAATAGAACGGCAAACATACTCAACGTTATTGACTTCATAAGTATAAGGATTAGTAGATTTGGTATAAGTAGTAGTATCAACGGAAGCAGTTTCACCACCGAAAATCGCATCTACATAAGAACCACCACCATATACAGCACCAATAGTTAAAGTTCCATCGGGGATTACGACACTAATATCAATAGTAGCACCATTTTGGGCGACATCAAGCACAGTAAGATACATTACTACTGGGACTTGTGGTGGAGCGGTGGTTTGGTCTGTCGCAACAACTTTAATAACATTACCCTTATGGAAGGGGCAATCTACGGCAGTTTCCCAACCCTTACCCTTAAAAAATGGGGCGATGTTTTGTTCGGGGGCAAGTGTTATATTACCAGTATATCCGCCATTAGCATCAGCGGTAAAATCTGCTAAAAGTGCGTCTAAATCACCATCAACAACCAATACGTTTTCGCTATCTTCTAAAATCAACTCAATTTCCATCAATCCAGTAGCGACAAGTGGGACACCAACGGGAAGCGAAAGCACCCCCGATAATCGTGGTTGGAAAGTATTAGCAGTTCCAATCTCGTTGAGAGCGGTAGGAGTTCCCCCAGTAGCGTCATAACTTCTAACAAAATAATTGGGATTGTTTCCCTTAACTAATGCGTGGTCGAACTGGGAATGGAAAACATTAAGCGAAGTATCGTTGGAAAAATCCTTACATACTTTATCTAAAACGTTATAATGTGTAATCTCTTCTACTGGTCGCCCGTCCATCAAAATCCTTAAATCACGAATGATCTGCGAAGATCCTTGATCGTTTCCTAACTTCATTTTAAATGTGTTAGTAGTTCCAAATGTAGATTGCTTAACTTGTAAATCAAACTTTAAATAAGAACTATGAAAATCTACCATAGAAAGTGCTGGGGGAAGCTGTAATCGAATGCGTGAGTTGGTTTTCGGGGCGAACTTTGATCCAGCATTATCACTAATAACAACTTGTGAAAAATTGGAGATTGGGAGCGTATTTGATACTGAAAGCATATTTATAATATCTATAAAGATAAAAAAATTATAAATAAACATTTAAAAAAATTTAAAAAGTTTGCTTAATAATGTGATTGGGGTCTATTATCTCTTGCTAATGAACTATCATAAACGCTGGTGGATTTCTGTATAAATGTGGGGTTAGGTATTAATGGGTGATTTAGTCTATATTCATCTGCTTTCATTTCTGCTTTTTTTTTTTCTTCTTGCTCGTCTCGATATATGACGTGGTAGGTATCATTTTTAGTCCAATGATTAGGCCAATAACCTAATCCGCCCGATTGTTTGGGTGTGGGGGTGGGTGTGTTTGTGTTGGGGACAAATGTGGCTGGGGTACTCATATTATTTATAATATAATAAAATATTTTAATAATGTGATTGGGGTCTATTATCTCTTGCTAATGAACTATCATAAACGCTGGTGGATTTCTGTATAAATGTGGGGTTAGGTATTAATGGGTGATTTAGTCTATATTCATCTGCTTTCATTTCTGCTTCTTTTTTTTCTTCTTGCTCGTCGTCGTAGTTCTGTCTGTCATAATAATTTTTCGTTGTTCGTTGTCGCCATGGAGAACCGAGAGTAGGTGGTGATTTTTTGTTTGTTGATGGTGGGGGCAACGTTGCGGGGACAAATGTGGCTGGGGTACTCATATTATTTATAATATAATAAAATATTTTAAAAACATTAATTTAATAATGTGGGGGTGCTAAATGTAATGCGGAACGTCTATCGATTAAATTAGTATCAAAAATACTTGTGGTTGATTGTGGGGAAACTGTATTATAGACGTGTTTTGATTGGAATATGGCGTTTGCGTGTGCTTTTGCTTGTGCTATATCTTCTTGTTTTGCTTTATATCTCTGCTCGTTGGCGTTATGGTTTCGCTCCCAATTGGGTTCATACGCCCCACCTAATCCGCCCGATTGGTCAGTGGTTGTGGGTGTGGGTGTGTTGGGGATAAATGTGGCTGGGGTACTCATAGTATTTATAATATTACTATCTTTTTTTAAAAAAGATAACAAAAATTTTAACAATAGATTTTACTAAAAATTCATCATACCACCACTTCTCATCGTTGATGTATCCATAGTAGGCATCGCCATAGATCCCATACTAAATACGGGGGCTGTTGATAAATTACTCTCTGCGGTTTTTAGTTGTGCTGACGCAGCTTCGATATTTTTGTCGGTCTCTGCTGTTTTTTGTATTGCTTCTATACCCGATACAAAACCAAATATATCAAGCAACGGCGAAGCCATTTCTAAACCACTCGCTACAAGCCCACCGATCCTACCACCAATCGCCCCCAACGCATCGCTAATGCCTAATTTGGTGGCGACTTTTGCCGCTTGGTCTTTGAGTGCGTCTTCTGCTGTAATACCAAATGCTTTTTTAGTCATACCATCTGCTAAATCCAACCCCTTAAATCCACTTGGAACGTCTAAACCGTTTTTACCTAAATAATCTAATGCTGATTGAGCGGGTTTCTCCATTACTTTACTCATGCCGTCCATAACATCACCCGCCCCCACATTTGCTCCCGTGCGTGATACCCCACCCGCTCCCGTCGTAGAATTAACACCGCCCGTAAATGCTCCCGTAGTTGATGCGGTTGGGTTTAATATTCGTGTGCTTTCGGTGTTTAAATCACTTATTTCATTTGATCTTATAGCACTTCTATAATCGGGGTCTTTCATTTCTGCTTGACTTACTAATTTCTGACTGGTCTTAAATTGAGTTTTTGCTCCATCTAAATCGTTAGTTGGTGGTTTAATACTTCTTACATTTCTACTGACGCTTGATTGAGTTTCGGGTGAAAGACTTGATATTCTTGTCTTCACTCCATTAACTGCGTCTTGTAAATCAGTAGCGCTCATACCATCAATATCAGCGTCGCTTATATCTGCGGGGTTTGCTTTGTTTTTCCAATCATCTATTATACTTTTAGCATTTTTATTAACACCACGTAAAGCAAACTTCTTACCATATTTCCCAGCATATTTTAGCATAGGCGCTCCCGCTAAACCAATACCCATCATTCCTTCGTCCTTTCCTTCTTCGCTTTGGGATTTTTCTATATCTAAATCGGCTTGTTTTTCTCGTATTCCAGCTTCTTCTTCTTTATATTGTTGCTCAGCCCGAGCAATATTAGTTAATTTGGTTTGGAATTGACTTGATACACTCATATTATTATAGTATCTATACAGATAATAATATAAAAAAATTAAAAAAACATCTTAAAATAAATTATCAAAAAACGAAGGGGTTTGGATTTTAATGGAAATACATAAACAATAAAACTTTTGTTTAAATTTTTACTAAAAGTTTTATTCTTCGTCTAATTCTTCTTGTTTAGATGATGGTAATTCGAAGGGTGGCGAATATCCACCATCTTTGTTATATTTTTCCCATAGGAACTCGGGATCACAAGCTCCCCACTTCCAAGCACTATTTTTGATACAATCCACCCATAAAAATTGATATGGTTTATTAGTAGCATAGTCATACATTTTTTGTACCATCTTCTTATCGCCCATAAATGATAAATCCATAAATATTTTTTCTTGTTCGCAACTGTTGGGACACCTATATATATGGTAGGCGGTCGCACAATTACGGACAACGGGGGGGATCATTCTTGGTTGCTGTATAAGATAGCAAATGCTAATTAAGTAATGTCTATGAACAGATGTAAGTTTAAATAAAGCGTTATCACGAGAACCCATCATAGGTGCTATATCGTCGGCAATAATTAAAATATGTTTGCGATCTTTTTTGTCTTTTGACTTTTGGAACTCTAAAATATCATTTACGATACTATCGTCGTAAGTATCATAGGTAGCGGTAGCTTTCTTAATAAGATGTCTTGACGTGCTGTCGCTTCCTAATGTACTGCTCATTACGATTATATCTTGGAATACTTTTGGTTTTCCTTTGATGTCGCCATACATATTTTTCCTTAACATTTCGCTAATAAGACTGTTTGTTTTACCCACGCCACGAGAGCCTAAATAGACATAAACGAACGGGGGTTTTTGTAATGGTTCTGGAATATCTCGATTAATTTTATAGACTTCGTCGTCGTCTTTGACTGGGAACATTTTTAGCGTATCCATTATATATTAATACATATTTTTATTTTTCTTTGTTTTTTCTCAAAGTCATAGTCATTTTATCTACTGCGTCTTTGATTTCTTTATCTTCTTTTAATTTGATCTTGTCGTCAGTTCTCAATAAACAATTAGTAATCACTTCATTAAATCGGGATTTGTATAACAATTTGATATGCTTTAAACTTCTACAATCATCGCATAGATAAGTTGTAATCGCTGTATTCTCTTCGCAAAAAACACAATTAAAAACCATATACATTTATATAACATTTTTATTTTCTTATATTAAACTATATGTCGGTCTATAACAAAAAAGAAAACAAAGGAAAAAAACCAACCGATACGCCAACGCCATTAGAGTTATGTAAGCAGATTTACGAAATAATAATAGATAAATATAAACCCAAGTGTATATTAGATCCGTGTTGTGGTGATAAACGATTAACTAAAAATTTTAAAGATTGTAAAATTATTAACTATGAAATTAAAGAAGGAACAGATTTTTTAAAAGAAGACACGCCATTAAACGAAGTTGATTTAGTTATTATGAACCCCCCCTTTAATTTAGGGGGAAGTGGTAGAAAATTAGCAGTAGAAATATTTATGGATAAAGTATTAGAACTTGTAAAACACGATATACCAATAGTTTTAATTACACCTATGGGGTTTAGATTAAATCAAAAATATAAGTCGGCACGATGGCGAAAAATGAAAGCCGAATATCCACCGATCACGTCTATAATATCGCTACCGCTGGATTGTTTTAAAGATACATTATTTCATTGCGAAGTATTAATCTATAATTTAAAAACAAACCCACATTTTTTTATAGATTACTAATATAAATGGAATATGGATTTTGTAAAGATTATGAGCCGAAACAATCAAAATCCGTCAGTAATAGTTATGCTATAAGGATTATCACTCACGGGACTACAACACAATACATTCCACCAAGATACAACTATTATAACGATTATAGCAATTAGAATACCTACCATAAATACTTATGAGAAAAATATTTAGCGGTATCTTTCGATGTTGCCTTCCCATGTCTATCGTAATACGCTTTTTTTCGTTTGGGGTCGTTATGGTCTAATTTTTTATAATGTCCTAATTTGTCTTGGAATTGCTCGTATCGATTATCTCCAAAATGTATTAATTTCTTACCGCTTTTAGTATCATCACTTTTAACATATACGCTATACTTTTTATTTTTTGCTTTGCTCGGGAATGGTTGGTAGAGTTCTTTTGTTTGGTTCATTACTATTAGTTGAGATATTATCTTCATCGGTTTCATCGGTCATACATTCACTATCGCAACAACGACATTTAGCTCGTGTGGGTATTTTCTTAATTAATGCTATTACTACTGATAGAATAGCACTAATGATAGGTTTTCGATCACTCATAATTTATATATATAGTAGATATTATTTTATCGGCGGGGGTTAAATGCGTCGTCCCACATATTACTCGGTTCTTTATGAAAATTAACACTCGGCATCTTTCTAAAATATTTAGCGGTTGCTTGGTCTAATCGTTTTGCTTTTTCTTGCTGTTTTGTATTATGTTCTAATTGATATTTATTTCTCTCTTCATCTCTAATCTTATTCTCATAAGCTCTCATTTGCTCGTAGTTTCCAAACCCAAAATTATTAGATGGGGGTTCGTGGTAAGTGAGTGCTGGTGTTGGTGGTCTTAATTTACTTGCTACCAGATCTGCTAATCTATCATAATCCATAGTTTCGCTGGTTGCTACATTCTTATACGCTTGGGGTTTCTTGATTGCTTTTGGTTTCGGTTTCGGTTTCTCGGTGAATACTTCTTCTTCTTCTTCTTCTTCACTTGATACATATTCGGGGGCGGGTTGGTATGTGGTTGGAATTTCTTCTTCTTTTGGTGCTTTTGCTTTGGTTGCTGGTCTGCCTACTGGTTTCTTGTTAGCGAGTTTCTCTTCTTTTTTTGCTTTTCTTACAGCCATAGATTTCTCACGACATTTGGCGAGATGGTCTTTGAGTTTCTGCTTTTTTTCGTCTGCTGGTGGGACTGGTTCTTCGAATACTTCTTCTTCGTTTTCTTCCTTCTTTTCTTCTA